>ERZ857998.412-NODE-412-length-61480-cov-14.419536_pt1 | contig 61480 bp, 59 predicted proteins | sample MGYA00519954_ERZ857998 | MGnify/ENA primary metagenome ERZ857998 (study PRJEB31778, sample SAMEA3449424) | human gut metagenome | biome: human gut; feature: human-associated habitat; material: faeces | place: United Kingdom | collected 2010/2012 ...
TGGAGCTTGCCGTTACCATGAATGTAGTGGCAGCAAACAGCGGCATCGACGATATTACTCTCGAACGGCTCAAGGGCGAATGCGTGAAAGAAGTAAAAAGGCTGAACGGCAATTTTACTTTCAAGGACGCAAACGATTGGCAAAAGGGATAATGTATGGCGCACTTAATTACGAAATTCAAATACCTAAAGCCGGAGGACAGAAAAAATGTCGGCGGCTATGCGGAGTACATCGCTACCCGTGAGGGCGTTGAAAAGATAGATGAATCGAAAAGAAATGCTCCTGCAACAAATAAGCAAAAGCAACTGATAAAGAAAATCCTCTCGGACTTTCCCGACAGCAAATCCTCGTTGGAGTATGAGGACTACCTCAAAGAGAAAACGGTCGGTGCGGCTTCGGAATTCATTACCCGAATGCTTGAGGAAAACGCCGATGAGATGATGCACACCAAAACCTATGCCGACTACATCGCCACCCGTCCCCGTGCGGAAAAAGTCGGCTCACACGGACTCTTTTCCGATGAGGACGGCGAGATTGTTCTCTCTGAGGTTGCTGCGGATCTCAATACGCACGAAGGAAATGTCTGGACAATGATTGTCTCTCTGCGCCGCGAGGATGCGGAACGGCTCGGGTATAACAACGCCCGTGCATGGCAGCTGCTTCTTCGTTCTCACACGCAGGAGCTGGCTGACGCTCTGCGGATTCCCCTGGAAGACCTGAAATGGTACGGTGCTTTTCATAATGAATCACACCACCCGCACATTCATGTCATCGCCTACACCGACGATCCGAAGGTCGGATATCTCTCAAAAAACGGTGTGGAGCAGATGCGTTCTGCACTCGGCAATCATATTTTTCGGGACGACCTGCAGCATGTTTTCCGTGAGCAGACAGGAAAAAGGAACGAACTGAAAAAAGATTGGCATGCGCTCCTTGAAAAAATACTCGCAGACATGGCAGAAAATCCGAACACGCATCCCGAAATTGAAGCCAGGCTCGCAGAGCTTTCTCTCCGTCTCTCACGCACAAAAGGCAAGAAGGTGTACGGTTATCTTAAACGAGATATAAAAGATCTGATTGATGAAATCGTCGATCTGCTTGCCGAAGATGAGAATATTGCAAAGCTCTATGACGTGTGGTACGAGAAAAAGTACGAAGCCCTGCGTACCTATACCTCCGAGATGCCGCCGAAAATTCCGCTGTCGCAAAACAAAGAATTTAAGTCGATAAAAAACGATATCATACGGGAAGCAATGCGGATGAATCAGTCGGGAGAACAAAAGCATGAGTCACGGACGGACAGCGACACGACCTCACATCATGGTTCAGAGAAAAAAACAGCACCGCACCATCAGACAAACTCCGTCCGCGTAACAGCAGTCACGGGGCTTCTCAAAAACCTCGCGAATACCTTTCGGGACAAAATCCTCGGGGACGATGTAAAAAAACTCCCGACCATTGACAAACGCCAACGCCGGGAGATTGAAGAAAAGAGGAATGCGGAGATGTCTATGCAGTAATATTCAGTTACAGGTACTCTATCGGCAGGACAACAAGATCATCCTTCAGATACAGCTTTTCATCATACAGGCACAGAATAACGCCAAGCCCGCGTTGCTTGTCGACATCCTTGTCCAACACATCGAAGGCATCCGCCATGCTTTTTGTAGGTTTGGCACTTTTTTTGATCTCAATCGGATAAAGAACCCCGTTCTCTTCAATGATGAAGTCGATCTCGTTCTCCGTTTCAATTGTCTCGCCATTCTGCTTGGTTTTCTTCTTGTCCTTTCCGCGATAATAGAAAACACTGAATTTATATTCCAGACCTTCATTGATAAATGATTTGATGATTTCGTTGACCACAAAAGTCTCAAACATATTTCCTGCTACTGCGCTGCTTTCCAGTGCCTCGTAATTGTTCCAGCGGGAGAGGTAGCATGCAAGTCCCGTATCGCGGAAATAGATTTTCGGTGTTTTGATGGCTCTGGTCAGGTGACTCGAATAGTACGGTTCAAGGATATATACGATTCCCGTTTTTTCAAGAACAGAAACCCAGCTCTTGATCGTCGCCTGTGTGACACCGACCTCTTCCGAAATATTTGCGTAATTCAAAAGCTGTCCGGTTCTTGCGGCAACGGCTGTCAGGAATCTTGTGAAAGTAATTTCATCCCGGATTTCAATCTCATCCTTGATGTCTCTTTCAAGATAGGTGCGCACATAGGAAGAATAGAAGTCCACCCACTCCCTTTCGGTGACATACAGTTCGGGATATGAGCCGCGGTGGATGATCTGCCAGATGTTCTCGTAAGGCTTGAGTTCTTGTTCTCGCGCGGTGATATATTCATCGGTCGGAACGAAGTGACGATTGAAGCCGATGCCGTTGATCTCACGCATGGACAACCCCTGAAGCTCAAGAATACTGACTCTGCCGGCAAGCGATTCCTTGGCTTTTGCCATCAGCTTCATCTGCTGCGACCCGGTCAGGTAATAGTTTTCGTATCTTTCGTCTTTGTCACATTCGATTTTTATATACGGAAAAAGGTCTTTTGCATATTGCACCTCATCAAGAATCGAGGGCTTGGGTATATTTTTCAAAAAGAGTTTCGGATCTTCTGTTGCGGATGCCAACAAAACCTGATCATCGAAAGTATAATACTTTACGCCGGGATAATTGTGCTTCAGCAAGGTGGATTTTCCGACCTGTCTCGGTCCGGTGAGCAGTAGACATCTGCTGTTCTTTGCCCGCCGCATCAAAACATCGGTTATACTTCTTCTTATAAACATACGCACCTCCAAAATACGACTAATATATAGTACAACTATATTATAGCCGAAATCAAGAGTTTTGTCAAGTCATTTTACGCAATTAGCATCTGAAAAACCGTCCTTACGGGTTTCATACAAATAAGTTTCAACACAAGAAAGGAGCTTTATGCCATACATTCATTTTTCAGAACAGGAAAAGGAGCTTGCAAAACAGGCAGACATCGTTCGGTTTCTGCAAGTTCACGGTGAGCAGGTAAAGCGCACTGGCAAGGAATTTGCGTGGGACTCCCCTGCGGGAAAGGTCACGATCCGGGAGAATCAATGGTACAGCCAGTACGAGCAGACAGGCGGCGGTGCTGTAAAATTCCTTCGCAAGTTCTTCGGAATGACCTATCCCGAAGCTGTGCGCAGTCTGCTTGGCGAGAGTGCGGGACAGGAAATCCGCGCGGCAGGTAAAGAAAAACCGAAGCCCGAGCCGAAAAACTTCTCGCCGCCTCCCCCGCATTCGGATATGCGCAGACTATATGCGTATCTCCTTAACGAGCGCGGTATCGACCGAGATATTATTCATACCTTCACCCATGCAGGACTGATGTATGAGGATGCGGTCAATCACAATGTCTGTTTTGTCGGCAAGGATGATACCGGAACCGTCCGCCATCTTCATAAACGCGCGACCAATCCGCTGTCGGATTTCAAAGGCAACATCACGGGAAGTGATGCGGAACATGCGTTTCATTACTCCGGCAAGAGCGACCGTCTCTATGTTTTTGAAGCACCGATAGATCTGCTTGCGTTTCTGACGCTCTATCCCGCAGGTTGGCAGGAGCATTCCTATGTTGCTTTATGTTCAACTGCCGACCGTGCCGCGCTGCGGATGCTGAAAGATCATCCGCAGCTGAAACAGGTTTATCTCTGCCTGGATCACGATTCCGCGGGGATTGAGGGAGCATACCGCATCGCGGACAGCATCCATTCGCTCGGAGAGTATCAGGTGTACCGACTCTTTCCCGCACATAAGGATTGGGACGAAGACCTGAAAGCCCGTATGGGCAAAGACGCAATTCCCGCAGGTGAGCATCCGAAGCTCGCATATATCACAGAGAAAACCGCCGAGCTGAAAGAAATGTTCCTCGAAGACACCGACGAATATATCAAATACAAGCGGATGCCTGCCGATCTGTTTGACGATACCATGCGAAAGTTGGAACGGCTGAAAAAGCAGATTATCGCCTCTGACTTGACAGAGAAAAAAGAATCCTGTGCCACCGAGATGGCAAGGACCGCTGTCGCCTTCTGCGTTTTACGAAGCCGACAGATTGGGAAGCCGGTAACTGCCGAAGCCCTTGCCGATCAGATGGCAAAGCTGTATAAGCCGCACCGTGATAAGCAGAACATCTCATCACAGCTGGATTCCATCGGCTATGACCTGAAGGAAATCCGTGAGGATGCGGACAAAAGCGACGCACAGACCAAAACCGAAATCGAATGGCAGATCAAAAGAATGCTCCTGCTCGGGCTGTCCTGTTTACAGCTCGGCGGGAGCATTTCACTTTCGCCCACGGTCGCAGAACCGACTGTCGGGCAAGCAATTTCATACTGAAAGGAGTTCCGCTTTGGAAGGAATCACATTACTGATTGTTGTATCCGCCGCCATCGGCGGCATTTTTATTCTCATCACCGCACTGTCCTATCTGTACGGACTGAAAGGAATCAAAGCCAAAACTGCGGGAAACGGTCAGCACGGAACCGCACGATGGGCAACCAACCGCGAAATCAAAAAGACCTACCGTCACATTCCGTTTACCCCGGAAGAATGGCGGCAGAATCCGGGCAGCCGACCGAAGGAGCAAGGCATTGTGGTTGGCTGTCTATCCAAAAAGAAAACGACAACGGCACTTGTGGATACCGGTGATGTTCATTGTATGATGATCGGTGCCGCAGGCGTGGGTAAAACTGCATATTGGCTTTATCCCAATATCGAGTACGCCTGTGCTTCCGGGATGTCGTTTCTCTCAACCGATACCAAGGGTGACATCATGCGCAACTATGGTTCTATCGCCTCCAAGTATTATGGCTATAACATTTCGGTCATTGACCTGCGCAATCCTATGCGCTCACACGGCAACAACCTTCTGCACCTTGTCAACAAGTACATGGATCTGTATTCCGGGACGAATGAAGTGCAGTACAAAGCCAAGGCGGAAAAGTACGCCAAAATCATTGCCAAGACCATCATTCTCTCCGGCATGGAAGCGGGCAGCTTCGGACAGAACAGCTACTTCTACGATGCCGCAGAAGGTTTGATCACAGCGTCCATCCTTCTCGTCTCGGAATTCTGTAAGCCGGAGGAACGGCACATCGTGTCGGTGTTCAAAATTATTCAGGAACTTCTCGCACCGGGCAGGAATCGGAACAAGAATCAGTTCCAACAGCTCATGGAGCTTCTCCCACCCAATCACAAGGCAAAATGGTTTGCAGGCGCGGCGCTCAACACGGCGGAACAGTCCATGGCAAGCGTTATGTCCACAGCACTTTCAAGATTAAATGCGTTCCTTGATTCGGAGCTTGAAACCATCCTTTGCAACGATACCGAGATTGATGCCGAGCGATTTTGTAAAGAAAAGTCGGCAATTTTCATCATTATGCCGGAGGAAGACAGCAGTAAATACTTCATGGTATCGCTTCTGATCCAGCAGCTCTACCGTGAAATTCTTGCCGTTGCCGATGAACACGGCGGCAAGCTTGAAAACCGCGTGGTCTTCTACTGCGATGAGTTCGGCACCCTGCCTCGCATTGAATCCGCCGAAATGATGTTCTCGGCATCCCGCTCCCGTCGTGTTTCCATCGTGCCGATCATCCAGTCCTTCGCGCAGTTACAGAAAAACTACGGAAAGGAAGGTGCGGAGATCATTATCGACAACACACAGCTGACGGTATTCGGCGGTTTTGCACCCAACAGTGAATCAGCACAGATTCTCTCCAAAGCAATGGGAAGCAGGACGGCGCTCACCGGTTCGGTCACACAGAGCAAAGGCGAAGGATCGCGCTCTCTGCAGATGATTGAGCGCCCGCTGATGACACCGGACGAGCTGAAAGCTCTGCCGAAAGGGACTTTTATCGTGACCAAGACCGGCTTCTATCCCATCAAGGTCAAGCTGAAGCTGTTCTTCAAATGGGGTATCCGTTTTGAAAAAGAGCCGTTCACGTCCCTATGCGCGACCGGGCAACCATCTGTTACGCAAGCCGTGATGAACTGAGCGAAGCCATCTGCAACAAATATCATGTGGCGGACGATAAAAGCAACGGAAAAGATATCCCGGATGGCAGTTTCCGTGTAGAGGAAGCCATGGCGGAACGGCACTATTCAAGCAAAAAGGCGGCGGCAAGACACAAGGGATTGCGGACCAACCTCGGTCAGGACGGTGGTGCTAAGTGAATTATTTTGATTCCATTTACAGCGACAACCTTCCGAGTCGTGCTGTGCATGTATATATGTACCTCGTAAACAGAGCAAATACGGACGGTCAATGCTGGCCGTCCGTAAGAAGAATTGCGAAGGATCTGAGTCTGTCCCCGTCCACGGTGAAGCGCGCCATTGATGACCTGACCGTGCACGGGTACATCAAAATCGAACAGCGTTTCCGCAAAAGCGGTGCCAACAGCTCGCTCATGTTCACCGTCCCCGATTTTTCAAAATACCGCACACCCAAGGGATAAGTGTTTGTATTCGGTGACCTATGGGTGGGTTCACCATGCACCCACAAGGTGAACTATACAATTTAACAAGAGATTATAGCAGAAAAAGAACAACAAAGACCGCGCCATCCAAAACGCCTCCTATCGCTTTTCTATCAGATAATGACCATTGCGGGATTTCGGAAGAACGACCTGCCACAAATACCAATGAATCTTTTTCCCGGCGGAAAGTATAGGTATTACCGGTGTTATCTGCGGCTTTGCAAATGATATGTCCGCTTTTTTCTGTATATCTGCCGTGCGGCCTATAGGAGCTGAGCACAGACAGGCTGAGGGAGAAGGTATGGTTGTCCGGGTCAAGATACAGCGTTGCAAAGTCATGCTCGGATCTGTAGGTGTAAGCCTCCTTCGGAACGTACTTCGTAGCTTTCACTATCTCAAATTCCAACCGATTTTTTAACGGTTCAAAATACTCATCCCCGTATTGGAATCGAAATTCGGTCTGCAGACGATATCTCTCTCCTTCTGTCATATCGATATGCCCCGGTATTGTATAAGAAATCCTGCCGACAGATCCGCTGTTTATACAGTAGCATATATCGGGGAAAAAGAGCTTCGTATCAATTTTCTCCCACTTTCCGTCCTTCAGTCGATACAGCTCATATGCTTCGCCGTATGCAATGGGGTTTCCGGAATTATTGACCCACCGCAAATCCAAAACAACATCCGAGCCGACCTCACGGACGTTGATCACTTCGAAACTTACTCCCGCAGAGTCGCTTTCGGCTTTCAGAAAGCGAAACTGCCCGAGCTCACGAGCCTTGTTCGGTGTCTGTCTGCCGTATCGGATATATATCACCGTCGCAAAAATGCAGGCGGCAGCGGTTATAACGGCAAGAATTAAGACCCATATGGCAGAAACTTTTCGCTTCAACATTTTCGGTCACCTCTTTTCATCAGTATCGGAAGCAGGATCAGAATAAAGTATCCTGCGGTACATAAAAGGTCGGTCAGTGCCGGAAACAGTCTTGTGCTTTGCGTGAATACATAACAGAACAGGCAGCCCGTCTCAAGGCAGAGAAAAGCAAACGGCAGGCACCGAAGAACCGTACCGACTGTTCCGGCTTTTCGTCCTCCCCATAACACGGCGGCAAACCCGGCGCTGAGAAGCGCGGGAGGGATACTGTACCACAGCCAGCTGGAAATGCTGTGCAGTGCCATACCAAAGAGCGTCTCATACGGTGTACTGCCGCGGTAAAAGAGCCGGAGCGACATATATACCGTCGTCACAAGGAACATAAAAAAGATATACAGCCCCGAACCGATGCAGGCGACATGTCTCTTCTCGCTCCACAGCACAAGAAGCGAGGTCGTGAATATCCAGAAGCCGTAAACGGAAGTGCTCCAATATGCCGCCGCCCACAGCCCGTCAGACGGAAATTCAAAGATGAAGACAACCAAAAGTCCGCCGAGTATTCCGAAAACCGCTGTCAGCAGATAGTGCAACGGACGCCCCCGCAACAGAGTCCTGCAGCAAAGCGGGCTTGCGTCGCTTTTTTCAGGACTGCTCTTTCCCACGGCTCTTTTTTCTTTTAACAATCAGCACAACGGCAATCACACCTCCGCCGATCAGCACAAAGCCCGCAAGCAGGAAGATCGGATTGAACGGAATCGATAGCTTTGGAGGCTTTGGATGCTCTGCTTCCGACAATGTGAAGGTCAGCTCTTTCTCCGGCAAACCGGGCAGGGTCAGCTCATAGCCCTTTTCCGTCTCGGAAAAGCCGCCCTGACTGTTTTCGATCATGTAATACGGTGTGTTTACCACGATTTTCAGCTCTCCGAACTGCGCCCATGTCTTTGCGGGAGAGAGCAGATAGGTGTAGGTATAAATACTCGGTGTGTAGCCTGCGTCAATGGCAGGATACAGCGGGGCTGTTACCGTGTTTGTCAAAATCTGTCCCGGTTTCAGCGTCAGTGTATACTCGTACCACCGCATCAGTGAAAAGGCTGATCTTTCGGTGTAAATTCCGCCGTACATCCAGTTCTTTGAACCGTTGTTCAAAAACGCGACCTGCGCATTATACCAATCACTCTCCGATATGCCGGAGCTATTGTCGTATTCCTTGAAGACAAAATCCCGGAAGGTCATCTGTTCCGAATATTTCAATGTAATATTGCCATCAATTTTCTTTTTACACGCGCCGTTTTCATAAAGTGACCATGCGATACCGTCCTTCGGACGCTCACCGAAAATATATACGGTAAGTGTGTCGCCGGTTTTTATCCAGCCGGATATTCGGAAGCCGTCTTTCAGTGTAGCCATGCCGCTCTTTTCCCCCCACAGTACCCGTGTTTTAGTCGGCTCCTCTCGCAGAACAAGGGCGGCGGTTGCGGCTTGGTTTTCGGGATTGACGCCTTCAACGGAATATTGCCGTACCCATACAGGGAGATCGGGACGGAAAAAGCTGTCTGTGATATACCCGTCTGTCAGCTTCGGCATATCCTCGTTTAAGGAGAACGGTGTTCCTCTGTCCTTCAGCGTATGACGCACGGTAGCCTCGATCGGTTTGCCGTTGACCTTAACACCGTACTTTCCGGTATCCGAAGCGGCGGTATACTTATCGGTCGGGGAATCGTAGATATATTCCCCGTAATGAGGCAAATTGCCGAACGGAAAAACAAGCGTGGCGGTCACCGCATAATCGGCAGGGTTGCGGAAGGTGTACTCAGCCGTGACCTTACCTGTATAGGTGAGAAATTCTTCGGTACTGTTGTAGTAATTCTTCGGGAACTCCTGCACATCAAAGGTCAGAAGCTCCTTATCCACCACAAGCGGACAATTCTTTTCTTTTACAAGTGCGTCGGTGCTGTCTGTTCCGCTCCAGTGACGCTGAGCAGAGTTGGCATGAGTCGGCTGAATAAATACGGCACTGAGCAACAGAACCGTAAAAACCGCTGTAATTGCCTTCCGTTTCACCTCTATCGCCCTCCCCTGCTTTCAACAAGCCGTTAACTGTACATTACTCTCCGATATCTGTGACTGTGCCGATAAATACCGGCAGCCCGGTTGCGTTGTCTGTAACGGCATAGATAAACGGACGGTCAAGCGTCACGCTGTATATATCCACTGCAACAGCGGTTTCCTTAATTTCCACAGCGGTCGCCGCACCGGCTTTTGTGCCTTTCTCGTCCACAGCGATATACGCCTTGTGGAGCACACGGCTGATGAATATATTGCCGTTGCCGGAAGATCCGAGCGCCGAAAAATCCGCTTTTTCCGCATCAAATGGCAAGGGCATACCGAGCGCCTTCAGCGCACCGCTCATTTCAATGTCATAATCATATGAAAATTTCGGTATTATCGTTTCCACGGGAACATCCTTGGCGTTTTTTATCGTGTCAATATAGGATTTCCCTGTCATGGAAGCTGCATAGTCACCGAGAGAAACACCCTCGTTCGGGAGCAGCGCCACAAAGCTGTAACCGTTCTTATACGGCTTGATAAACCCGGTTGCCTTGCCGTCGTCAAGATAGCTGTGCTCCTCCGAATACATCATCGGAACAGTTTTCTTTGTGCCGTCAAGAGCAGTGAATGTGCCGTCCCTGACCTCGTCCTTTTTATAAATATTCTCCCACTCAGCGTCGAACAGAACGGTGTTGATCAGATACATTACGGCGCTCGGGTCAAAATCATCGATGATTTTCTCTATCATGCCGTCGGTATTCTTCTTTACCCGGTTGTTGATATCCCGCAGCGTTTTTCTGTCAAACGCCGATTTATATGCCTCAGCGCCGTAGTAATCCGCGTTTTTCTGCAAAAAAGCCTTTTCCGCCGTAAATCCGTTATCCTTGAACCAAATAGAATTTGTTATATTCAGCTTTGCCGTTTTTTCGGAGGGCAGTGCCTTTATATAGGAATACAGATATTCGTTCAGCGTTTCCATGGGAATATCTCCGCCGAGCAGAGCTTCCATTTGCGCAAGAGTCTCGCCCTTCGCTCCGTTTGCCGTCATGGAGAGCGCCAGCATGACCGACAGCGGAGATATAAGGCTGTTTTTGTTGTCGTCTCGCGTTTGTTGAAAGAGCTTGATTGCAAAGTCCGCACTGCTGTTTTTGAAAGCATCATCCGCAGCCTTGCCGGAAACCGGCTTTGCCGCGATGCCTTCCATAAGATTTGCTGCCTGTACCTTTGCACCACAGCCGGAAAGATTCATCACTCCCATTGCAAGAACAGACAGGCATAAAATAACAGACATCCATCGTTTTGTTTTCATCACGATTTCCTCCAAATTATTCCGATTCATGTGCATTGTATGATGTAATCCGAATCACATCTCCACGCAATTCTTCACTGAATCCGTCGAGATCGTCATAACCGATTGCCCCCTCATTGACCAGGCGGCAAAGATCGGTGAGAAGCTCCGACCTGCGCATTTCTATAAGCACACCGGTATTTCGTTTATCGCGGCGTATGCGTCTATACAGTTCCCAAAACTTTTCCGCTTCCGAGCAGTCACGGCTGAGCAGCTCGATGTATTCCCGGTTTAATCTCCCGATATACGCTTCCTGCCATCCTGCGATTCTTTCACGGAACAGTATCCAATCCCGTTTTGATTCCCAATTATTCTGCATAATTTCACCTCCGCAGTTAAATTATCCGTCAGCCAAACAGATATCTCTTCAGATAGTCGGCAACCGCTTCGGAAACCCGCCCGACATCTTTACCCGATGTATTGATAAGCATATCGTAGTTTTCACATGCCCCCCATTTTTGTCGGCTGAAATAGTTGTAATATCTTGCCCGTCCTTTATCTATAGAACGAATATTCCTTTGTATTTTGGAATCGGATAAATTTTCGTCCTTCGGATTTCGCTCCCTGCAGCGTTTCAGTTTGCTTTGTGCGTCCGCATAAACGAAAATACGGAACGGTTCTTTTTCCTTCAAAATATAATCGGCACATCGCCCTACAATAACACAATCGGATTTCTCTGCCAGCTCTTTAATAATATTGTGCTGCTCGGCAAACACCGTAAGACTCCTGTCAAACTCGGTATAAGCGTAATATGCCGTATGAAAGCTCATGCCGGCATGGATTGGATAAGCAATATACGGGCGGTCTTCGGTGATGCGTTCCACATATTCCTCGGAGAGCTTTGTGCGCTTGGCAATCTCGGTTACGATTTCCCGATCGTAATAAGCAATCTGCAGCTTTTCCGCAATTCTGCGGCCGATTTCACGACCGCCGCTTCCAAACTCGCGTCCTATGGTGATAACCCTTTTCATTTGTCGCACCTCCTGTAAAATGCCGTAAGGCACCGACCCTGCTACGCAAAGCCGATGCCTCGTTCTCATTTGTTTGCTCGTGGGCTTTGTCGAAACACCTTTGCCTACGGGTCTGTTTATGAAAGCTTTTCTGTTTCAGTTTAACTCCTTTTCCGCTACGTGGGTTCCGATATATTTACCGGATCTGCCTCTCCTCTCTGACTATATTATATTCTCAACCCGGAATAATGTCAAGGGAAAGCACTGTTTCGCGGTTTTTACATGTAAATTTTCGGTTTTTAAGGACAAGGGCGGCGCAAACCGCCGCCCTGCTCCGTGTGTGTCTGCATTCGGGATTTATTTCTGCTTTTTCTTCTTTTCGGTAACAGCTGTGCCGATAACAGCTCCGCCGCTGATAAAGAGCAATGCAATCCATAATATAAAATTGCTGCTGTCCCCTGTCTGCGGTCGATTTTCATTCTTCGCCAGCTTCGCCGTTACAGTGTCAGCTTTGGCAATTTCCTTGGTGTCGTCTTTGTCACTGTAATACTTATTGCAGCCGCTGCAGTACCAATACTCGATATTGCCCTCGGAATCCTCGGTCGCCGCCTTGGCCGGGAAATGCTTTAAGTCGGTGTGGTTATTCGGATCAAGCTTACCGTAGGATTTGCCGCAGACTTCGCATACTGCCTTATCCCTGCAGGTTTCCTTACCACCAGCATGATTGGTGATCACCTTTCCGCAGAGGTCGCAGACATGGTCTTTGTTTGCGTCTTCGTGGTTGGAAATCACTTTGCCACAGTGATCGCAGATGTGATCTTTGTCCGCGTCCTCATGGTTGGAAATCACTTTGCCACAGAGGTCACAGACGTGATCCTGATTCGCATCCTCATGGTTGGAGATTATATTTCCGCAAATGTCGCATATGTGGTTTTTATCCTCATCGATGCAATTATCCGTTTCGACGCCTTCCGTACAGCCGTCTGCCGTGCATTGGCGGGTGTGTGTGCCGTCACCGTTTGATGTCCATTCGCCGAAGGTATGCCCGTCGTTGACCGTTACGGTCATCTCGGCGGCGTTGCCCGCCTTGTCTGTAACAATAATCTTCTGACCGCCGTCTGCCGGAGAGAGGACAAAGCTGCCGTTTTCGTCAAGCGTGACCGCCGTGCCGTTTACGGTAACGGTATCCACATATTTCTCGGTGATCGTGACCGTCTGCGCCTCGCAGTAGGTCTTGCCGTTTTCTATGCCGGTGATCACAGGGCTTGTTCCGTCAAGCACAATGCCGTCCGAGCAAATGTAGTCCATGTTGCCCGCCTTATCGGTAAGTCTGACATAGATAATATATTCGTTATCGGGGTCAATGCCGAACGGTGCGGTGTACGCTGTGAAGGTCATGCCGTCAAGCTCCGCTTTGGTAAGCTCTTTAGCCGACAGCAGATATTCGACCGTTACCGTCTCACCGCTGTTGTCGGCTGCGGTGATCGTCACCGTTTGCGTGTCCTTAAAGAACAGACCGAAGGTGATGTTGTTGAGGAACGCTTTCCAACTGTTCTCGCTGATTTTAATTTCGCCCGTGGGCTTTTCGCTGTCTTTCCACTGTGCGGTGACAGTCATATTCTCGGCAGGCATGGTCGTGGGAATTTCCATATCCCAGCCGATAAAGGTGTACCCCTCTCTTGTCGGGTCGGCAGGTGCGGTAATTGCCGTGCCGTAGTCCTGTGTAATGGGTGCGATTTCACTGCCGCCGTTGGTGTCAAAGGTAATTGTGTATTGATTGATTTCCCACTGCGCGGTGACAGTCATATTTTCAGCGGGCATAGTCGTGGGAATTTCCTTATCCCAGCCGATAAAGGTATATCCTTCTCTTGTCGGGGCTTCAGGTGCGGTAATTACCGTGCCGTAGTCCTGCGTAATCGGAGCAATCTCGCTGCCGCCGGCGGTGTCGAAGGTAATCGTGTAGGTGTTCGCTGCCCATTTTGCATACAATGTTATGTTATCGGTGACTTTATCGCTTGCATAATCCCACACCGTGCCGTCGGCCTTGTTCCAGCCACCGAAGGTATAGCCCGGTGTGGCGGCGGGAGCATCGGGACGCGTCGCGAGAGTGCCGGAGGGAAGAACCTGCTTTGCGTATTCACTGTCGCCGTCCTTGTAGGTCACGATGACGCCGGTCGTATTGCCGTAAATATACAGACCGCCGTAGAAGAGGCCCCAGTCAACATGGCTTGGATTTACACTGGAAGTTCCGCCGATCACCGTCTTGCCTTTGAAGGCGGTAATACCGTTATCTTCTGCAAGACAGGTGATCTTACATGCCTGATTTAGGTGAACCTCACCGTATACCTCGCCGCCGTTGGCGTAAATTGTGGTCATATACGCAGCATTGATAGCGTATCTGCCGTTGTTTTTGATCAGGCCGCCGGTCAACGTGATCACGCCGGTTGTGTCTCCGTTCGCCATCGGACCAAAAGCGTATATGCCGCCGTGAAAGGCCTCTCCGGTCGTTAATCTGTTTGGTGTTGAGCAGCCGACAATGCTGCCGGCGTTCATGGTGAACGAACCGTCAGAGAGAAACAGGCCACCGCCTCTATTGGCTATGCAGCCGACGATATTGCCGCCGTTCATGGTGAGTGCGCCGCTGCCGATGATCACGCCGCCGCCTTCCACCCCGTTGGAGAAGAAGATCCGGCTGCCCGTGCCGCCTGTGATGATGCCACCATAGACGGTCTCTGTACCGCTGTCGTCCAGCACCCAAGGTTCTACGCCGTTAACCTTGAATTTGTGCTCCGCCGTGGGATTGCTGTCGATAAGGGTCAGGTCGCCGGTGATGCCGCTCTTATTATCGAGGATAATAACGCTGCCGCTGCCGGTCATTTTCAGAACATAGCCGTTGAGATCGAGGGTGACCTTGCGGAGGACGGTCAGGGTCGTGCCGATTACAATGTCATTTTTCAGCGTGATGATGTCTACGCTGCTGTCCGCCAGCGCATCGACAAGCTCTTGTTCCGTTTCGACTTTCCTGTTTGTCTCACCCTCGGCAAACGCCGTAGTCGGCACAAGGCAGAACAGCATACAAAGGGTGAGCAGGATGCTGAGTATTCGCTTTTTCATATTCTACCTCCGTTTTCGTATATGTCGGCTCAGTCAAGAGCGGTGATGGTGATCGTGCCTCTGAACGAAAGAAGATAGGTAGCATACTCGGCCTGCTCAAGTGCAAGCCGCAGGACGATATCGCCGCCTTTGGCATCGTATACCCGGTTGAAGCTCAGGGTATGCTGCTCTCTTCTCGTCTCGTTCAGCTTTTTGCCTTTGTCCACCTTTATGCTCGTAAGATCCCTGCACAGCTGGTTATCATAGCCGTCCGTCATCCGAACGGAATAGAAGCCTTTGTCATCATTTGACATGGCATAGACCGCCCCGTTTACGCTCACCTGATAATGATGTCCACGTGACAATCGAACGGTATCCCCGTCACAGGAGACAAGCCCGCCGCTGCTCATTTTTCCCTGAAAATAGAGCGGTGCCGATTCCATTTGAAGATTGACCGATTGTACCACCCCAACGCCGTAAAACCAGCCCGGGCTGCTGCCGTCTTGACCGGCATCGCCTTTGTCACCTTTATCGCCTTTTTCACCGGGGTCGCCCTTGTCGCCTTTGTCTCCTTTTTCGCCGATGTCGCCTTTATCTCCTTTTTCTCCGTCAACACCTGCGGCTTTCACTCCCGTATCGGTAGTTCCGATCCACCAGTTGCCGTTCTCGCCGATAAATGGGGTGTTTCCGTCCGCACCGTCCCTACCGTCTTGCCCGTTTATGCCGTTTGTTCCGTCCTTACCGGCGGCTCCGTCTTTTCCGTTTATACCATCCTTGCCGTCAAGACCTTTCAAAACCGAAAGATCGTACAGGTTCAGCCATATTTCATCACCGACATAACGCCATTGCAGGGTGTTTTCGCTTACACGGAATTCCGGTGTTTTTCCGTTTGCTCCGTCTGCGCCTTTCTGCCCGGTAGGACCTGTAATATCGGCTATCGCCACAAGATTTTGCCACTCGTCGCCCTCGTAACGCCACTGTATGTAGGATTCGGCTCGCTGCACCTCTATGTTTTTGGCGTTAATGCCGTCCTTGCCGTTTGTACCGTCTTTTCCGTCGGTGCCGTTAATGCCATCTTTGCCGTCAAGACCGTTTTTTCCGTTGGTACCGTTTATACCGTCCTTGCCGTTTGTACCGTTTATTCCGTTCTTACCGTTTTCTCCGGCAGCACCTCGCAGCTCGGTAAGCGACACAAGGTCGCGCCAATCGGTTTCGTTGCTGTATTTCCACTGGATCGCCGTGCCGTTGTTCCGCACCTCCGGCAGTGCGGCGTTTCTATTTGCCGCCTTGCTGCATCCTGCGGCAAGCACGATGCAAAGCGCAAATAGAACCCTGCAAAGCGCCAAAAGTGTACCTGTGAGTAGTTTTTTTCCTGTTTTCATCTTCGTTCCTCCGTTCGGAATTGTTTATCACGGCGGAGCTTTGCGCCGCTGCCCATGCCGTAAATGAGCGGCGGTTGATCGGCTTATGCTTGGTTTGCTTTGTATTTATCCGCAAACAGGGCGACTCCCTGCCTTAAGACCTCCATCTGGGTTTTCAGATAGTATTCATCCTCAAACATTGCATAGTGGACGCAGGCGCGGACGAATATAAAAATCAGCGGCGTGATTACCGTGTATGGAATACCTATCTTCGGCTCCAGCCGCTTTGCATACTCGGTATAGCGTTCATTGACGCCCTCAAAGAATTTCTTGCCGTGCTCAATATACTTCGGGTGCGTATAAATCTGATACATCAGGCGATATTTTTTGCCGTGCTTTTTTGCCGTCCAGTACGGAACCTCTTTCACAAACCGGACAACATCCTTCGGGTCGGTGGGCGCCATCTCCATAAAGTCGTCCTCGACCTTTTCCATACAGTATGCGGTTGACTCAACAATCAGCTCGTCAAGGTTTTTGAAATACGAATAAAGATTTGCCTTTGTGCAGCCGCAGGCATCAGCCAGGGCTTTGATTCCCGTGCCCGTCAGCCCGTTTTCCGCATAACACTCAAAGCATTTTTCCATTATTTCCCGCTTACGCGCGTTGTGCTGTTCCTCTGTTGTTTTCATGTTGCTTTGCTCCTTTTATATTTACGACCGTTCGTTCACGATTAGTATAGCATAGAATTGTGATAATTTCAAGAGTTGCTTGCAGACAGCAAAACACCGGTCCGCTTTTCGCTCAGGGTCAGTTGTCGGCGATAAGATTGTGCCTTTCGCACTTGATAATTTTTCTTATTACTTTCTCATAGTAAAATCACAATAACCCGCGACAATTGGGTGTCCGCCCCTAACGCCTTACAGGGGGTACGCTGTTCACCATCATAATAACCGCTTCATCATCGCTTGCCTCAACAACGCGGCATCATTTCAAAAAAGTTCACAGCCATGTTTCCTGCCATGTTCGGAAATCAATTCATAACGATCTTCTTATTGCTGCACAACAATCGGCGAAATCAGACCGTTAAAATAAGTGCGCTGTCTCTTACCTTTTCAGAATCAGTGAGAAAAGACGCTTTCTTAACCTTTCAAGGCGTAATTTCAATCAATATTGTCGCTTCAAGTCCTGTTATACCGAGTAAACCGATGATTGTTTGCCATGAAAAGTAAATTTATAAAGATGAACAAAAAACACTTAAACCCCCTGAAAATCAAGGGGTTTAAGTGTGTGTTCCACATCGCGGAGTAATGATGTGACTGTGCGACGAAATGGCACAATATGAAACCGATGTGCGTTTACACTACGCGAAGCACTTATTATATTATAACATAAAGTGAATCAAGTGATATGTCGAGCTGTGCTCGGCGTGATATTTTTGCCTGTGGCAAAAGTGATTTTGCGCCGTTGGCGCAGTGATATTATATTCACCCTCACACTCGAAAAACGAATATCACTCGGTGGAAATCCGAATATCACTGCGCAGCAATATCACTCGCCGTAAGGCGAATATAACTAAAAAAAGCAATTGCTTTTTGCAATTGCTTTTTTCATGGAGCTGCTAACCGGAATTGAACCGGTGACCTCGTCCTTACCAAGGACGCGCTCTACCATCTGAGCCATAGCAGCATGAAGCTATATCAGCGACTAGATTATTATACGACAAAGTCCGCGCAATGTCAAGTACAAATTTCGATTTTTTGAAATTTCATCGGCAGCCGCGAAAGCCGCTTTATAATAAGCCGCTGCTTTTCGGATAACGCGCACCCCGTGTGTGTATCAAAGAGCGCGCATTATCATGCAGTATTTTATCGTTCCGCAGCAGCTCTGTCGGCAATTTCATCCAGCTTTTTGTTTCTGAAATAAAGAGCTACGTCTATTGAAATTTCAATAAAGTTAAGCACATAGAAGAAAAAGCTTAAATAGAATATAAAGCCCGAGCTGCCGCCCGCAACCTGTATAATCTTTCTCGCAATTCCGCAGGCGTAGCCTATAAGCAAAAATACCTCAAAGAAAAGGCTTTTGCCCTTTGCGGTGCGGGAGATTATGGATTTGCGAATGGAAATAGGCCACGAAAGCCCAAAGCAGAATATAGTAAGCGCTTCAAGTAAATCGGTAATCATTTTTAAACCCCTTAATAATCCGAGCCCCTTTCGGGGTTCGGATATTGTGTTTTTATATTACTTTTGTCTTCTGTAATCGGGCAGCAGCTTCGGCGATACGGCGTCGGTCTTAATGCCTGCCGCCTCACGCTCGGCGTCAAATTTGTTAATGTGTTCAAGGGTCAGCTTGCCCACCTTAACGCCCTTTGACTTTTCTGCCGCGTTTTTGCCGGCGGTTCTGCCGAATACAATTATATCAAGCAGAGAGTTGCCCATAAGGCGGTTTCTGCCGTGTATTCCGCCAACAGCCTCGCCCGCAACATACAGATTTTCAACGCAGGTGCTCATACCTGTAACGTTAATGTCAATACCGCCGTTCTGGTAGTGAAGCGTCGGGTATACAAGTATCGGCTCCTTGCGAATATCAATACCGTAGCTTGCGAACATACGCATCATAGCGGGTATTCTCTTTTCAATAGTGCCCTCGCCGCCGATTTTTTCAATCATCGGGGTATCAAGCCAAACAGCCTTGCCGCTGCCTGTATCTACGCCCTCATCGCGGTCGGAGCATTCTCTTATAATAGAAGCCGCCGCAACATCGCGCGTTTCAAGCGGGTGCATAAATACCTTGCCGTCGCGGTTTACAAGCTTAGCGCCTAAGGAACGCACCTTTTCGGTAACAAGCGCACCGAAGATCTGCTGCGGGAAAGCCGCGCCCGTGGGGTGGTACTGCAATGTATCGGCATACAAAAGCTTGGAGCCTACACGGTAAGCCAGGACCAATCCGTCCGCCGTAGCGCCGTAGTGGTTAGAGGTCGGAAATCCCTGATAGTGCATTCTTCCCGCTCCGCCCGTTGCAATAATAACGGTTTTTGCGCGCGCCACCATAAGCTCCTTTGTTTCCATATTCATAAGCACCGCGCCTGCGGCATTGCCGTTTTCATCAAGAATAAGCTCAATAGCCGAGGTAAAGTCCACAACGGGAATGCCGCGGTTTAAAACCTCGTCGCGCAAAGTACGCATAATTTCAGCGCCCGAGTAGTCTTTTGCGGCGTGCATACGCTTTCTCGAAGTACCGCCGCCGTGGGTGGTAACCATGGTGCCGTCAGGTGTTTTATCGAACTCAACGCCGAGTTCATTAAGCCACTTAATAGCCTCGGGTGCGTCGCACACAAGCTTTGAAAGCAGCTCGCGCTTTGCAGCAAAATGTCCGCCGCCGAATGCGTCTACAAAGTGTATAGCAGGCGAATCGTTCGGTTTATCAGCCGCCTGAATACCGCCCTCCGCCATCATTGTGTTGGCGTCGCCTATGCGCAGCTTTGTAACTATCATAGTTTTAGCGCCGACGTTATCCGCCTCAATAGCGGCTGAAGCGCCCGCGCCGCCGCCGCCGATTATAAGCACGTCAACATCATATGTAACGTCGTTTAAATCAACGTCGTCCGCCTTAATGCGGCTGTGCGCCTCAAGCATTTCGCAAAGCTCGTGCGGCACCTGCTCGCCCTTGTTCGGCCCTATTTTAAGGGTAGAAAATTCGCTCTTTTTATAATCGGGGTGGTAAGCCGCCAAAAGGGCGTCCTTTTCGTCCGCGGTCATACGGCGCGGCTCTAATGCAATGTTATCTTCTCTTGCAGCCTCAACCGCCTTTAAAGATTTTTTAAACTCTTTTGAATACATAATCTGCGCGCCTCCTTATTTCTCAATTTCGCGGTTGTTGTAGAGCTCCTTAAGCTCCTCAACAGGCTTGCCCATAAGCGACTCTATAATCTCGGTAAACGCGCCCTCTTTAATTTCCTCAACGCGTTTTTCAAGGTGTTCTGACTTCGGCTCTATATACTTGCCGTTAAGTCTGCGTGCAAGCATTGCAACCTGCGGGTGGGAAATACCGGCAGGACATCTGGAAGAGCAAACGCCGCACATAACGCAGTCAAACGATTCCTCTGCGCACTTATCAAACTCGCCGCGCTGTGCATAGGCTATGTACTGCATAACGTTAAGCGACTGCGTGCAGCTTTTTGTGCAGGCATTGCAGCCTACGCATGCATAAATTTCGGGGTAAAGCTGCATCATAATCTGCTCGGTGGGTTTTATCTTTTCAATATCGTAAACCTGTTTTACCAGCGGGAAGAAAGGCAGTGTTGCAACATACATATTGTTCTCAACCTTGGTCTGGCAGGCAAGGCAGGTTTTAAGCTCGCGGTCGCCCTTTATGCGGTAAATGGTGGCGCAGGCGCCGCAAAAGCCGTTACGGCAGCCGCAGCCGCGTACAAGCTGATAGCCCGCATATTCCATTGCGCGCATTATGGTAAGGTTATCCGGCACGCTGTATTTTTTGCCGAACAGGTAAACATCAACCATAGTATCCATTTGTTTTCCTCCTTATTAGTACTCGTCGGGCAGCTCGTCTATTTCGTCAAAGCGGAAAACGGGTCCGTCCTTGCAGACGTATTTTGCGCCTATGTTACATCTGCCGCATTTGCCTATGCCGCACTTCATTCTAAGCTCCATTGTGGTGTAAACCTGGGTTTTATCAAAGCCCAGCTCCTGAAGCCCGGCAAGGGTAAACTTAATCATTATAGGCGGTCCGCAAAGCACGGCTATTTTATCGGTTGTAAAGCCCAGCTCCTTAACATAATTCGGAACAAAGCCAACGTGACCGTCCCACTCGGGCTGCTCGCGGTCAATGGTAAGGTGAACGTTTACGCCCGTATCATTTGCCCATTCGTCAATTATTTCCTTGTAGTCAACAAGGTCCTGCTTACTGCGAGAGCCGTAAACAATATCAATCTTGCCGTAGCGGTCGCGGTAGTGGCGGCAGTAGTTAATAACCGAGCGCAAGGGCGCGAGACCTATGCCGCCTGCAACGAAAAGCAGGTCGTGACCCGCAAATTCGGTATCAACGGGGAAAGGTCTGCCGTAAGGCCCACGGATAGTTATTTCCTGACCCACTTCCATAGAGTGCAGCCACTCTGTAACGCAGCCGCATTTTTTTATTGAGAACTCCATAAACTCGGTGTTTGTGGGGGAAGATGTAATTGAGAACATAGCCTCGCCCACGCCGGGAATGGAAAGCATTGCGCACTGACCGGGCATATGCTCGAAAGCCTTTTTGCCGTCGGGCGTTACAACGCGGAAGGTCTTAACATCGGGAGTGTCTATCCTGATATCGGTAACAACGCCGATCTTCGGAATAAGCGGTTCTTTAATATCAGCCATTTGTATTACCTCCCAGTTTTTTCATTACCTTTACAATGTTCATCTGTATCGGGCATTTTGCAAGACATCTGCCGCAGCCTACGCAGGAGAACATACCGTCGTTATTTGTCGGGAAATACACAAGCTTGTGCATAAATCTCTGGCGGAAACGCTCTAATTGAGTCAGTCGCGGCTGACCTGCGGACATTTTGGTAAATTCGGAATACATACAGGAATCCCAGCAGCGGAAACGCTTAACGCCGTGACCCGTGTTGAAGTCCTTAATATCGTAGCACTGGCAGGTGGGGCACACAAAGGTGCAGGTGCCGCAGCCAAGGCAGCTTTCTGAAAGCTCTTTCCATTCGGGGCGGTCGAAAAATTCCTTTGTTTTGCCGTCGCCGAATGCGTCAGTTTTGAGGTTTGCCAGCGGCAGCTTTGCCATGCGCTCGCGCGTTACCTTTTGCTGCTCGGTAACTGCCTTGTTATCGGCTTCCTCGGTAATGCCTTCAAGCGCCTTTAAAAGCTTTTTGCCCTTTTCGGTTTTAGCGTCCATATAAAGCGCTTCTTCGGTTTTATAGCATACCACATCGCCCGCAGGCTCTGCCGCGTCTATACCGAAGGTGGTGCAAAAGCAGGTTTCATTCGGCTTTGTGCAGGCAAGCGACATTATAACCCCGTGCTCGCGGCGGTTTTTATAGTAGCTGTCCTGCGGCTCTGCCAAAAATACTTTATCCAGCACGTCAAAGCTCTTAACATCGCACGCACGCACGCCGAAAACCACAAAATCCTCGGTTTCGCTGCGGGTGTCTATAACCTCTATCTTTTTGCCCTCTACCTTAAAATCCATAAGATTTTCGGTTTGGGGGAAGAAGAAATCCTTTGCGCTCCTTACGGTGTTAAGCGAATCGGAGAGCTTTTTACCGTTTTCCCATTTTTCATATTTCGCGCCTGTTTTGGTATCAACCGGCATATAAAGCGCATTGTTTTCTGCAATGGCGGAGAAAAGCGAATCTATTTTTTCAAGTGATATTTTACGCATTTTCATTCCTCCTTACAGCGTCGCCCGGCTCAATATCCTCTGTGGTGTAGTTTACTATCGGGGCGCGCGATCCTACCTCTGCGCCCGCCTGATATTCGCCGTAAAAGCTGTCAATATCCTTTATAAACTTGCGGTTGAGCAGGTGCAGCGGAATGTGCTGCGGACATACTCTTGAGCACTCGCCGCAATCGGTACATCTGCCCACAACGTGGAAAGCGCGGATAATGTGGAACATTTTTTCTTCAAACTCGTTTGAAGCCGCCTTGTTTTCAACGCCCGAATTGGGGTTATCAAACACGCACTTTTCGCAGGTGCAGGCGGGGCAAACGTCGCGGCAGGCGTTGCAGCGTATGCAGCGGGATAATTCGTTCTGCCAGAAAGCGAAACGCTCGTCAGGGGTCATTTTTTCAAGTTTTTCAACCTCGTCAAAGCGGTGAGAGTCTAAAACAGTCCCGTCCTCGCCCAAAAGCTCATCGTAAGCCACGTGCTTTTTGGATTTGCAATTTAAGCATCTGTCGGGCAAAAGCTCGTTTCTTTCAAGCGTTATTTCGCCGTCAAACAGGGTTTCTATTAACACCTTATCGCCGTTATCGGTTATCTTGGCAATACCCTCGGCACTGCTTTTTATTTTGCCCGTATCAAGCATACCGTTACACGGCACGCCCACGGCATAAACCTTTTCACGGTCAAAGCGATGCTCGGTTAAAAGCTGATTAAAGCTGTATGTATCGCAGGGCTTTAAGAAAACAAGAACCTTGTTTTCGCTCTTTCCGGTTTCCTTTACAAGGTACTTTGAAAAGTTGGCACCGCAAAAATCGCCCCATACAAACTCTTTTTCAATATCCTCGGCAGTAGTGAAAAGTGCGGGGGTAATATCGTAGTCAAACTCGCCCTTTTTCCAGCCGAAAACACGGTCAACCGTGCCGTTTTTAAGCAATTCGGAGGCTTTATTTACTAAAACTTCGCGTTTTATTTCTTGCATCTTAAATCCTCCAATCTCTTGTTTTCACCCAGCGCCGCAACTGTTTTTGCAAAATCGTTCATTGTGGCGGCGAACTTTGCGCCCTCTGCCGCGGAGACCCACTCAACGCGGGTGCGCTCCTTTTCAATGCCTAAAAAGTCAAGCATTGAGAAAAGCAGAGCCATACGGCGGCGGGTGTAATAGTTACCCGAGGTGTAGTGGCAGTCGCCGGGGTGGCAGCCGCAAAGAATTACGCCGTCTGCCCCGCGCTGAAACGCGCGTAAAATAAACATCGGGTTTACTCTGCAAGAGCAGGGTACGCGGATTATTTTAACGTCGGCAGGGTAATTAAGTCTGTTATTTCCCGCAAGGTCGGCACCGGCATAGGAGCACCAGTTGCAGCAAAACGCCACTATAAGCGGCTTATATTCGTTTACTTGCATATTGCGTCTACCTCCGCCATAATCTGTTTATTCATAAAGCCCTTCAGGTCCATAGCACCTGACATACATGCAACCGTGCAAGCGCCGCAGCCCTGGCACACAGCCTCGTTTACAACCGCTACGCGGCGAACCTTTGTAGTTCTGTCGGGCATTCTGAACTCTTTATCAACGTACGAAATAGCGCCGTAGGGGCAAACCCTTTCGCAGGTTGAGCAGCCGTTGCACATCATTTCATCGGAGTGCGCAACGCAGGGGTTACCCGTAAGTTTATCCTTACACAGAAGCCCTATAACCTTTGAAGCGGCGGCTCCCGCCTGGGAAACGGTTTCGGGTATATCCTTAGGCCCTTGGCATGTACCCGAAAGGAACACGCCCGCAGTGGGGCTTTCAACCGGGCGGAGCTTGGGGTGCGCCTCAGTAAAGAAGTCGTTTGTATCCATACTGGCAGTAAGCATTGTAGCAAGCGGACGGGCGGATTTATCCGGCTCAATAGCGGCGGCAAGCACCACTAAGTCTGCGTCTATATGCAGCTGTTTGCCGTAAATTAAATCAGAGCCCTGAACCTTGAGCTTATTACCCTCGGGCGATACCTTGCCCACCATGCCCTTTATGTAGTGAACGCCGTATTCCTCAACCGCGCGGCGGTAGAACTCATCAAAGTTTTTGCCGGGGGTACGCACGTCTATATAGAACACATAAACCTCGGTATCGGGGTATTTATCTCTTATAAGCATTGCGTGCTTTGCGGTATACATACAGCATATTTTAGAGCAATATTCCTTGCCCTTTTCAGCGCATGCCTCGCACCTTGAGCCCACGCACTGAACAAAAACTATCGTGTGCGGATGCTCATGGTCTGACGGACGCAAAAGCGTGCCGCCTGTAGGCCCTGCCGCGTTCATAAGGCGTTCCAATTCGAGGGAGGTTATAACATCCTTTGACTGTGAATAAGCAAACTCGTCAAACTTCTCCATAGAAATTGGGTTAAAGCCCGTAGCAACCACTATTGCGCCGTATTTTTCCTTAACAAACTCGTCCTTTGCCTCGTAATCAATAGCGCCGGCAGTGCAGACCTTCGAGCAAACACCGCACTTCCCTGTTTTGAGCTTCATGCAGTGATTCGGGTCGATCGTTGCAACCTTCGGCACTGCCTGCGCGAACGGAATGTAAATAGCGCTGCGGTTATCCATGCCGAGGTTGAATTCGTTGGGAACCTTCTTTTGCGGACATTTTTCGGTGCAAAGCCCGCAGCCCGTGCATATATCCTCTTTAACGTAACGCGCGCGGCGCTTAATGGTAACCTCAAAGTTACCCACAAAGCCGCCTACCTCGGTTACCTCGGAGTATGAGAAAATGCGAATTTTGTCGTTCTGTGCCACATCCACCATTTTAGGGGTTAAAATACATGCGGCGCAGTCAAGCGTCGGGAAGGTTTTATCAAGCTGTGCCATTTTGCCGCCTATTGTCGGCTTGGTTTCAACTATATCGACCGGGAAGCCCGCATCGGCAATATCAAGCGCGGTTTGAATACCCGCAATACCGCCGCCTATAACCAAAGCACGCTTTGTAACGGGGCTTTCACCCGGGGTGAGCGGTGCGTTAAGATTAACCTTTGCAACCGCAGCCTTGGCAAGAATTATTGCCTTTTCGGTGCCTACGGGCATTTCCTTATGTACCCAGGAGCACTGCTCGCGTATGTTGGCAATTTCCACCATGTATGGATTAAGCCCTGCGGCAGCCGCAGTTTTGCGGAAGGTAGCCTCGTGCATACGGGGCGAGCAGGAGCAGACCACAATGCCGGTAAGCTTATACTCGGCTATTGCATTTTTAATGATCTCCTGACCTGCCTGTGAGCACATATACTGATAATCGGTGGAGAAAACAACACCGGGTTCAGTTTTAAGAGCCTCTGCAACAGCCTTTACATCAACGGTGCCCGCAATGTTGGTGCCACAGTGACATACGAATACTCCGATTCTTTGCATATGTTATTTTCTCCTTTCCTATTTAGAATATTTGCGCATGGCGCTCATAATCGCCTGCTGGGGAATATCGTCATTTATTTTTTCGGGAATATCGTCAGCGGTCATATGGTTGTTTCCCTTTCGGCGTATTGCTTCAAGGCGCACCGCCTCAATAATCTTTGCCGGCTCCACACCGCGCGGACAGCGCTCAACGCAGGCAAAGCAGGAAAGACATTTGTAAACCGATTCCGATTTCATAAGGGTTTCAATATCGCCCGTTTCCACCATATAAACAAACTGGTGGGGGTGATATTCCATTTCGTCGTATGAGGGGCATGTGCCAGAGCATTTGCCGCAGCGCATACATTTAAGCGGATTAACGCCGCTTGCCCTTATAACCTGCTCCTTTAAAAGCTCTTTTTTATCAGGCATTTGTATCCTCCTTTACGCCTAACGCCTCAGCTAATAATTCGGTAAAGTACACAACGGGTATATTGCTGCCGTTATGCACCAAATTGTACTTGCAAAGCGGGCAGGCGGTAACCGCCAGCTCTGCGCCGTGGCTTTCGGCGCTGTTTGTAACGGCGTTGCTTTTGCGTTTTGCACTCTCGGGGTCTTCAAGCGCAACATAGCCGCCGCAGCACTCGTTTCTGTAAGGGTAAATTACAGGCTCGGCGCCTATTGCCCTTATAAACTCCTCCATAATCGCGGGGTTTTCGGGGTCGTCAAACGCCATTACTTTGCCGGGGCGCAAAAGCAGACAGCCGTAATATGCGGCAATTTTTCTGCCCGTTAAGGGGTTTACGACCTTTTCCTTAATTTTATCAAAGCCTACAACGTCGCGCAAAAGCTCGAAATAGTGCATAACCTTCGTCTCACCCGAATAAGGCTCTCTTTTTTCCTTATCCTGCGCAAGATACAGGTTGGCGCGGTTTCTGAACGTTTCGTCGTTAGTTATCTGATAATTAGTCTGTTTTATAACATTATGGCAGGCGGAGCATACCGTAACAAGCGGTCTTTCCGCCTCTTTAGCGGCTATAAGCGCACGAACGGAAGATAGCTTTGATGCTATCTCGTCGTTATTGCTTACAAACACGCCGCCGCAGCACTGCCAGTCCTCTATCTCGCATAATTCTACGCCCAAAACCTCGGCGCATCTGCGGGCATAAAGGTCAAGCTGTTTAGCTTTTGTGCGGAGCGTGCAGCCGGGAAAATAACTGACCTTAATCATTATTTTTCCTCCCTGAAAAATTAAACCATCTGCTCGGGGTGGAATACCTCGTCAAATTTTTCTTCGGTTAAAAAGCCCAATTCCACGCACGCCTGCTTTAAGGAGATATTATCCTTAAACGCCTTTTTGGCGGTTTTAGCCGCGTTTTCGTAACCGATATAGGGGTTAAGCGCGGTAACAAGCATAAGCGAATTGTGCAGATTGTGATACATTTTATCCTTATTTGCGGTAATTCCCACAGCGCACTTGTTGTTAAAGGAAACAATAGCCTCTGCAAGCAGTCGGGCGGACTGTAAGAAATTATAAGCCGCAACAGGCATAAATACATTAAGCTCAAAGTTGCCCTGCGACGCCGCAATACCTACTGCAGCATCGTTACCCATTACCTGAACGGCAACCATTGTTACCGCCTCGCACTGGGTGGGGTTTACCTTACCGGGCATTATTGAGGAGCCGGGCTCGTTTTCGGGAATGTGAATTTCCCCGAGACCGTCGCGCGGACCCGAAGCCAACCAGCGGACATCGTTCGCTATTTTCATCATATCGCAGGCGGCAGCCTTAATTGCACCGTGCGCGAAAACAAATTCATCCTTTGAAGTAAGGGCGTGGAATTTGTTTGCGGCGGTTACAAACGGCTTGCCCGTAAGCTCAGCCACCTTCGCGGCAACAAGCTCGGAGAAGCCCTTAGGTGCGTTAAGCCCCGTGCCGACGGCAGTGCCGCCGAGAGCCAACTCATAAAGCGGCTTAACAGCCATTCTTAAAAGCTCCGCGTCTCGCTCAAGGCTTGCCCTCCAGCCTGAAATTTCCTGGCTGAACTTAATGGGAGTAGCGTCCTGCAAATGGGTTCTGCCTGATTTTACAATGCCCTCGTTTTCAGCCTCTAATTTTTTAAAAGTATTTATTAAAAGCTCTATTGCGGGCAAAAGCTTATCCTCAATAGCTACAACCGCCGAAATATGCATAGCGGTCGGGAAGGTGTCGTTAGAGGATTGGCTCATATTTATATCATCGTTCGGGTGGCAAAGCTTTTCGCCCGCAATTTGGTTAGCGCGGTTGGCAATAACCTCGTTTGCGTTCATGTTGGATTGCGTGCCCGATCCCGTCTGCCACACAACAAGCGGGAAATGATCGTTAAGGCTGCCCGATATTACTTCATCGCACGCGGCGGAAATAGCCTTTACCTTTTGCGCCGTCATTTTTTCTGGCTTAAGCTCCGCATTGGCAAGTGCCGCCGCCTTTTTAAGTATGCCGAAGGCGTGGGTTATCTCGCGCGGCATGGTTTCAATGCCTACACCTATCTCAAAGTTTTCGTGGCTTCTTTCGGTCTGTGCCGCCCATAATCTGTCGGCGGGAACCTTCATTTCGCCCATAGAATCATGTTCTATACGGTATTCCATTTCTGTATTACCCCTTATATATCAAGATTGCTTATAACATCCTTTAAGGTATCGGCGCTCTTACGCAAAAGTTTTACCTCTTCATCGGTCATGGGAACATTGACCTTACCTCTTACGCCCTCATGGCCTACCATGTTAAGTGTGCTGAGCGCAACATTTTCAATTCCGTATTCTCCGTGCATCATGGTGGAAACGGTCATTGTGGTGTCGATACCGCCGAGCAGACATTTGCAGATGTGGCAAACGGATACCGAAACGGCATAGAAGGTAGCTCCCTTTCTTGCAATAACGCGCGCGCCCGATTTTCTTACATACTGCTCAATCTCGCCGAAGTCAAGCTCGGGGGTGTTGATTCCCGGAGTGGTTATAAGCTTTTTGCACTCTTTAATCGGAACATTCGAGATGTTTGCAACCGACCACGGAATGAAAGAAGAATCGCCGTGCTCGCCGAAAACATAGGCGTGGACATTGCTCTGATTTATGCTGTAATATTCGGAAAGTCTTGAACGCAGACGCGCGGTATCAAGAATGGTACCCGAACCGATTATACGGTTTTCCGGCAGTCCCGACATCTTGTAGAAAGTATATGTAAGAATATCAACCGGGTTGCTTACGATAATATAGGTCGCGTCCGGAGCATACTTCGTGATTTCGGGAATAATCTGCTTTGTGATGTTAACATTAGTCTGCGCAAGCTCAAGTCTTGACTGACCGGGCTTTCTTGCAATACCCGAGGTTACGATTACAATGTCGGAATTAACCGCGTCGCGGTAGTCTCCCGCATAGATCGAGCAAGCGCCGCAGAAGGGTGTGCCCTGGCGGATGTCGAGCGCCTCGCCGAGAGCCTTTTCGTTATTGATATCTATCATAACGATTTCCGAGGCAAGCCCCATTACTGTAAGCGTATAAGCGATGGTGGAACCTACGCTTCCGGTTCCGATAATTGATACTTTGTTCATAATGCACCTTCCATTACTACAATATTCCACTTATTATAACATATATCGAGCGGTTTTGTAAATACACTATTTACATATTTCTATTACAAATATGATATAGTGATTACGCGGCTTTATGTTCAATTTTCAAAAGCTGACAAAATTCGCGCCGATACATATTGTATTTTATTGACATTTGCGGTCTTCCACTATATAATAGTCATATTAAAAACTAATAAGGGGTTTATGTATGGAGAGAGAATCTTTTAAATCGCGTCTCGGCTTTCTGCTGGTGAGCGCCGGCTGTGCAATAGGCATAGGCAATGTTTGGCGCTTCCCGTTTATTGTGGGGCAAAACGGCGGCGGAATTTTTGTTCTTATTTATCTTTTAATGCTGGTAATAATGGGTCTTCCGGTTTTAACAATGGAGCTGGCTGTGGGCAGAGCAAGCCGCAAGAGCGCTGTGTTGGCTTACAAGGCGCTTGAAAAGCCCGGTCACAAGTGGCACATTCACGGTTGGTTTGCAATAATCGGCTGTTATGTGCTTATGATGTACTACACCACGGTTTCGGGGTGGATGCTGAACTATTTCTTTAAGTTTTTAACCGGCACCTTCCACTCGGGCAGCACGCCCGAAGCGGTATTAAGCTCTAGATATGAGGACGCGGGCAAGGTTTTCACCGATATGCTGGCAAGCCCCGGCGAAATGAGCTTTTGGATGGCTGTAACGGTTATTGCCGGAATACTTATTTGCAGCATAGGCGTGCAAAAGGGGCTTGAAAGAGTAAGCAAGGTTATGATGAGCGCGCTTTTCGTGCTTATTCTCATTTTGGCAATACACAGCTTTACCCTCTCGGGCGCGGGCGAAGGACTTAAATTTTATCTTGTGCCGAACATAGAAAACATTAAATCGGTAGGGCTGGGCAATGTTATAGCCGCGGCTATGAATCAATCATTCTTTACCTTGAGCCTTGGAATTGCGGCAATGGAGATTTTCGGCAGCTATATGGGCAAGGAGCACTCTCTGATGGGCGAGGGCGCGCGCATTTGCGGGCTTGATACCTTTGTGGCGATTTCCGCAGGACTTATAATCTTCCCCGCCTGCTTCAGCTACGGGATTGAAGTAAATCAGGGACCCGGACTTATTTTTGTTACACTGCCTAATGTATTTGTGAACATGTCCGGCGGCAGAATCTGGGGCTCGCTTTTCTTCCTGTTTATGACATTCGCTTCGTTCTCAACCGTTATAGCGGTGTTTGAAAATATAATGTCCTCCTGTATGGATACGCTCGGCTGGAGCAGAAAAAAAGCCGCTCTGATAAACGGCATTGTAATTCTTACAACAAGTATTCCCTGCGTTCTGGGCTATAATTTATGGAGCAACGTTCACCTTATAGGCGGTAGAGATATTCTTGATACCGAGGATTTTATTGTAAGCAATATTCTGCTGCCCTTGGGGTCGCTTATTTACCTGCTCTTCTGCGTTACAAAATTCGGCTGGGGCTTTGATAATTACAGAAAAGAAGCAAATACCGGCAAGGGGTTAAAGGTTGCAAAATGGATGAAATGGTATTTCCTTATCGTCCTGCCGATACTTATACTCGCAATATTTATAATCGGAATTATCGGATGATATATTGACTTGATATGTCTATTAATCTTTTGATTAATTTTACCCTGCAACAACCCCTCCGTCATAGCTCCGCATGACACCTCCCCTTGCACAGGGGAGGCATTTTTTTACAAAACAAAGGCTCCCTTGTGTAAAGGGAGCTGTCGAGTGAAACGAGACTGAGGGATTGTTAGTGACTAAAGCTTATCTGCAAATTTTAGTTTTTTAATTGATTTAAGCCGGTAATAACCTCTCAGTAACAACTTCGCAATCCACCGAATCACATGAAAATTTTCTCTCATTATTATTTAATAACAAATGAGCTTTCGGAAGGGCGGCACAAATAGACGAAAAAGCCTTCATTCTTAAGATATTCCCTTGCCATCCTCGCCTTTTCATCATCGGAAAAAAGCGCGAATCTTGCGGGGCCGCTGCCTGAAAGGGATACTGCGTCCGCGCCGCAGGAGTATAAGCGGTCGGGTATATTGCTGCCCTCCCACAGTACCGAAAAGGAGTTTCCGAGCGCCCGTGTCAGCTCGGAATAGCTGCCGTTTTTAACGGCGGTCACGGTCTTTTCGATATCGGGTCTCGGGTAATCCGTTTTATCAAGCCTTGCGAACATTTCGGCGGTAGACGGCTTATCTCCCGCAAGTATTATTACAGCCGAGCATTTCGGGATAGCCGGCAGCGGGGTCAATATCTCCCCTATTCCCCTTGCGCGCTGCGTTCCCCCGTCAATCAAAAACGGAACATCCGCCCCGAGGGATACCGCCATTTCGCAAAGCCTTGCCTTTGGAAATCCCGTTTCAAAAATTTTATCAAGCCCTGTAAGCACACCTGCGGCGTCCGTGCTGCCGCCTCCGAGTCCGGCAGAAGACGGAATGAACTTTTTTATTTTTATTTGCACCTGCGGCTTTATCCCCGCCGCACCGAAAAAACAGTGCGCCGCTTTAAAAGCAATATTGTTTTCTCCGTTAAAGCTGTCGCTCTCAAAAGAGAAAAAGCGGCTTTTTTTTATTGATATCTCATCGCTTATATCCACCGTTTGCATTACCGTATCCAACTCGTGGTAGCTATCATTGCGTTTGCCGATTACCGAAAGCGCAAGATTAATTTTTGCATTTGCCGCAAAAAGTATACTGTCCATATTTTTTCATTCCTTTTTATTGCCATACGTCCATTGTGAAGCGGGTCAAGAAACGGCTCACGGCAGGTATACGGAGAAGCGCGTAAAAAAGCATAGCGCCCGAAACATTTAGGATTACATCGTCGATATCGCTTGAACCTGTCAAAAGCAAAAGCTGCAGAAGCTCTATCAGCAGCACAGAGGTCAGCGTGACCGCGAGAACGGAATACCACCTGTTTATCCTTTTGAATAGACACACCGTGAAAAACGGCAGAGGCATAAACGCGGCAAAATTTCCGAAAATGTTCTCAAAAACACTCCAGAACGGAAGTGTGCCGTTCTTAAGGGCGTTTATAAACAGCTTGAGCGTTTCAAAGGGTATTAAATTGGTGCTTTCATTTATATATCTGTAAAATTCCGCAGTGTTCCATTTAAGTACGCCGAAAATATCCCGACCCAGAGCGTCGTCGATAAGGGTGAAATCCACTATAAGAATTATATAAAATAAAAAAAGCGCGAAAATTCGGTTTCTCATTATTTTGTGCCGAATGCCCGCGTCCTCGGTTTTAAGCGCAGAAAACCAGGCGGAAAAATAGCCGGTCACAACTGCGGCTGTTCCCGCTGCGATTTTTATTCCGTGCGCAAAGCTTAAAATTCCAAAGGCGTTGCAAAGCATAACGAAAAGCGCGGCAAAGCATATAAAATAAAGCACCGACGGTATAATTTTCAAAAAGCGTCGGCTCACATTATCACTCCGAAATAAGTCAATTTAGGTACATCACTTATTTTACAGTTATATACTCTCTGTGTCAAGTCTAATTATTCAAATTTCTGTGATGATAGCCGTAGGTATCCGATTTAAGCGGTTCTATGGAATAGCCCATACGCAGCATTCCCTCTATAATTTCGGGCAGCGCCTGCACAGTTGACGCCTTATCCGCCGAATCGTGCATTAAAACACATGCGGAATTTTTATCTGCGGCGCTTGTCAGCACCCTGTTCCTGATATAGGTGTAGCTCGGTGTCGGATTTTCCGCGTCGCCCGAGCTTATGTTCCAGTCAAAATACGAATATCCCCTGCCGCCCACGGTTTTAACAAGCCTTGTCATAATGCCGCGGCAGTAATTGCGGCTGACGGTATTGCTGCTGCCGCCCGGAAAACGCAGAAGCGTGGGTCTTACACCTATCAGCTCATATATTTTGTCGGAAAGCTCGGTTATATCCCTGTAAAACATTTCTTCGCCCGAATATATGACCGAATAATCATGCGACGCCGTGTGCAGACCTATCGTATGCCCCGCCTCGTATATTTTTTTAACATACTCTATATTCCCGCTTTCGATTACGAAAAAGGTCGCCTTGACGCGGTATTTACCGAGTATATCGAGAATTTCAAGCGTTTTATCCGATGGGCCGTCATCAAATGTAAGGTAGCAAACGCGCCTTCCGTCGGGCTGGCGCGCCTGCGGAGTTGTCCCGCCGGACGGTTCTTTCCATATATCCCCCGTTTCCGCGGCGGTCTCTCTTTCGCGGCATATTTCACCGAAGCCGGACAGCACCGCACTTATCGCAGACCTTTGCGCTTCAAGCTCGGTCTTCACCGAGTCAAGCTCTGCGGCTTTGCTTTCGGCTCTCTTCTCGTTCTGCTTTACCGTAACCGTCAAAACCAAAAGCACCAAGGCGCATAAAAGTGATACGACCGCCTTAAACAGAGTTTCAGCACTAAACAAAAAACATCAGCCCTTTCTCTACAATATAGTAGAAAAGAGCCGATGTTATTACTTGAGCCGTACTGCCTATTCGGCGAGATCGGATATAAATTGGGATATCTCCGCCTTGCCGTCGGTCATCGTTATTTTTAAGGATATATACTTAAAATCGGAGCTTAAAATTTTCGACTTATATTCCTCGTCCTTCATAAGAGTCTCAAACGCTTCGCTGACTGACGCATGTCCGTCCGATCTGCTTGCATATTTATGCTCTGTGTTGAGCTTCGCGGATTCCGCTTCGTATTTTTCGGTATCGTTCTCCGCAAGATATTTAACAATATTTGCAAGCGTCCCCTCGGTTACAAGCTGAAGCTCCGCCGCTCCGTTTTCCGTTCTCGCGGTATTTATAAGCTTTAAAAGCTCCTGCTCCAGCTCTTCGGCAGTGGCAGCCGCTTCCTTTTCAAGCACCCTGCTTTCCTTTTTGTCGCAAACCGAACAAACACGCTCTTCCATGCCCTCGGTGCTTGCGGTCGGCATAACGGTGACCAGCCAGTCATTCCATTTGTGACCGGTTTTTTCCTTATCCTTTTGAGTATACCAGCGGCCGCAGCTGCATTTGAACAGCTTATAGCCGTCCTCGGTGCAGGTCGGCGGAACCACCGTAATCTTATACGCATGCAAATGCGGCTGACTGCTTGCATCATTATGCGGCTTGCTGCTTACGGACGATGTATCGCTCGCGGGCGGCGAATCCGAATTGATCGGAGTTTCATCGGAGCTGACCGAAGGCTTGCTGCTCACCGTTCCGGAAGAAGCCGATGAAGTATTTGCCTTGTCCTTACAGCCCGTAAAAAACAAAACAGATATAATCACCAAAGCAGTTACCGCGGAATTTTTTTTGGGAATCATTCTTTTTCCTCCGAAAACTAATTCGTAGATATAGAATTAATTAAAATCAAATTACAAGGCTATTATATTATAAAACCGTCGTTTTGTCAATGGCGGTTTTATGCCGTGTGCCGACGATTCAAAGAATTATTTACCTACGCAGAATTTTCTGAAAATTTCATCGGACACCTCGTTTGTGACCCGCCTGCCCGTAAGCTCCAGCAAAGCCGCAAGCGCGTCGTCCACGCAAACGCCAACCGCGTCCACCGTGTTGCCGTCATTCAGCGCCGTTATCGCCTCATTTATGCCGTCAAGCGCGCGTTCGGCGCAGGCGCGCTGCCGTTCGTTTATCAGCACGGCAGATTCGGGGTCAAGCCCCGCAGTTCCCGCAATATCGGCAATGGTGCTGCAGAGCGCTTCATATCCCCCGCCGTTTACAGCCGAGGTCACAACTGTTCTGAAGCCCGTAAACGCCGATATATCCGCGTTGCTTCCCATATCGGATTTATTAAGTATCACAACGGTATTTTTATGCTTTACAAGCTCCAAAAGCTGTTTATCGTCATTATCAAGCGGTTTTGTTATGTCAAATACCGCAAGCACAAGGTCGGCAAGCTCTATTCTTCTTTTCGCAAGCTCTACGCCTATGCTTTCAACGCGGTCGTCGGTGTCCCTTATTCCCGCCGTATCGGCAAGGCGCAGCATAATATCCCCCACGGTTACCGTGTCCTCAATAACGTCGCGCGTGGTGCCGGCAACCTCGGTCACGATTGAGCGTTCCGCACCGCTTAACATATTCATAAGTGTTGATTTTCCCACGTTCGGCTTGCCCACTATTACCGTTTCAATTCCCTCGCGCAAAACTCTGCCCGCATTGTAGGTTGAAAGCATTTGCTCGGTCTCATCGGCGCAGGCCTTAAGCAAAGACAAAAAGCTTTCTCTGTCAAGTCCCTCTATTTCCTCATCGGGGTAATCGGAGTAAACGGCTATCGACGCGTCGGCAGATGTAAGCCTTGAAATTATACCGTCGATCTTTTCGCTTATCCTCCCCAAATGCGCCGCGCGGGAAAGCCGCAGCTGTGATTCGTTTTTAGCCGAGATAAGCCCCATAATGCTTTCAGCCCTTGCAAGATCGGTCTTGCCGTTTAAAAATGCGCGCTTTGTGAACTCGCCAGGCTCTGCGGGGAATGCGCCTTTTTTATATAAAAGCCGCAGCGTATCGCGCAGAATAAGCGCGCCGCCGTGTACGGATATTTCCACCACATCCTCGCCGGTGTAGCTTTTCGGCGCTTTGAAAACAAGCGCCACCGCATCATCTAAAACGGTTTCGCCGTCTCTTATTTCACCGTAAGCGGCGGTATAGCCCTTTAAAACGGAAAGAGGCTTGTCCGATACTGCGAAAAAAACACTGTCGGCAATTTCTATCGCCTTTTCTCCCGATATTCTTATAACCCCCACCGAGCCCTCTCCCGGGGGTGTGGCAACCGCCGCTATTGTGCGTTCGGACATTTTTTCACTCATCCTTTAAAAAAAATCAATATAAAAAGCCTCCCTTGTGTAAAGGGAGGTGTCAGCCGTTCGGCTGACGGAGGGATTGTTTGCAAGGCTTATACGCCGCGGAAGCTCCCGAAAAAAGTCTCCGTTAAATTAAGCCCTGCATCTTTTTCATTAATTCCTACTGCCTTCTGCAGCGGCAGCTGCCGAGATAAAGCGCTATCGCGGTTGCTATAAGCAGAACTATTCCGAATATCGCAATCGGAACGATCGAAGCTACTATAAGCTCCGCGGCATATGCGCCTGCAATTGCTCCTCCCACAAAGAATAGGAGTACAAGCAATGTGAGCGCCACGGCGTGCGGGCAACTTATACGGCAGCAGCCTGTAGTCAGTCCTCTGTTATCGCACATAATTTCACATCCCGTAAATATTAGGTCATGACCATTCCCATTATATGCGTAAGCGAGGACAGGTGTAACACCGAAATTATTTCATAAACTCGTACATAGCGCGGTAGCACATATATACATCGAACTTTGCGGTAGTTTCAAAGGGCGCGTGCATGGAAAGCACCGGAACGCCGAGGTCTACAACATCGACCCCCATATTGGCAACGAACATTGCAACCGTTCCGCCGCCGCCTATATCTACCTTGCCCATTTCGCCCATCTGCCATACTATATTTTCACGATCAAGCAGCGCGCGAACCTCGGCTACATACTCGGCGGACGCATCGGACGTGGAAGACTTACCCCTTGCGCCAGTGTACTTTGTAACCACAACGCCGTAATTTAAGAAAGATGCGTTTTTGCGCTCCATAACGTCTTGGAAAGTCGGGTCCATTGCGGCGTTTACATCGGCAGATAAGCACTTTGAGTGCCTGAGTGCCAAGGTCGGGTCGCCGCCCTGCATTTTCGCAAGATCGCCCACAACATAGCGCAGGAAATCCGATTCAAGCCCCGTGTTGCCCATAGAGCCTACCTCTTCCTTATCGGTAAGAATTGCAAGGGCTGTTCTTTCAGGCGTTTTAACCTCTAAAACAGCGGTTAAAGCGGGGTATGCGCAAACGCGGTCGTCCTGACCGTAAGCGCCTATCATAGAGCGGTCAAAGCCGATATCGCAGGCGTGCGCGGCGGGTACCATTTCAAGCTCGGCAGAGAGGAAATCTTCCTCGGTAACGCCGTATTTTTCATTGAGCAGCTTTAAAATATTCAGCTTTACAAGCTCGCTGCCCTTGTCGTCCTTAAAGGGATGGCTGCCTATAAGCACATTTAATTCCTCGCCCTTTATTCCTTCATTAAGCGTACGCTTTATCTGCTCGCTTGCAAGGTGGGGCAAAAGATCGTTTATAACAAATTTCGGCTCGTCTTCTCTTTCGCCGACCGATACCTCTTTAACCGTTCCGTCCTTTAATACGAAAACGCCGTGCAGCGCCAGCGGAACAGCCGTCCACTGGTATTTTTTAATTCCGCCGTAATAGTGGGTCTTGAACAGCGCAAGGTCCACATCCTCATAAAGCGGGTTGGGCTTTAAATCAAGGCGGGGCGAGTCGATATGCGCCGCGGTGATGTTAACGCCGTTTTCAACCGGCTGCTTGCCTATTACCGCAAAGGCAACCGTTTTGCCGCGGTTGTTAAAGAAGACCCTGTCGCCCGCGCCATACTTTTTGCCGTGCTCAAACTCGGTAAAGCCCGCCGCCTTTGCCATTTCCATTGCAGCCTTTGCCGCCTCGCGCTCGGTTTTTGCCTTATCAAGAAAAGCCTTGTAGCCGTCACAGTAGCTGTCCGCCGCGTTTACAATGCTTTCATCACTGTAAAGTCTTCCGTTTTTACGCTTGTAGGCAAGCTGCTCCCTTAAAAGCTCCGATGCCGTTTTTTCAGCCATTTATATTACCTCCGATAATTTTTTTCAATATATCTGAAAAGCGCTTAGAAAACGCTTTTTCATCCGAATTGTTATAAAGAAAATAATCCGCTTTTTGTTTATAGTATTCATCCGTCTTGCCTGCGTTTATTCTTAAATCGGCAGCGTCGGGGCTTAGTCCGTCGCGCTTTATAATGCGCTCTCTGCGTATTCCCGTATCGGCGGAAACCGCAATTACCGCAGTGCATACCGAATCAAGCCCGCTTTCAAAAAGCGTGGGCGCGTCAAGCAGGACGTTTTTACCCTCAGCCTCCGCTAAAACCAGCTTTACTATATGCGGTAAAATTGTTTCATTTAAAAGCTCGGTTTTTTGGGGGCTTGCAAAAGCCGCCGAAGCTAAAGCCCTGCGGTCAAGCGAGCCGTCGGGTAAAAGTATTTCTTTCCCGAAGGCGGCGACTAAAGCCTTTAAGCCGTCGGTCCCCTTTTCTGCTGCGGCTCTTGCCAGTTTATCGCAATCAATAATCTGCAAGCCGAAGCCTTCCGCTGCCGCCGCAGCCGTGCTTTTGCCCGCGCCCGTAGGTCCTGTTAAGCCTATAATTACGCTCATAGCTTTATCACCCTGAAAGCCGCCGCGCGAATAAGGCGGTTATACACCGCAAGCCCTATTCCGCTTTTTGAGGGGGCGTGAACGTAAATTTCGGAAACGCCCAGCTTATCAGCCTTTCTAAGCACTGCAAAAACGCTGTGGGCAAGGGTCTTTTCATCCTCCGCCGTGCCGTAAAAAAGGCGCGGAACGGTTATTTTTTCCCCGTCCTCATAAAAGCAGACCGCCGCGGCGTTCGGCTTGGAATTTACAAATTCGGCGAATTTTTCGCTCTCACCCTCAACTAAATAGGTTTCGGTCTTAGGGGCGTAATGCTTGTATTTCATACCGGGAGATGAAACCTTTTCCCCCTCGGCGGGCATTGATAAAACCGCCTTATCAAGCTGAATATTCGGTATTACGGTTTTAAGCTGCTCGGGCGTTACCGCACCCGGTCTTAAAATTTTGGGCGGGTCTGTAACCAAGGTTATAACGGTAGATTCTACTCCCACCGCGCAATCCTTGCCCATAACCACGGCGTCAATTTTGCCGTCAAGATCGCCAATAACGCACTCGGCGCTTGTGGGGCTGGGTCTGCCCGAGGTATTTGCAGAGGGGGCAGCCAGCGGCACGCTCGCCGCTATTATATCCCGCGCGGCAGCATCAAGCGGCATTCTCACCGCCACGGTATCAAGGCCCGCTGACACGCATGGCGGAATTTTATCGGTTCGCTTTAATATCATTGTAAGCGGTCCCGGCCAGAAAAGCTCTGCGCATTTATAGGCGCTTTCCGGTATATCCCGCGCTATTTCGGTAAGCACCGATATATCCGCAATATGCACTATAAGCGGGTTGTCCTGCGGTCTGCCCTTAGCCTCAAAAACCTTTTTGACCGCGTTTTCATCATAGGCGGACGCCGCAAGCCCATATACCGTTTCGGTGGGAATCGCAACGGTTCCGCCGTTTTTCAGAAGCTCCGCTGCGCGCGCTATGCTGTTTTCATAATTTTCCGAATCCGTTTTCAGTCTTTCGGTAATCATATCATTCCCCGTTTTCAGCCCGCAAAGCCTCGGTGCGGTAATAAGTGGTGAGCGCGTCTATTATTTCGTCAATATCGCCGTTCAAAATCTGCTCAAGCTTGTAAAGGGTAAGCCCTATGCGGTGATCGGTCACCCTGCCCTGCGGGTAATTGTAGGTTCTTATGCGCTCGCTGCGGTCGCCCGTGCCCACCTGTGACTTACGGTCGGAGGCTATTGCCGCATCGTGCTCGCTCTGCGCTGCGTCAAGCAGGCGGGAGCGCAGAATTTTAAGGGCTTTATCCTTATTTTTATACTGGCTTCGCTCATCCTGGCACTCAACTACCGTTCCGGTGGGAATATGCGTCACGCGAATTGCAGATGAGGTCTTGTTTATGTGCTGACCGCCCGCACCCGATGAACGGAAGGTATCAATTTTAAGGTCGGCGGGGTTAATATCCAGCTCAACATCCTCCGCCTCGGGCAAAACCGCCACTGTAACGGTGGAGGTGTGTATGCGCCCCTGCGTTTCGGTATCGGGCACACGCTGAACGCGGTGCACGCCGCTTTCGTATTTAAGGCGTGAGTATGCGCCCGCGCCCTCAATCATAAATACAATTTCCTTAAAGCCGCCGAGCTCCGTTTCGTTGGCGTTTATAACCTCAATGTGCCAGCGGCGGGATTCGGAATACATGGTATACATTCTGTAAAGCGTTCCCGCAAAAAGCGCCGCTTCCTCGCCGCCCGCGCCGCCGCGGATTTCCACGATTACATTTTTCTCATCATTAGGGTCTTTCGGCAGCATAAGCAGCTTTAATTCATCTGAATACCTTTCAAGGTTTGCCTTTGCCTCCTTCAGTTCTTCCTCGGCAAGCTCCTTAAGCTCCTTATCCCCGCCGTTTTCCGCTATTATTTGCAGTGCCTCTTTTTCGGCCTGCTGCGCCGATACATACTCGCGGTATTTTTCCACTATGGGCGAAAGCGCCGCGTGCTCCTTCATAAGCTTTGTGAAAAGCTCGGTATCAGCCACGGTCTGCGGCTGCGAAAGCTCTGCGGCTATCTGCTCATAGCGGCTTGCAACCGCCTCCAATTTATTAAACATTTTCTTCTCCGTCTGTTCTGATTATTTTTTTAAGGCTTTTTTCAGCCTTTGCGCGCGGCACCATTACTTCCCTGCCGCAGCCGTCGCATTTAAGGCGAAAATCCATACCTATGCGCAGCACGGAAAAGACATCCGCGCCGCAGGGGTGCTTTTTCTTCATAAGCAGCTTATCGCCCACCCTTATATCCATTCGCGCACCTCGTTTTTGTTTTTACATATTATTATACATTATTTGTTTCGGAAAGACAAGCCTGAATTTATCACACGTTCGTGTCAAGTATTTGCAGAAAAATTTTTTGAGAATGCTAATAGTGAATTAACGGTAGATTTGCGGTTTAAAGTCAAGCTACCGGCTGCAAGTATCGGCGCCAAATGCTTCAGTGTTGTTTCGCTCCATAAATTTCCGCTGTTTATGCGGGTTTGCGGTTGTTTTCAGCCATAAGAAAATTATGTTTGAAAATAAGAAAATTACCCTTAAATTCGGCAAAAAGTCAACACGAAAAAAACGGGATAAGGCATTTCGCCCTATCCCGTTTTTTATTGTTTGATTCTTAAAGCAATCTCGGCTTAAAGACCGGAGGAATACCTGTTCTGAAATACTGTTTCAACTCTTGAACCCAAATACCGACAAAAAGTTACAGAAACCATCGCGGAATCTTAATTACCGAAGATTAAAGGAATATGGGATTAGTCCATGCTTTTTTGCCGTTTTCGTCGACTATGCTTATTCGCACATAATCATATGCCCCGGCCCAAAAATTCACTATGTCAAACTCGGCGTGTGTGAGTTTTCCGTTTTCATCAATAATAACCCTGTTAGGATGCATATCGCTCTGCAGCCGTATTCTTGAAACCGGAGAACAATCGTAAAGCAGACAAATAGTCTATAGTGAGATAAAAGCAGATATAGTGAAAATATTGCGGCAGTTATGCAATCAAAAATGTGTGGAAATAATATAAGCGGAATTGTATCCCGACCGTGCATTTTATGCTCATTCGGTCTGCGAGTTGATCTCCGTCCGGTTGATGCCTTATGTATTCCTGTATTTGCCTATTCCGCGCGCATAACAATAATCTCGGATTTATTTTCCCTGTCGTTTCTGAAAACGATTCCGTAATTCATAAGATATTTGCCGTCATATGAATTTTCGCCGATTCGGTAGGTCGCGTTTTCGCAAAGACCCTGCGGCTTTATAAATTCATCCGGAGAATAAGCCGTCGCCTTATAGCTGTTTATGCAAACGACCGCGGTTTTCTTATCCTCCGACACAAATTCCACAGCCGACAAATCGGCTTCAAAGGGAGATTTTAAGCGATAACAGTCGCCCTTATGGAAGACCTCCTGCAGCTCGCGGTATTCGCGCACCTTTTTCTTTGCAATCTCAAGCTCATGATCTGTGCATTTATTCAAATCAAGCTCAAACCCGAACTGACCCGGAAGCGCAACATCACAGCGCATTTCAAAGGAGGTTATTCTTCCGATCTGATGATTCGGCACCGCCGAAACATGCGCGCCCATTGAGGAATACGGATAAACAATGCTTGTGCCGTACTGTATGCGAAGCCGCTCTGCCGCGTCGCTGTCGTCGCTCGTCCAGGTCTGCGGCATATAGTAAAGCATTCCGGGATCAAATCTTCCGCCGCCGCTAGCGCAGCTTTCAAACAAAACATTCGGGAAACGCTGCGTTAAGGTCTCAAGCACACTGTAAAGACCGAGCATATAGCGGTGCTTTACCTCGCCCTGTCTGTCGGCGGGCAGCTCTGATGAGCCGACCTCGGACATATAGCGGTTCATATCCCACTTGACATATTCGATATTTGCTTTACTAAGCACATCGGAAACCGCCTCGGTTATATAATCACAGACATCCTTTCTTGACAGATCCAGCGTCAGCTGATTTCGCACAAGGCTTGACTGCCTGCCCTTTGCGTGCAGGATCCAATCGGGGTGAGCTCGGTAAAGATCACTGTCCGGATTTACCATTTCCGGTTCAAACCAAAGCCCGAAGCGCATACCGAGCGCATTTATTTTATCGGCAAGACCCCGAAGTCCGTTCGGCAGTCGGTCGGGGTTTTCCACCCAATCGCCCAGTCCCGCATTATCGGCTGTTCTTTTGCCGAACCAGCCGTCGTCGAGCACCATTGTGTCAATTCCTATCTGCGCAGCCTTCTCCGCAATTTTAACAAGCTTTTCCTCGTTAAAATCAAAATAGGTGGCTTCCCAGTTGTTTATAAGCACAAACCGCTCGGAATCGCGGTATTTGCCCCTGCAAAGCCGTGTGCGGTAAAGCTTATGATAAATTCTCGACATTTCGCCGATACCGTTTGCGGAATACACAAGAACCGCCTCGGGAGTGCAGAAGGTATCGTTCCTTTCAAGCGTGTAGGAAAACTGAAACGGATTTATACCGATATATGCGCGCGCGGTATTGTATGCGTCCAGCTCAACACCCGCAACGAAATCTCCGCTGTAAACCAGGCTGAAGCCGTAAACATCGCCCTGCGTTTCGGCAGCGTCCTTTGAGCATACCGCCATAAACGGGCTGTGGTAGGCGCTGCTTGCGCCGCAGCGGCTCTCCACGCATTGATTTCCGCTTGTTATCCTCTTCCTTGTGATTTGACGTTCCCTTGTCCATGTGCCGTCAAGGGTCAAAATATCGCTGTCGGCCATACCGTAAAAATCAACGGCAGCGCTCATTGCGCCGCAAAGCACGGTTTTTTCTCCGAGATTTTTTATAACGGTACTTCTTGTTATCGCATCGATATTATTAAAAACGGTATAATACAGCGTAACCTCTAACTGTTGCACCTCGTCTGTCAGGGTAATTTTAAGGGTGTCCGCTTCGGAATCGGCTTCGGTGTAGGTTGCAGGCAGCCCTTTGAGAGCGGGCTTCCCGCTTTCAATTTCATATTTTGAAAATTTCAGCTTGACCTGCTGCCCGTTTACACCAGAGGAAATCTGCATCGCCGGAATGCGATTATCCGCATTGCCGAAGGTCGGGTATTCCTGCGGCAGCGTGTTTGAGGAAAATTTCCCGCGATCATAAGCGGAAAGCGCACGTCGTGTGTAGGTTTTTCCCCAGTCGTCCGGAATCCTGTCAATCCGCTTTCCCCAATGAATATGAATCGGTAATTCTCCGTTCAAAAGACCGATTATGTAGCTTGTTTTTTCGGTGCTTAAATAAAACACCTTGTTTTTTTCATCAAATGTAATCATAATATTCTCCCGAAAGCTTTTAATTTTCATAATTAATTATACATGATAATAAAATAATTTCAATCAAAAAATAACCGTTTCGGGAAAAATTTCCGCTGTTTTACAATCTCTATGTTAGTATGACAGGACTCGAACCTGTCACACTAAGAATTACATCAATATGCGACAGATCAAATTATAAATTTTGTTAATATATTTATACCGCTAATGTCTGAATTACTTGATGTGCTTTTGTGAAAATTCCTTGGGTGTCATACCATAGCGCTCCTTAAAGAAGCGGCTGAAATATTTCGCGTTGTTAAAGCCGCACATATCGGAAGCTGTCTCCACGCCGAAGCCGCCCTTTATCATCAGCTCCACAGCGTGATCCAGCCGCAGATTTATCACATAATCCTTGAGCGAGACTCCGTAGCACCTGGCAAAAAGCTTGCGCAGATATTGGGCGCTGATTCCGCATTTGGCGGCAAGAGTTTCCGCGTCAAGCTTTTCGGGGAGGGTGTAGTGCTCCTCAATATATTTAAGCGCGGGAGCTACAAGCTCATGATACCTTGTGCCGTAACGGCTTGATTGATAATCCCTTCGCAGCAGCGAAATAATTTTATAGAGGTCGCCTGTTACCGCCTCGGAATACCCTAGGCTTTTCCTCGTCCAATCGCAATCAGCCTCTTCAAAAAGCGCCAGCATCCTCTCGGGGTCTGCCGCCGAGAGCTTGAACGGCTCAAGCGGCTCATCATTTGAAATTTCAAAGTTAATTATATACATATATCTCGATTCGGTTCTGTCGGCAGGCTTCCGTCTCACCTTATATTTGCAGCCCTTCGGCAGAAAAATACAGTCGCCGCTTTTGCAACTTATGGCGCCGTAATAAGGAAATCTGTAGGTATGCTCCCCTGCGGCGAAAAAAGCAAGCCCGTGTGACGGACGGTTTCTTTCCTTTGCCTTAAGCGCGCCGAACGGTGCGTGCGCCGCGACAATCGGCGAGGTAATATGAAAATCCGATTCAAATAAATTCATAAGGCTTCCCCCGAGGATATTTGTATATATTTCTATATATTTATTATAATGCATACACCGAATAAGTCAAGTGCCGCAGTCAATAAAAATCATCGGAGAATGTGAGCGGCCCGACCGCGTTGCTTTCCCCATACGGCTTGCGGTGCGCCCCTAACAGATTTCTGTTGCCAGACAGCAAAACAGGCGAAACAGTGTTCTCGCCGTCTGTTAAAAACGGAGTGACATCAAGCGTATACAGAGCAAATGCGAGCACGCCCGCAGACTGCCCGTTAACGATAACCTCCGCAGCAGGCGCATTTAATTTATTTGCCGAAATAACATACCGTGAAAATGTCGCACCCCGATTACATCCGTGAGGGCATGAATACACTTTAAGACTCATAAATTTCAGCCATTCCTATCTTTGTGAAATATTTAAAGCTCAATATAACATATCGGGGCACTTTTTCATCATTTTTTTCAAATAACAAAAAGTGAGCATTCACGAGTATATGCGAGAAAAACGGAGTATTTTAAAGACAATAAAATTTAAGGCGCAAAATACGGCAGAAAAATGTAGAAAAAACGCAAAAAATACTTGACATTTTAGTGTTTTGATAGTATAGTCTATATTTAGTTAGACATTGAATTTAATATGTTTAAGCATCTGTGTAGAGAGCAGGTTCAGATTTTATGCCGTAGTTTCGGGTCAGAGGGCCTTTGAAAACTATGAAAAACCCTTTGTTCAGGGCATATTACGAAGAGTCTGCGGGTACCTCACGGGAAGTAATTTGAACAAAGGTGGATGCTTTATGGAAAAAGAAAATATTGTGGAGCTTAAAAACATTTCGGTCGCTTTTGACGGCGAGCAGGTTTTGGACGGGCTTGACCTTGAAATTAAGGATAAAGAGTTTATAACTCTGCTGGGTCCCTCCGGTTGCGGTAAAACAACCACCCTGCGGCTTATAGCCGGCTTTTTGGAGCCTGACGGCGGCGAGATTTTGTTTGAGGGCAAGAAAATAAATGGTGTTCCGGCGTATAAGCGCCAGGTTAACACCATTTTTCAGCGTTATGCGCTGTTTCCGCATCTTAATGTGTATGAAAACATTGCTTTCGGTCTGCGGGTTAAAAAGCGCCCCGAAAAAGAGATAAAGGAAAAGGTTGCCGAAATGCTGCGCCTTGTAAACCTTACGGGGCTTGAAAAAAGGCATATTGATACCCTTTCGGGCGGTCAGCAGCAGCGTGTGGCCATTGCCCGCGCCATAGCGAATCACCCCAAGGTGCTGCTGCTTGACGAGCCGCTTGCCGCGCTTGACCTTAAACTGCGCAAGGATATGCAAAAGGAGCTTAAAAAAATTCAACAGCAACTGGGGATTACCTTTGTTTTTGTAACGCACGACCAGGAAGAGGCGCTCACCATGTCCGACCGGGTGGTGGTAATGGACGGCGGCAAGATTCAGCAGGTAGGCACTCCGCAGGATATTTACAATGAGCCGCAGAACGCCTTTGTAGCTGACTTTATAGGCGAATCGAATATAGTGGACGGCATTATGCTGCGCGACCTCTACGTTGAATTTTCGGGTGCGCGGTTTGATTGCCTTGATAAAGGCTTTGCCGAAAACGAGGCGGTGGATGTTGTAGTCCGCCCTGAGGATGTGGATATTGTTGCTCCCGAAAAGGGTATGCTTACAGGCACGGTAACATCGGTTGCTTTCCTCGGCGTGCATTATGAAATAATAGTGGATATAGGCGGCTTTAAGTGGATGATACAAACCACCGACGAGCATTTTGTGGGCGACAATGTGGGGCTTTTCATTGAGCCTGACGCCATTCACATTATGAAAAAATCAAAGTATTCGGGACTTTACGGCGATTATTCCTCCTACAGTGAGGAAATTGACCACCTCTCCGACGTTATCGAGGAGGAATAGCCGTGAACAAAAAATCTTTCGGCAATAAATTAGTAGCCTCCCCCTACATTGTTTGGTCGGCTATATTTATAATTGTGCCGCTTGTTATAATGTTTTATTTCGCCCTTACCGATAATAACGGCGTTTTTACCCTCGCTAATATTACGGCTATAGGCAAATATAAAAAGGCGTTCGGAATTTCAATACTCTACGCCGCGGTTTCCACCGTTATAACGCTGCTGCTTGCATACCCCATGGCATATTTTATGACAAAGCTTAAAATATCCTCGCAGCGAATGCTTTTTATGATCGTTATGATTCCCATGTGGATGAACTTCCTCATACGCACCTATTCATGGATAACCATACTTTCAAACACAGGTCTTATAAATACATTTTTGCAGAAAATAGGTCTTATTGATAAGCCTATAAAGCTGCTTTTAACTCCCGGCGCTGTAATCCTCGGTATGGTGTACGATTATATTCCGTATATGATTCTGCCGATTTACTCTGTTATGTCAAAGCTGGATAAATCGCTTTTAGAGGCGGCAGAGGATTTAGGCTCAAACTCGTTCACCAAGTTTAAAAGAGTAATTTTTCCGCTTACAAAGCCCGGCGTTATTTCAGGCATTACCATGGTGTTTGTGCCGTCCGTCAGCACATTTTACATTTCGCAAAAGCTCGGCGGCACCAAAACAATGCTCATAGGCGATACAATCGAATATTTCTTCAATTCAGGCCCCGAGCATTACAATATCGCCTCGGCAATCTCCATGGTGCTGATGGTTATGATACTGATTTGCCTGTTTATAATGAACAGGTTCTCCGACAGTGACGACGGAGGTGTGTTAATGTGAAAATACTCTCCCGAATTTATGTTGCGCTTATAATTTTGTTCCTATACGCCCCGGTTGCGGTCATGGTTATTTTTTCATTCAACGGCAGCGGCAGCGTTTGGGTAATGAACGGCTTTTCCACCCGCTGGTACGCGGGGCTTACATCCGATACCGCAATGATGAGCGCATTGCAGCACACCCTAATAATTGCGGTGTCCTCCGCCTTTATTTCGACCGTGCTCGGCACGGCGGCGGCGGTTGGCATTACGGCAATAAGGCGCAAGATGCCTAAAAAAATCATAATGTCGGTCACGCAAATTCCTATGATGAACGCCGATATAGTTACGGGTATTTCCCTTATGCTGCTGTTTATATTCGTCGGCAAGCTTTTGGGGCTTTCGGAGTCACTCGGGTTTTTAACGGTGCTTATTTCCCATATCACCTTTAACCTGCCCTATGTTATTCTTTCGGTAATTCCGAAACTAAAGCAGACCGACCCGAATTTACCCGAAGCGGCAATGGACCTCGGCTGCACGCCCGTAAAAGCGTTTTTCAAGGTAATGCTGCCCTCAATTTCCACGGGAATTATTACCGGGTTCATAATGGCGTTCACACTGTCGCTCGACGATTTTGTTATAAGCTATTTCACCTGCGGGCATTACCAGACTTTGCCGATAGTGATATACTCTATGACGAAAAAGACGGTAAAGCCCGACGCATACGCGCTTTCCACCCTTATATTCATAACGGTGTTTGTGCTGTTAATACTTTATAATGTACTGCAAAGCAAATCAGAGAAAAAATCGCAGATGAAAGAAAGGATTTAGATAAATGAAAAAGACAATTGCTTTAATAATAACGCTTGTAATTACACTCTCCGCCGCGCTTACGGGCTGCGGATACACCTATAAGGAGCTTAACCTCCGCGCAAAGTTCGACCAAAGCCTTAAGGGGACTACCCTCACGGTTTACAACTGGGGCGAATATATTTCCGACGGCGAGGACGACTCTATGGATGTAAACAAAGAGTTTGAAAAGCTCACCGGAATCAAGGTTAAATACCTAAATTATGTAAGCAACGAAACTATGTATTCTCAAATTAAAAGTGCAGGCGTCAGCTATGATATAATAATCCCCTCGGATTATATGATAGAACGCCTTAAAAGCGAGGATATGCTGCAAAAAATTGATACCTCTAAAATTTCAAACTATGACCTTATAGACTCAAAGTACAAGGGGCTTTTCTTTGACGAAAAGGATGAATACAGCGTTCCCTACAATGTGGGAATGGTAGGCATAGTTTATAACGAAAAGCTTACCGGAGCGAATATTAAGCACTCGTGGAATGTGCTGTGGGATCCGAAATATAAGGATATGGCGCTTAATTTTGATAACCCGCGCGACGCGTTTATGACCGCGCAGATGATTTTGGGACAGGATCTCAACACCACGAACAAGGCGGATTGGGACGCCGCAGCAGAGCTGCTTAAAACCGGTAAAAGCAATCTTCAGGACTATGTTATGGACGAGGTTTTCAGCAAAATGGAAACGGGCGAAGCATCGGTTGCTCCCTACTATGCGGGCGACTGCCTTACCATGATGGACGTTAACAAAGACCTTAAATTCTTCTACCCCGAAGAGGGCACTAATATTTTTGTCGATTCGATTTGCATACCGAAAAACGCCAAAAACGTTGAAGCGGCGCTTATGTATATAAACTTCCTGCTTGATCCCGACGTCGCGACGGCTAACGCCGAATATTTAGGCTATGCATCCCCCAACACGGCGGTTGTAAATAATAAGGACTACTGCTATTACCGAAACGAGATACTCTACCCCGCCGAATCCGATATGCCCAAGGTTCAGTATTATCACGATATTGACACCGACACCAGAACCTATTACGAAAAGCTCTGGAGCGAGGTTAAGCTGCACTGATTAATTTATAAATAAAAATTAAAAACGCTCTCTTATCCGCAAAGCAGGTAAGAGAGCGTTTTTTAGACATTAGATTTTAGGTGCGCAAAATCACACCATTTGCACAAACCAATGTCAAGCTAAAATCGTCTTAAACCGTTAAATACTTTCTTTTGGAGTTGCAGACCTCGGTAATAAACGCACTGTCAAGCTCGGAAAGCTTATAGCCGTTTCTGTAAATCAAAACATCCAAAAACACCTTGTCGTTATCCTCGCAGACGCGCTCTGTAAGATTATACTGCTCATAAATTTCCTTCGGCACGGGAGATACCCACATAAACGAGTCGGTCACGCTTTGCAGCAATCCGAATTGGCTGCCGCGCTCAAAAATATAAATATGCTTATCCACGCTGCCCGAAAGCTCCTCTTTTTTAACATCGGTCAGCGGCAGCGATGGCACATAAGGATCGGCATGGCTGATTTCGATATACGGTGCCAGATCCTTGCAGCAAATTGTTTTCTTTTTTGCCAGCGGATGCTCCTTTGACATAAGCAGACGGTACTTGAATTCGGTGATAATCTCGGCGTTCAGGTGCTTTTCCTCAAACATCGATTCAAAATATTTTTCAAAGGCCGACTGAAAGCGCACTATACCTAAATCACTGTCGCCCTTAACGACATTATTGACGGTGCGGCGCGAATTGGTCTCCTTATAAAATATCTCGGTAGGAATATCCCTTCTGATACTTTTTGCAAAGTCCGCAAAGGCGCAGGCAATGTAGCTTGCTCTCGGAACGCAGACGGAAAAATGCTGCTTCGGGCGGCGGTCGTTCTTGTATATTTCTTCAACCTCTTCGACCTGGCTGATTATTCTTCTGGCATACTGCAGAAATTCCTCGCCCTCAGGCGTTATCGTAATACCCTTTGAATTTCGGTTGAATATAGTGATATTAAGATTATCCTCTAATTCCTTAATCGCGCGGGATAAATTCGGCTGCCCCATATAAAGATTTTCGGCTGCACGGCTGATCGACTTTGTTTTGGCTATTTCAACCGCATATTTCAAATGTAAAATGTTCACGCTCTCACCTCTGCCCTATTAATTTTAGCCGACCGCGCTTCTTTTGTCAATATTTTACTTTATCAATAATCTGTCAGATCCTCCAGGTAATCGGTCACAGAGCTTGCAAACACGAATTCCTCGCAGCTCGGCTCCGATCCGGGTATAAAGGTGTAAAGCTTTTTTCCGTAATAATAAACGGTGAATTCCTTGCCGTCGTTTTTCTCATATGCCTCGCGCAGAGTATCATAAACGCCGGAATTAAGTGACGCTGCTATACTGTAACCGCCGTCTTCCGATGATTCAAGGAAGTAAAAGTCAATATCCTTTTCACTGAAAATTTCGGTATTCCGCGGAGAAACAAGCTTTATTTTTTCCTTATAGGTATAGCTGTCGTCGCCCGTGCGGGCTTTGGGTCTGGTCTGCGAAAACATCCAGCAGAACATATCACGGTCGGAATATGCCGTGTCCCATGCGTTATGACCAACGCCGTAAAGTCTTTTGTAATCGACCATTTTCCCGCCCGCGTTTAAAATCGCGTTATACATCTCATCCGAGGCGCCGCAGCCTATCGTGGTATCAGCCGTCCCATGGTATATTTTTATCGGAATACCTGTCAGATTATACGCAGAATAGGAGTTGCCTATACCGCACACCGGAACTGCCGCCGCAAATTGCTCGGGGTATCTGTCAATAAGCGCCCATGTGGCTATTCCGCCCATTGAAAGCCCTGTTATATATATTCTGTCGGGATCTCCGCCGTATTCGCTTTTAACACTTTCCAAAAGCCGCCATGCAGTGCCGAGCCAGCCCTTTTCATCACCGTAGCCATCCTCATCGAGGTTCCACCAGCCGCCGCTCGGACATTGCGGTGCTAATATTATGCTGCCAGATATAATATCGCCCGCAGCGTTGAACATGCCTTTGAAATTGCGAATCTGCGTGAGGTTATCCTCCCCGCGCTCCCCGGCACCGTGCAAAAGAAGGAGAATAGGTGTTTTCTTATCCTTTTGCAGATTTTTCGGTATATAAATTCTGTACGGCAGTGTCTTGCCGCTTTTGCTGTCATAAAAATGCTTTTCCGTAAGGTCAGCGCTGCTGCATACCGTTTCCTTTGCCGGCTTAAACAGCTTTGTTACATTTTCTTTACGTACGGACTTTGAGGCAGAGCTGCTTTGCTGCGGCGCCTTCGATGATATCGACGGTTCTTCATTCTTCGTGACCCGAGACTGCTGTGCCTGTGAAACCGACGGCACATCGGCGCTTTCCTCCGCGGCACCTTCGGCATCTGTGCTGTCCGCCCGGCTTACCCGACCGCCGGACACCGTATCATTCTTTTTTACGCCGATTTCTGAAACGCTTCCCAAAAATTTCGGCAAAAGAAATACCGCCCCGAGCGATAACGAAACCGAAACCAAAGCCGCAACCGAAATAATTATGATCCTTTTCATCATAATACTCCCCTCCACCTAAAATGATTATACACAATTTTCTGATTATTTCAACAAAAATATTAAACAAAAAATCAAAAGCTTTATTGTTATCGATAGAGCATCTCTGTTCTTCAGGGTGATAATTTTTCTTTTTTGTCTTGAAAACGGGCTGTATGTTTGATATAATTAACAGACCTATTATTTTGAAATGAGGCAGACAATTGAACGAAAAAGAAATTGCCGAAATAAGACGGCGCTTTAACCCGCAAAAAACCAACATTACGAGCATTCACGGCAGCTTTGTAAACGACCGCCGCGAAATAATCGCGGAATTCACTCTTCCGCTGGCAACCCTTACGCAGGATGAAACCGAAGCGGTGCTTTCGGTGCTTAAAAAGCTGCTTTCCGGCACACCGAGTAAAAATCTTATAGATATTGAATTTACAAACGAGCAGGTGCTTCACGGAGAAGAGCACAAGCGCCTTTTAAGGCTGCGCGATTCCTCACTTGACGATGAGGCGGCGCTGAAGAGTCTGTGCGCCGATATAACCGAAACCGTGAGAGTAGAGGGCAGCTATCTGATTCTTTCGGCTGTGGATCATTATGATGTTTTCACATACCGCGAGGACGGAAAAAAGGACGAGGACTCCACCGAGCTGTTCAATTATTTTGTATGCGGAATCTTCCCCGTTAAAACCTCAAAGCCGCAGTTAAGTTTTACCGCATTTGAAAATACATTTAAAAATATTGTTGCAAATTCGGTCGTGTCGGCTCCTCTGCTCGGATTTATGTTTCCCTCATTTGACGACCGAGCGGCGAATATCTACAATACGCTTTTTTATACCAAGGACGCTTCAAGCGATAATTCCGAAATTATCGACAGGCTTTTCAAGGCAGAGCCGCCCATGCCCGCCGCAGAGCAGCATGAGGTTTTCAGCTCGCTTTTAAAGGAAGCCACCGCGGATGAAAGTAATCTCGAAATAATCAAAAATTTCCGCGATGAAATCGGCGATATGATTACAGAGCACAAGGAAAGCCGCGAGCGTGAGCGGCTGACGGTATCCTGCGATGATATCTGCGATATTCTCTCCTCATCCGATGTCAAAGATGAAAAAATAGAGGGCTTCAGGAAAGGCTTTAACGAAAGCTTCGGCGAAAAAACGCGGCTTGATCCGCAGAATCTTGTTGAAACGAAGCGCCTTGAGCTTAAAAATGCGGATATAAGCATTAAAATAAATCCGGAACGCGGCGAGCTTGTTAAGACGCAGGTTATCGACGGTGTTAAGTACATACTCATCCGCGCCGATGAGGAAATTGAGGTCAACGGCGTACCGATAAATATTGAGTAGGTGTTTTTATGAAAATGCTTTTTAAGCAGCGCCTTTTTTCCTGGTTTGACAGCTATGATATTTACGATGAGTCCGGAAACACGCTTTATACCGTAAAGGGTCAGCTTTCGTGGGGTCATTGCCTTAAAATATTCGGCGCCTCCGGCGAGGAGCTTGGTACGGTTAAGGAAAGAGTATTCACCTTTTTGCCGAAATTCGAGCTTTATATCGGCAGCAGCTATATAGGCTGCATCAAAAAAGAATTCACCTTTTTCAGGCCGTCCTTTAATATCGATTTCAACGGCTGGCATATAGACGGCAGCTTCCCGGAATGGGATTACACGGTATACGGTGCCGGCGGCTCGGTTGTGGCAACCGTTTCAAAGGAGCTTTTCCGCTGGACAGATACATATGTTATAGAAGTCGCCGATACGAGCGACGCGCTCTGCGCGCTTATGCTTGTGCTTGCGATAGATGCGGAGAAATGTTCGAGAAACGACTGAACGCAAATCAGACGGTTTCCTGCATTTTCCGATAAAAAATGCGCAGAGGTCTTGAAATAACAGACAGGATATGTTAAAATATGTTTGTAATTTTTCGGCTGCGGCGGATATGATTTTGCCCGGCAGCCGCAATACAGCAATTTTGGAGTGTAAAAATGTCGGATAGTTATAAAAATAATAATATTAATTTAAAGGATCTGTTTCATTTTGCTTTGACCAAATGGAAAATTTTTGCCGTTCTCGCGGTTTTCTTCGTCGCCGCGGCGGCAATTTACTCTTACTTATTGGCAACCCCGCTTTACGATTCTGCGGGAAAGATCTACATAATAAATAAAGAAACCTTAACCTCTGCGGAGATATCGGCTTCCACCTATCTTACAAGAGATTACACAAACCTGATTGCGGACGCCGCGGTTTTAAGTGATGTTTCAGATAAGCTCGGGAAAAAGTATTCGGTAAGCGAACTGAAGAACGCCATTACCGTAAATAATCCGGAGAATACCCGCTTTATAGAAATCAGCGTCAGAACCGCCAGTGCGAATGATTCAAAGGTAATCGTCGATACTGTCTGCACCGTTGCGCAGGAAAAAATCACCGAGCTTTTGGGGGTCGATCGCGTCACCATAATCCGCAAGGGTACGGTAGCGGCATCGCCGTCGGTTCCGAACAAAACAAAAAATATTATGGTGGCATTTTTGCTTTCCTGCTTCACATATGCCGCAATCGTTTTCGTTGCGTTTTATTTTAACGATAAGATTGAGGACGCTGCCGATGTTGAAAAATGCTTGGGGCTCACCGTTCTCGGAAATATTCCCTGCAACAGCACAAGACGGCGTTCAAAATAAAACTTTCTAAACAAACCTCGTCGAAATGGAGAATATAAATGTTTGTAGAAGAAACAACACAGAATGATTTGATTTCAAATATAGGAACAATGGGCGCAGGAAGGGTCAATTTCAATACCTCCGCCGCGAGCGACTACCTCACAAAGGAAAATTTCAAAGCACTTCGTACCAACCTCTTTTTCTGCGGAACGGATATGAAGGTCATTATGCTCACAAGCTCCCGTGAAAATGAAGGCAAAAGCACAATTTCGACCGAGCTTGCGAAGAATCTCGCGGAAGCGAATAAAAAGACCCTGTTTATTGATGCGGATATGCGCAAATCCATGCTTCAACCGCGCAATTTAAAGCAGCATAGCTATATGGGTCTTTCGGAGTTTCTTTCGGGTCAGGCGGAATTGAACAAGGTCATTTACAACACGCAGGACCCCGATTTTGATGTTATTTTCAGCGGTCATTTCCCGCCGAATCCCGTTGAGCTGCTCGGCAGCGCACAATTTTCATCGTTGCTTCAAAGCATGCGCGGCATCTATGATTATGTGATAATTGACTCTCCCCCGCTCGGCTCGGTTATAGACGCGGCGGTAATGGCACCCGCCTGCGACGGAACAATAATCGTTATGACCCCCGGCGTTATAACCTATTCCGAAGCCCGCCAGGTCAAGGAGCAGCTTGATAAGAGCGGCTGCAAGATCCTCGGCGTAATTCTTAACGATATTACCGGCAAGCACAAAAAGGATTACAAAAGCTACTATAAAAATTATGGATATTCCGCTTCAGCAAAGGGTAAAAAATCGCGCTGATTACGAAAGGACATAAGTCATGAGCAATATTTCAGAAATCGACAAAAACCTTGCCGTAAACGAAGTCACCTCAACAGACGGATTGATTTTCCGCAATTGCTTATCCTCACCCTTTTCACTTCACGGACTTCTCCCTACAACCCCGTTTTTCCGACTGCCGCTTGAAATAGCGGAAACGGTGAACCCGGGCGTCATGGGGCTTTGCCGCAATACCGCCGGCGGAAGAGTGCGTTTTAAAACAAACTCAAGGCGTATTGTGCTGCAGGTTGAATATGACGGAATCTCCCCCATGCCGCATATGCCGCTTACAGGCTCTGCGGGCTTTGATATGTATATTTTTGCGGGCGGCGCTTACTCATATGCCGGCTCCTTTATTCCGCCAATCGACTGCAAGGATTCCTTTAAATCGGAAATCACGCTTCACGATAACTCCGTGCGGGATATAACAATAAACTTTCCGCTTTACAACAGCGTTAAAACTGTTCGCATAGGCTTAGAGGAGGGCTCTCTTTTGTCATGCAGCGACGGCTATACGGATAAAAAGCCCATAGTTTTCTACGGCTCATCGATAACGCAGGGAGGCTGTGCTTCACGCCCCGGCAATTCCTACCAGGCGCTTATTTCCCGCCGCTTTAATATTGATTATTTTAATTTCGGCTTTTCAGGCAACGCACTCGGCGAAAAAACCATGGCGGATTACATAGCGGCTCTTCCCATGTCGCTTTTCTTCCTTGATTTTGACCACAACAGCCCGAACGCCGAGCATTTAAAGGCGCATCATGAAAGCTTCTTTTTGAACATTCGCGAAAAGAATCCCGATCTGCCTGTTATCATGGCAACAAAAACCGATATACCGCGTTCGCCCGCAGCCGAAAAAAGCAATGCGGCGCACCGAGCGGTAGTGTACGAGACCTATGAAAACGCCGTAAAGCGCGGCGACCGAAATGTTATTTTCATAGACGGTGCGACCGTCTTTTCAAAGGCGCTTACACTCTCCGCCCCGGCGGACAGCTGCACGGTAGACGGCTGCCACCCGAACGACCTCGGCTTTGCATGCATGGCAAAGGTCTTCGGCGACGCAATCAAAAAAATGATCGGTCTTTAATAAAAATTCATTTATAAAAGGGTATGGTTCTTATGGCAAGGCACAGCTCCGTTAAATGGATAACCTGTAAAAGCTGCAATCACGAATACAGCAACAAATTGCAGCGCTGCCCCTCCTGCGGCAAATCTGCACCCCTCTCCCTTTCAAGGGCACTCGGTGCGGTATCGATTGCTGCGGTTGCCGTAATTGCCGTTTCGGGAATAATACTCGGCTTTACGGAAAAAAAGCATACCGATATTCAATCAAAGCAGGCAGTAAGCTCCGCCGCCGTATCGGCGCACCCCACCGCCTCGTCACAGAGCGCTTCAAAGCAAGAATCCACGAATATTGAAAGCCCAATCCCGAGCTTTTCGCAATCAAGCAGTGAAAAAACAAGCGCTATTCCCTCTGCATCGGCAATATCTGCCGTAAGCAGCCGTACCGAGACATCGGCACCCGAGCAAAGCTCAACGAGTCAAACGCCGCAGAGCAATGTGCGCGCCGTTGAAACCGCCGATATTGTTCTGCCCGACTTTTTCAGTGCGAACAACGGACTTAAAAGCTGCCGAGATCAGTATCGTCCGCTTTCCTTTATTCCTTTAGTCTCCGGTATGAAAAATTCAGCCTATAATTATAATAAACCGTTCACAGCTGATTATATTTTTGAGCTTGGCGGCGACGGTATTGAAAAAAGACTGTCCTACATATACAGGGTGCAATTCAGTCTTTGCGATATTAAAAGCGCAAAGGAAAAATTTCAAAAGCATATCGATGATAATTCCGACTTCTTTAGGAAACAGCTTGCCCTATACAAGGAATATTCTTCGGATGTAACGGGCATAGAGATTATATTTAAAAGCGATATATCCAATCAAACACTCGCTTCGAAAATTTTCAGCTGAGCAATATAAACCAAAGGCTCCCTTGTGTAAAGGGAGCTGCCGCGGTCAGCGGCTGAGGGATTGTCAAAGACTAAAGATTAATATAAAGCCTTGACCGCTTGCAGATATTGAAAATACATATACGCAAAAAATCCTCCCCGAATATCGGGAAGGATTTTTTCTTTGCTCTAAACTATTATTTTTTGCCTTAACCGTGCTGCGGATTAATACATTCCGCCGGCCTGCGCGGCAGCGGCTGCGGCTGCGTTTGCAGCGGCTGCATCCTCCTTCTTATCGGCAACAAGGCTCTCGGTAGTAAGAACCATTGCCGCAACGGAAGCCGCGTTTTCAAGAGCAGAGCGTGTAACCTTGGTCGGGTCAACAATGCCCGCTTCTATCATATCGGTATAGGTCTCGTTATAAGCGTCAAAGCCGTAGTTCACCTTGCCGCTGTTTACGATCTTATCTATAATTACAGAGCCTTCAAGACCTGCGTTGAACGCAATCTGCTTAATCGGAGCCTCAAGAGCCTTAAGCACGATATTAACGCCTGTTTTTTCATCACCGGAAACGGTATCAAGCAGTGCCTTAACATCAGGAATAGCGTTAATAAGCGCTACGCCGCCGCCCGCAACAATGCCCTCTTCAACGGCAGCCTTGGTAGCGGAAAGAGCGTCCTCAATGCGGAGCTTTTTATCCTTCATTTCAATTTCGGTAGCAGCGCCTACTTTAATAACGGCTACGCCGCCTGCAAGCTTAGCAAGTCTTTCCTGAAGCTTTTCCTTATCAAAATCAGAGGTTGTGGCTGCAAGCTCGTTTCTTATCTGGGCTACTCTGTCCTTAATGGCAGCAGAATCGCCTGCACCGTCAACAATAATGGTGTTTTCCTTTGTAACCTTAACCTGACGCGCCTTGCCGAGCTGCTCCATGGTGGTGTCCTTAAGCTCAAGTCCGAGCTCCTCGGAGATAACCTCACCGCCGGTGAGAATAGCTATATCGCGGAGCATTTCCTTGCGTCTGTCACCGAAGCCCGGAGCCTTAACCGCAACGCAGGTAAATGTGCCGCGCAGCTTGTTAACGATAAGGGTTGAAAGAGCCTCGCCCTCAATATCCTCTGCGATTATAAGCAGCTTCTTGCCAGCCTGGACGATCTGCTCAAGCAGCGGCAGAATCTCCTGAATGTTGGATATCTTCTTATCGGTTATAAGAATAAGCGCGTCGTCAAGCACAGCCTCCATCTTATCGGAATCGGTCACCATATAGGGGGTGATGTATCCGCGGTCGAACTGCATACCCTCAACAACCTCGGAGTATGTTTCGGCGGTCTTTGATTCTTCAACGGTTATAACGCCGTCTGCCGTAACCTTGCTCATAGCCTCGGCAATAAGCTTGCCTATAACCTCATCGCCCGAGGAAACGGTGGCAACGCGCGCGATATCATCGCTGCCGCTTACCTTCTTGGAGTTCTTTACAACCGTATCGATAGCGGTGTCAACAGCGGTCTTTATGCCCTTCTTTACAACCATCGGGTTAGCGCCCGCGGCAACATTCTTCATGCCCTCTTTAATAAGAGCCTGTGCCAAAACGGTAGCGGTGGTAGTACCGTCGCCCGCGGCATCGTTAGTTTTAACGGAAACTTCCTTAACAAGCTGCGCACCCATATTTTCAAACGGGTCGTCAAGCTCTATTTCCTTTGCTATAGTCACACCGTCGTTAGTGATAAGTGGCGAGCCGTATTTTTTATCGAGAACAACGTTTCTGCCCTTGGGTCCTAAGGTTACCTTTACGGCGTCTGCCAGTTTATCAACGCCTGCCTGAAGCGATTTTCTTGCTTCCTCGCCGAAAACAATATTTTTAGCCATAATAAATTACCTCCGATTATTCAACTATTGCCAAAATATCCGACTGGTGGAGAATTGTATATTCCTCGCCGTCAATTTTTATATCCGTGCCCGAGTATTTAGCGGCGATTACCTTATCGCCCTCTTTAACGGACATTTTAACTTCTTTACCGTCAACCGTGCCGCCCGGGCCTACGGCTACAACAACCGCAACCTGCGGCTTTTCCTTTGCGGCGGATGTTAAAACAATGCCGCTTTTTGTTGTTTCTTCCGCTTCGGTCGCCTTTATGACGACATTATCGGCCAAAGGTTTAATTTTCATATCTGATTCCTCCAAACAATATTAAGCGTGAGAAAAAGACAACCGGTAAAGTACCGGAATATTCTTCCTCTCTCTTTCGTACAATATACATTATAATCGAAAATCAGGGAAAGTCAATACCGCATTTTAAAAATTAAATTTTTGTTAATAAGGCAGAAATTTTCCAAAAACTTTCCCTTGCCTTTGTTGTTTTTACAAACGGCTGTTTTGACATAATGCATGCCGGCCATATTGATTCACTGACTGTGGCGAAATCTCTTGGAGACCGACTCATCGTGGGGCTAAACTCAGATGGTTCTGTCAGAAGACTGAAAGGAGAGTTCCGCCCTATAAACGACTCTGCGGCTCGTGCGAAAGTTCTTGCAGCGCTTACGGTTGTGGATTGTATCGTAATCTTTGAAGAAGATACGCCGGCGGAACTTCTTTCGCGCCTGCGGCCGGATGTGATCGCGAAGGGCGGGGATTATCGTCCCGAAGATATCGCCGGAAGCGAATAGGCAGGAGAGATTGCTATCATTCCACTGACGGACGGTTTTTCAACGACCTCAATAATAGAAAGGATACTGCGCGGATGAGCCGTTGGATAATACTGGATCGGGACGGAACTATCATAAAAGAAAAGAACTACCTGCATGATCCAAACGAGGCTGAGTTGGGCTACGGCGTAGCGGATGGTCTTCGAAAGCTTGCCGCCGAAGGGTACCGTTTCATCGTTGTCACTAACCAGTCCGGCATTGGCAGGGGGTATTATTCAGAGGATGATATGCACGCCGTTCACGCGCGTATAGATAAGTTGCTCGCCAACGAGGGAATAAAGATAAATGGTTGGTATTACTGCCCTCACCGGCCGGAAGAGGATTGTGGTTGCCGTAAACCTAAACAGGGCCTTGTCAAAAAGGCCGCGTTGGAACTTGGGTTTGGCTTGCCTGATATAGCGGCTGTGGTCGGTGATAAAGAGTGTGACGTTTTGCTTGCAAAGGCAATAGGCGCTCCGTCTGTGCTTGTCATGTCCGGTCACGGAGGTGCGGCGAATACGCACGGTGTGCACGGGGATTTTAACTGCCGCGATATGTCGGAAGCGGCGGGGAGGATAATTGAGATGGAAGAAAGCAAGTTAAAGATGGGTGAAACATATCGTCGGAATATAAAAGATCATATGAAGACAACTTCGCTAATGGCAGAGCTTGAGGATAGGGTCTGCGTTGTGGCAGAGAGGGTGATCGCGACGCTGCGTCGGGGAGGCCGGCTCTTTCTCTGTGGAAACGGCGGATCAGCCGCCGATGCGCAGCACATAGCCGCCGAACTTTCCGGCAGATATTTGATGGAGCGCCGTGCGCTCGATGCCATTGCCCTTTCCTGCAACACTTCGGCGCTTACGGCTATTGGCAATGACTACAGTTATGACGATATATTTTCGCGTCAGATTGAGGCGCATGGGCGATGTGGCGACCTCTTGGTCGCTATATCCACGAGCGGGAACAGCGGGAATATCCTCAGGGCTGCGGCTGCTGCGAAAAGGTTGGGGATTTTTACTGTGGGGCTTACAGGTGATAACGGCGGGGAGTTGCGGGCTGCTGTGGATATGGACATATGCGTTCCTTCTTCG
>ERZ857998.422-NODE-422-length-60120-cov-7.138833_pt1 | contig 60120 bp, 71 predicted proteins | sample MGYA00519954_ERZ857998 | MGnify/ENA primary metagenome ERZ857998 (study PRJEB31778, sample SAMEA3449424) | human gut metagenome | biome: human gut; feature: human-associated habitat; material: faeces | place: United Kingdom | collected 2010/2012 ...
GTGCGCGCCTTGCGGCGTATTTCCGGGCGGCTGGATGTCTCCCGCTCCTTCCGCAGATTCTAGACGGAGGATCTTTGAAATTGTGTCCACTTTCAAAGTGGACGCCGCGCGGGCGTCGGCTTCCGCTGTCAGAGCAAACGCCCCGCGGCTGAACTTCTCTTGACGATATGGCTGCGGATGCTTATCGAAGTCTTGAATCTTGGTGTAAGTTACGGTATCAAGAGCGATTGCCGCCGGTTGCGGGTTGCGGTTTCGGGACGCGCGAGGCGCTTCTGTTTCCGGGCTTGCGGCTGGTGATGAAGAATTACAGTATGTTATTTAATAATGGCGGTTTGGATCCGGCGCCGAAAGCCTGTGGGTTCAAGCCTCGATTTCTGCGCCAACATCCCCATTACCAGAAAGGAGCCCCACGTGGAATACAGCGCTGAAGATCTTTCGCCGGTTAAGAAAAAGATCGTGATCACCACGGAACCGCAGGAAGTGGAAGCGGCCATCATGGGCGCCGTGGCCTTGTATAAAACTTCCGTGCAGCTGGACGGTTTCCGCAAGGGCAAGGTGCCCGCTTCGGTCATTGAACAGCGCTTCCGCGACAAGATTTACGAAGAAGCCCGCCAGGATCTGATCAACGTGCATATCAACGAGGTCATGCAGAACCTGGACGTGCAGCCCCTGTCCGGCATCAATGTGGACGGCGCGGAGGCTCTGGAGCGGGGCAAGGGCTATACTTACAGCATTGAATTTGAAGTGCTGCCCACGTTTGATCTGCCCCCCTACGAAGGCATGGAAGTGGAGCAGGAAAAGGTGGAGGTCAAGGAGCAGGAAGTGGCGGATGTCATTGAGCGCATCCGGCGCGACCGCGCCCAGCTTGTGCCGGTGGACGGCGCGGGTCCGGCCGTGGACGGCCAGGTCGCCAGCATTGACTTCGCCGCTTACGAGAACGGCCAGCCCCTGGAGGGCGTCAAGGCCGAGAATTTTGACCTGGCACTGGGCGAGCATCAGGCCCTTGAGGATTTCGAGGCTCTGGTCAAAACCATTCCCTACGGCCAGGAAGGCGAGGGCGAAATCCGTTTTCCCGACGACTTCATCGCCAAGGACCTGGCCGGCAAGACCGTGACCATGAAGGTCAAGGTGCACGCGGTCAAGGAACGCAAGCTGCCCGAGCTCAATGACGACCTGGCCAAAAGCCTGGGCCTGGACAATGTGGACAAGCTCAAGGAAACCATCACCCGCAGTTATACCCAGAGCCGCGAAAATCTGAACAAGAGCGCGGCCCAGAAAACCATGCTGGACCGGCTGCTGAAGATGGTGGATTTTCCCCTGCCCGAAAGCCTGCTGGACATCCAGATGCGCACCCTGCTGACGGACCTCAAGGCCCGCCTGGAACGTCAGGGCAAGGGCCTGGAATCTCTGGGCAAGAGCCCCGAGGAGCTGCGCAAGGAAATGCTGCCGCAGGCCGAGGAGCTGGCGCGCATCCAGGTGCTGTTGCTCTCCATCGCCAAGAAAGAGGGCCTGGAGGTTTCCGATCAGGAAGTCAATACGCATATTTATCAGGAAAGCCTGCGCAGCGGCGAGGACTTCAAGGCTCTGCGCGAGAGCTATGAGCGTTCCGGCCTGATCTTTGTGCTGCGTGACCGCCTGTTGGCCGACAAGGCCATGGACCGGATCTACGCCAAGGCCAAGGTGACGGAAGTGGAACCCAGGGAGCCCCGGACCGGAGACGGCGATGCCGAGACTCCGGCGGAGGCCCCCGCCGAATCCTAAGGAAGAAACGAAGTAAGGAAAAGGCGGCCTGAGGGCCGCCTTCCGCGTGATGACAAACACCGCGCGGCGGGCGTGCGCCGCCGCGCGGAGAGGCACGAAAATCGGTCGCTGCGACGCGGCGAAGCCGCGACCTGCTCCTGATTTTCGGGGCTGTTGACCATGTCAACAGCCTTTTACAGTTTTCACGGCCCGCGCTTGCGGCGGGCCGGAAACCGTGAGGCGGATATATGTCTTTAGTTCCCATGGTCATTGAAACCACAGGCCGTTCCGAGCGGGCCTATGATATTTATTCCCGGTTGCTCAAGGACCGTATTGTGCTTCTGGGCTCGGAGGTCAACGACGCAGTGGCTTCGCTGATCTGCGCCCAGCTTCTTTTCCTGGAGTCCCAGGACCCGGAAAAAGAAATCAACCTGTACATCAATTCCCCCGGCGGATCGGTGACGGCCGGTCTGGCCATCTACGACACCATGTGCTACATCACCTCGCCGGTCACCACGGTCTGCATGGGCCGGGCGGCGAGCATGGGGGCTTTTCTGCTGGCCGCCGGTGAGCCGGGCATGCGTTTTGCCCTCCCCAACAGTCAGATCATGATCCACCAGCCTTCGGGCGGTTTTCAGGGCCAGGCCACGGATATCGAAATCCACGCCCGCGAGGTTCTCCGCCTCAAGGAGCGGCTCAACCGCATGCTGGCGGAGAACACCAAGCGGCCCTATGAGGACGTGGTCAAGGCCACGGAGCGCGATAACTTTTTGACCCCTGAAGAAGCCAAGGAACTCGGCATCATCGACCGCGTGCTGGCCTCACGCCGAGAGATGGCGCAGGAAAAGAGCGAATAAGCCATGGGCAATACCACAAAAAACACGGTCAACGAGCCGTTGCGCTGCTCTTTCTGCGGTCGTAGCGAGCTGGAGGTGCGCAACCTCATCGTGCAGGACGGCGCAAGCATCTGCGACAACTGCGTCAAGGCTTGCAACGAGATTATCGCCCGCGACCAGATGGAAAGCCCGGACAGCGGCGAACGCCTGCTTTCGCCCCAGGAAATCAAGGACAGGCTGGACGAATACGTCATCGGGCAGCACGAGGCCAAGAAAATTCTTTCCGTGGCCGTGCACAACCACTACAAGCGCGTGTTCTATGCCGACGCCCTGGGCCACGACGTGGAACTGGAAAAAAGCAACATCCTGCTGGTGGGACCCTCGGGCAGCGGCAAAACCCTGCTGGCCAAGACCCTTGCCAAGGTGCTGCGCGTGCCTTTCGCCATTGCCGACGCCACCACCCTGACCGAGGCCGGCTATGTGGGCGAGGATGTGGAAAACATCCTGGTCCAGCTGCTCCAGAATGCGGATTACGACCTGGAGGCCGCCGGTAAGGGCATCATTTACATTGACGAAATCGACAAGATTTCACGCAAGGGCGACGGCCCCTCCATTACCCGCGACGTGTCCGGCGAAGGCGTGCAGCAGGCCCTGCTGAAGATCATTGAAGGCACCGAGGCCAACATCCCGCCCAAGGGCGGGCGCAAGCACCCGCAGCAGGAATTCATCCGCATGAACACGGGCAATATCCTGTTCATCGTGGGCGGCGCTTTTGTGGGCCTGGACAAGATTGTGGAATCGCGCATGAGCGGCGGTTCCATGGGCTTCGGCGCCAAAGTGCGCAGCAGCAAGGAGACGCCCCTGGCCGAACTGCTGGAAAAAATTCATCCGCAGGATCTGGTCCAGTTCGGCCTGATTCCTGAATTCGTGGGCCGCATTCCCATCATCACCCACGTGGATGAACTGGACGAGCCGGATCTGGTGCGCATTCTCACCGAGCCCAAGAACGCCTTGGTACGCCAGTACCAGAAGCTCTTCGAGCTGGATCATGTGACCCTGCGCTTCACGCCCAATGCCCTCAAGGCCATTGCGGCCAGGGCCATTGAGCGCAAAACCGGCGCGCGCGGCCTGCGCAACGTCATGGAAAAGATCATGCTGGACATCATGTTCAAGCTGCCGTCCATGCCCAACGTCAAGGAATGCCTGATCAACCGGGCTGTGATCGAAAAGGGCAAGGAGCCGGTCCTGCTCTATGGGGATGGCGGCGAGGCCGTGAGTGAAGAAGAGCGTTTGTCTGCGGACAAGGCATCTTAGGACATCTTTAACACTTGAAATGCTCGTTTACGGCGGGCAAAGCCTACCTACGCGCATTTCGTGGCAAAGATTTGCAGACAAATCTTTGCGGAGCGGTTCAACGTTGAAATGCTGTACATTTCAAACGGATATGTCGAAACTGGCTTTTGTGGGCCGCGGCCAAGAGGCCCGGCCCGCTGACGCCTTTCGGGGAGAGAAATTATGTCTGACGCAGTGCGTGGGGAAGCCTTCCAGGAACTGCCGGTCATGCCCTTGCGGGAAGTGGTCATGTTCCCCCGCTCGATCATGCCGCTTTTCGTGGGGCGCGAAGCCTCCATCAAAGCCATAGAGGCGGCCCAGGCCTCGTACAGCAAACAGATTTTTCTGGTGGCCCAGCGCGAGCCGGAACTGGAAAAGCCCGAGGCTGACGATTTGTGCGCCGTGGGCGTGGTCAGCAAGGTTTTGCAGATGCTGCGCCTGCCGGACGGCACCATCAAGGTGCTCTTTGAGGGGCTGTACCGCGCGGTCTGGCAGGATTTGCGCGAGGCCGACCAGTGCTTGCTGGCCGGGGTGCGCCGTCTGGAGGAAAGCCAGAGCCGCCCGGAAGAAAAAGAGGCTCTGGTCCGCGCGGCCCACGAGTCCCTGGAAGAGTACGGCAAAAACAACAAGAAAATTTCACAGGAAGCCGTGCTTTCCATCCTGGCCCTGCATGAGCCCGGCCCGCTGGCCGACGCGATTTTGCCCCATCTCAAGGTGGAGTACCGCAAAAAGCAGGAAGCGCTGGAACTTTCCGACGTGACCGAGCGCCTGGAGCGCACCTATGAGCTGTTGCAGGGCGAAGTGGCCCTGTCCTCGGTGGAAAAGCGGATCAAGAACCGGGTCAAGGTCCAGATGGAGCGCAACCAGCGCGAGTACTACCTCAACGAGCAGATCAAGGCCATTAACAAGGAAATGGGGCGCGACGACGATCCCCAGGCCGAGGTGGACGAGCTGGAGCAGAAGCTCAAGGGCCGCGACATGCCCGAAGAGGCCCGGCAGAAGGCGCTCGCCGAAGTGAAGAAGCTGCGCGCCATGCCGCCCTCGGCCGCCGAATACACGGTGGTGCGCAATTATGTGGACTGGATTCTGGACCTGCCCTGGAATGATCTGAAAAGCATCGACATCGACATTGAAAAGGCCCGCGCCATTCTGGACGGCGACCACTACGGCCTGGAAAAGCCCAAGGAGCGCATCCTGGAATACTTGGCCGTGCAGAAGCTTTCGCACGGTCTGAAAGGCCCCATTCTCTGTTTTGTGGGTCCTCCCGGCGTGGGCAAGACCTCGCTGGCCAAATCCGTGGCCCGGGCCACGGGCCGCGATTTCATCCGCCTTTCCTTGGGCGGGGTGCGCGACGAGGCCGAAATCCGGGGCCACCGCCGCACCTATGTGGGCGCGCTGCCGGGCAAGATCATTCAGTCCCTGAAGCGGGTCAAATACAACAATCCCCTGTTCTGCCTGGATGAAGTGGACAAGATGACTTCGGATTACCGGGGCGATCCGGCCTCGGCCCTGTTGGAGGTGCTGGACCCGGAGCAGAACAATACCTTCATGGACCACTATCTGGATCTGGAATACGACCTGTCCAAGGTCTTTTTCATCACCACGGCCAATTCCCTGCACACCATTCCGGTCCCCCTGCTGGACCGCATGGAAATCATCGAGCTGTCCAGCTATCTGGAGACGGAAAAACGGCACATCGCCCGGAGCTTCCTGCTGCCTCGCCAGGTTGAGGAGCACGGCCTCAAGGAAGGCAACATCCGCATATCGGAAAATGCCTTGCTGGAGATTATCCGTGGCTACACGCGCGAGGCCGGGGTGCGCAACCTGGAGCGTGAAATTGCGGCCCTCTGCCGCAAAACAGCCATCCGTCTGGTGGAGGACGACGATCTGGACAAGTGCGTGTCCATATCCCGCCAGAGCCTGCAGGGTTTTCTGGGCGTCAAGAAATACCGCCATGAGGAACGCGAGGACGAGCCCCAGGTGGGCGTCTGCGCCGGGCTGGCCTATAATCAGCGCGGCGGCGAAATCCTGCTGGTGGAAACCAGCCTGATGAGCGGCGCGGGCCATGTGGTGACCACGGGCCAGTTGGGCGAGGTCATGACCGAGTCGGCCAAGGCGGCCCTGTCCTATGTGCGTTCGCGCGCGGAAGTGCTGGGTCTGGACCCGCGCTTTCACCGCAAGGTGGATATCCACGTGCATGTGCCAGCCGGAGCCACGCCCAAGGACGGTCCCTCGGCGGGCATTACCCTGGCGACCTCCATCACCTCGGCCCTGTTGGGCATTCCGGTGCGCAACGACGTGGCCATGACCGGCGAAATCTCCCTGCGCGGGCGGGTGTTGCCCATCGGCGGCCTGCGCGAAAAACTGCTGGCCGCGCGGCGCAGCGGCATCAAAAAGGTCATTATGCCGCGCGACAATGAAAAGGACCTCAAGGAAGTGCCGGACGAGGTGCTCCGGGATCTGGAACTGGTCTTTGTGGAGCATGTGGACGAAGTGCTGCCACAGGCCCTGGCCGCCGCGCCGGAGGAAATCTTCTCGGGCCGGGCCACGGCCAAACCCATCTACAATTCCCTGCGCGCGCACGGCGAGGGCAAGAGCGGCACCGGCGAAAGCCGACCGGCGCAGTAGCGCCGCAAGGCAAGAGAAAAAATACGAAGCGCCCCTGATCCTCAGTGATCAGGGGCGCTTTTTCGTGAAACTACCGGAGCATGGCGCTCATGACGGGTCATGGCCGGGCGCAATAATCCGGCCCAAATCGCGCTGTATCCCTGTACAATTCCTTTCTGTCATGAACCTTTCGTTGTTCCTCGTCCGTAAGAGCGGGCAGGCGTGTTGTCAGCTCCTCCTCCCACTCCGGCGTCGGGGCCCCTCTGAGCAGTTCCTCCAGAGCTGAAGCGGCCAGCACTTCCTTGTAGCGTTGCAGCCAGGCTGTTACTTCGGGCGTGCTCAGGGCCGCTGTGTCTCTATCTCTGCGCAGCATACAGAATGTTTCCGCACCCATGCTCTCCATTTCGAAAAAAGCCAGACGCGTAGGCGTGAGATAGGCATCTCTTTTCCGGCGCAGAATATTTTGCAAATGTGAGCAGTCGCGCAAGTTGAGAATTTCCGTCACAAAAATTGAGAACGGCCCGGACCGCTTTTTTTAATATGGCATGGTTTTTGCTTTAAGAAGTTTGCTTGAACGACGGGCCAGAGAGAAGAGGCGCAGTGCGTGTCAAAACAGACACAAACCGCGCCTCTTTTTTTATACTTGTTCCTTCGCCGCAAACACCGCCGTCAGCCTGGTACGGCTGATGTCGTAATACTCCCGCGACAATTCCATTCCCACATAGCCGCGTCCTGTTCTGATGCACGCCTCGCCTACGCTGCCGCCTCCCATGAACGGGTCAAGCACACTGGCATGCGGAGCCGTTACGGCCAGCAGGTCCTCAATCAGAGCCACGGGCTTGCTGGTCAAATGCACCTTCTGCACGGGAATCACCGGGTAGGAATATACGCCCGGCAAACAGGCCCGTGTATGCGCGATGAAACGTCCCTTGGTGGCGAACAGCACATACTCGCACTGCTGGCGGAACTTGCCGATTTGCGGGCGGGCACTCCGCTTGTCCCAGGCGATGACGCCGCGCCATGCCCAGCCCGCCGCCTGTACGGCATCGCTCAGGGCCGGAAGCTGCCGCCAGTCCGTGAACACCATAAGCGGCGCGCCCTCGCGGGCGATACGCCAGCACTCGCCAAGCCACAGCGTGCACCACATGGTCCAGCTTCTCTGGTCCTTGGCATCTCCCAGCATGGGCGGATATTGGCGTTTAGTGCCGCTCTGCTGGTACTTCTGGGCCGGGTCGGCCTGCCGCGCTCCCATGGTAACGCCGCCGCTGGAATACGGCGGGTCGGTCAATACCGCGTCCATGACGGCATCCGGCAGCGTCGCCAGAATCCCCAGCGCATCCCCCTGATACAGCGTTACGCCGTCACTCAGACAATCCTTTGTCACAGTTCGCTCCGTTCTGGCCGTCTGGCGACTCGGAGCAGGGGCGCATGGCCCGCAGGATGGTGAAAGCCCCGCAGCGGGGGCACTTGAACTCCATGATCTTGGCCTGACCTCTGGCCAGGAGCTTGCCGCAATGGCGGCACCTGATTTCTTCGAGAACTTCCTTTTGCATGATGGGTTAAAAGCGTTGCGCCCCCAGGAAAATCCGCTTATCGTGCCCTTGTCTCGCCAGAGACGATACAGACAGGCGGATACTCCGCAAGCGGCGTCCATCCGCTTGTGGGGCCGTGGTGGGCTTGCCTCAAGCCCGCCGGTGGGGGCGGCCTTCGCCCCCGCCTCTGTCAGCCCTCACTATGCCGGAAAATCCCGCGCAACGCCCGGAAACAGCGCGTTCCATGCGAAGAAAATTTCCTCTGTTTTTCAAGGGGAGCGCCGCGCTCCCGGCGTCAGCACCAGCCGCGCCAGAATGTGTTCCAGCGTGGTGTGCCCGTCGCAGTGCGCCATATAGCCCGTAAAGCTCACCACGCGGGAGCGGATGTAGTCCAGGTCGATTTTCCCGGCCCGGTACAGGCCCGGAAAACTCCTGAACGCCGTTCGCGCCCGCTTGATCGTGCGCTTGCGCGGCAGGACGTGGTCCGTCCAGTGCCGGTAGCCCACAAAGTCGATGCCGCGACTTATGGGCCAGACGCCCGTTTTGGGGTTCAGACGCAGCAACAGGCTGATTTCCACAAAATTCCTGATGGATTCGAGCGTTGCCCAGCACCACGCCTTTGACGGCCCGATGATGACGAAGTCATCCATATAGCGGACGTAATACTTCACGCCCATATCGTCCTTGACGTAATGGTCCAGAGCGTCAAGATACAGGTTCGCCAGCCACTGACTTGTCAGGCAGCCCAGGGGAAGTCCCTTTTCTTCGTACCCGTTGTGCCGGACAATCCGTTCAAAGAGCCACAGCACGTCCGGGTCGCTGATAATGCGGGGCAGCATGGACAAAAGCCGGTTATGGTCAATACTGCTGAAATACTTTGCAATGTCCCCTTTCAAAACATAGGGGCGGCCCCATTGCGCCGAAGCGGCGCGCATGAACTCCCGCGTCCGCAGGCTCGCGGCGTGGGTTCCCTTGCCCTTGCGGCAGGCGTAGGAATCCGCGATAAAGCGCCGCTCGAACCACGGTTCCAGCAGATTCATGGCCGCATGATGCACCACGCAGTCGCCTATGGTGGGCGCGTCGATGGTGCGCGGCTTGACCTCAAGAATACGGAAGCGGCGGCAGGGGGAAGGTTCCCAGGTATGGCTTTGCAGGCGATCCCGCAAACCGAGAAGGTTGTCTTCCTGCGCGGCGCGAAAACGCACGACAGCCGGGCGATACCGCTTGCCGAGCTGCACCTTGCGCCACGCTTCCAGCAGATTGCCGAAACTCACCATATCCGGCCAGATATGTTTTGCCCGTTTTGCCATGCTGTTTCCAGGGGCCGGGGCCGCGCTCACCCGCAGGCTACTGGCCGCCCCGGTCCGGTTCGTGTTTCTCCGGTTCTCTTGCCCGGAGCGGAACGCAATCCCCAAGTCGCGCGCTGTCCGGCTCTCCATAAAGAGACGGCTTCGGGCGCGAATTGCGAGGCGGCAACCGATATTCGTATTGGCGTTGGACGCCGGGTTATTCAGATTGCAGGCGAAAAGGCCCGCACGAACGCCATCCACCCACGACGCGCCGAGGTCAGGCTTGCATCCCAAATATGGGGTCGGGGCCACGTTCGCCCGCAGGCTACTGGCCACCCCGGCCCGGTTTGTGTTTCTCCGGTTCTTTTGCCCGGAGCGGAGCGCAAATCCCAAGTCACGCGCTGTCCGGTTCTCCATGAAGAACCGGCTTCGGGCGTGAATTGCGAGGCGGCAACCGATATTCGCATTGGCGTTGGCTGGCGACTCTATCAAGTCGCAGGCGAAAAGGCCCGCACGAACGCCATTATCCCAATTAGCGCCGAGGTCAGACTTGCGCCCCAAATCAGAAAAGGCTATTCTGTTTTTGTGTTCGACTGGTTGCGGAGACATCGGCATAAGGTTCCACCTTTTTGATCCAGCCTCCCAGCAGGCCGCCCAGTTCGCGGGCCAGACCCGCCCATGTTTCATACGTCTTTTCGTCTGTCTGTTTCAGCTTATACGCTTTGCGTATCTGCATTTTCAGGTATTCGAGACGTATATCCGTTCTTTTGAGGAGTTCCAGCGTTTTTGCCGGAGGTCTTTTTTTGCGCCTTTCTTCAAGCTGCACCTTGGCGGCCTCAATCACCAGACAGACAATTTCCTCCACGTTCCCGCGTATGCTGGCGGAAAGCACATGCCGTTCCGACTTCTGGAATTTCTGGCAGACATTGTGCGTGTAGAGGTCGAAGTCTTCCAGCTTGGCCAGCAGGGTGAAGTCTTGCAGCGCCACTAGCTTTCCTTCCTTTGCAGATAGCGTTCCGCTATGTAGTCGAGCATGAGGCCCGGCTTTATGTTCAACGCCAGAGCTATCCGTATCAGCATTTCAATGGACGGGTATCGTTTCCCACTTTCCAGCATGGAAATATAGGATGGACTTACGTCCATGCGGTCGGCAAGCCCATCCTGGGACAATCCCGCTTCATGCCGGAAATGCCGTATTGCGGTGCCCGCGTCGGGCGATTTTTTTCTTGGTGCTCCCATATTTCCCGTAGTACCGGGGGGCGGGAACAAAAACCTTAATCACCTAAGTTATATTAACGTAGGTGATTATTAAAATTGTACCGCTTGCGCGTCCGGGGAGCGCAATTCCGGCGGGCATTGCAGACGCAGCCGCTCGGAATCATACGATGCCCTGCAATGATCCGCGTCTCCCAGAAGAGCCGCTACAAAGTCCAAGGCCATACGCGCCTGTTTCCAGCCCGTTTTGTCACGCTTGCGCCAGCAGCGGGAAGAAAGCGTTTCATCGGCCCAGCCTCCGAACAGGGCGTTCACAAGCTGATCGAGCGCCACCAGAACCTGTTTTCCCCAGCGGCGGAGCCTGCGGCAGGCGTTGCGGATAACTGTTTTCATGCCGCCCCCTCAGTTTCCAGAGCGGCCTTTTTCGTACCGCCTTCCGCCATGCAGGCCGCCTTGTGCGCCAGTACGCCGCCAGCGTACAGGGCAAGAAAGGCGTCCGCCGTCAGAACCAGGCGCACCAGTTCTCCGTCCGCCCGATAGGCGTTCCAGGTCACGGATTCCGGCAGGCCATGCGCCCCGGCCTTGAGCATCAGGCAGGCGTTGGCCGTGTCGCTGAAATTTTGCTGGTCAAAGGCATCATAGCTGAAATGCAGCGTCTCCGGCGTTCCTGTGCCGGGGTCGATTTCGTAGTCGAATCCCTCCAGGATGGCGGCGGAGGTTTCCGCGTCAATGGCCGCGCGGGCAGCGGCCTTGTCGTGTTCCGCTCCGGAAAGGCCGCTGATTTCATGCTGGCCGATTTCAGTTCTGGGCATAGCTTACTCCGTCGGCTTTGAAGTCTTCCACAAGGCTGTCCGCGCCGTCTTCCCCGTCGGCAAGACACAGACGCAAGAGCGGCGTCCATGTTCCGCACGCGGGCAGGGGTTCCAGCTCTCCGGTTCCCCATTGCGCCAGGTACAGGCCGTCTTCGCTGTATGCGGTGGGGACGGCGTACAGCGCCGCGTTTTCCCCTCCGGCCAGGGAAAGGGAAAGTTCTTGATTGTCATAAGAAATGAGAATGTCCATTTCTCGCTCCGAAAAATTTTTATAGCCCGCCTTCGGCGGGCACGGTATTCCTGTAACCAACTGACTGTATTACATCTTTGCGAGGCGGCAACCGATATCCGCATAGGCGTAGGCTGGCGACTCTACCAAGTCGCAGGCGAAAAGGCCCGCACGAACGCCATTACCCCAATTAGCGCCGAGGTAGCAGACGTTCCCGGCGCTGCCATTGCGGCCCCAGAAACCGTCAGGAATGGTTCCGGCTGCGGCACTGGTTGTCGTGGTCGCGGGGAAAAATATGTCCTCAAAGTCGAACCCTTCCCCATTTCCCGTTTTCAATGTCTGCATGTAAGCCGGGTTGGAACCGTCATAGGCGGGACAGACAAAGCCCGTGTCCACCCATTCCTTGCTGCCGTCGTTCTTCCACAGTTTCACCGTGCCGGACGTGGATATTTCCAGCCCCGCGCACATCTGCCAGACGTTGCCCCACAGCCCCACATGCCCACGCCAGGAAGCCGTGGCCACGTCCGTGGCGTCCACATTGGCGGCGGAAGAGGTATCAACACGCCCGCGTCCGTAATACGCCTGGGAATCGGGCGTCGCGGCCTCTATCAGCGCCAAAAGCTGGATTTCCGCCGCCTGATAGATGTTCCACATATCAAACCCGTCCACGCCGCCCACATTGCGATTCCGGCAATAGCTCTGCATGGTCGGGAAGTTCACGTTGACAAAGGGGGCCTTGCCGGGCCGGGAACCCAGCTTTTTGGGGCTGCCGCCTTCGTCCGTGGCCTGGAACGTCCCGCAATACCAGGTATCGACCTCCTGCCCGTTCTTCATAAAGCTGGGGAAGGGCTTGAATCCGTCCATCTGGCCGGGACTGATACAACGCCCGCGACGGCCCGCGAACGGCCCCGACGCTATCTCGAACGCCTTGTAGTAGAACTTGTGGTGCTCCTGCATCATCTGGCCGTCCACCAGCACGCGGCGCAGGGCATTGTAGGTCGGGTGATAATCGAAGTAGGAACGCGGCGGACTCACCGGCTGGCCTTCGGCGTCGATGTTGAACCACAGCCCGGAACCGCCTCCGTCTTCCACGCAGCAGATGCCGATGACAGGCGACAGGCTCCCCACCGTGATGCGCTTCACCAGCGCGTCATGCGCCGAAAGGCTGGCGTCGTGGGCGGTCATGGCTTCCTCCCGCGCCTGCGTCTCGGCGGCCACGGCTGCCGTGATGGCATCTGCCCGCGCCGAGGCTTCGCCGCTCACTGCCTCCGTGCGGGCCTGCACTTCGCCCGCAAGCGCCGTCGCGTCCGCCTTTTCCGTGGCAAGAGAAGACAAGGACGCCGCGTGACTTTGCAAGGTTCCCTCCGTGGAGGCTTGCGCCGTTTCCAGCGCCGATGCGCGGATTTCAAGAGAATCCGCCCGGCCTTCCACCCCGTCAAGCCGTTCATCCGCCGTCTTCGCGTGAGCATCCACTTTCCTGAACGCTTCCACGATACGCGGGCAGTCGTCTTCAAGCATATTCTGCTCATTGGGCAGCGGCAGTTCAAGATATTCCGATTTTTTGTCTATCATAATGCCTCCTTACGCCACGGCCATGAGGCGGATGTCATAAAGCATGGGCCGGGCCGCTATGGTGCCGGAAAGCGTCAGCCGAACCTTTACCAAATCCGCGTCCGCCAGCGTATGCGTGAATTTGTATTCCACATAACCGTCGCCCTGTTGCACCGTGCCGTCCGCCGTCATGGCTTCCCACGAACCGGAATCCACCTGGATTTCCGGCGTCACCGACGCCCCGGACGGAATGGATGCGCTGTAGAGCAATACGGCCTTTTTCGCGCCGCTGGCCGGAATGCTGCGGGTATAGTAGCTGCCGCTCGTCTGCACTGTTCCGGCCAGAACCTGCGAGCCGGGCCACAACACCGGGGAACCCGCCGTGTCGCCCGCCAGTTTCGCCTTGACCGACAACGGGCCGGTCAGGGATTCCGAAAGACGCACCGCCTGTTCCTCCGCCACCGTCATGCTTTCCCCGGAGGGAAGCCCCAGCTCGTACTCCACACGGCTTTGCGCCGTGGGCGTTTCCGCCAGCGCCAGCAGGATCAGGTCCGTGGCCCCGTCCGTCACCGTGGCCGTCCCCAGGTCAAGGGTATTCGTCCCTTCCGCGTACACCGCTTCCAGCAGCCGGAACGTCAGGTCGCGGGTCTGGTGCGCCGTCCAGGTCGAGGCGTTGGAGGACGAAAGCAGCACCCCGATGGTGTAGGGCTGCGCGGCCACCCATTGCTGGTGCAGGCTGTCAAACTGTCCCATTTCGGCTATGGCCACCGCTGTGTCCGCGTCGTTGCAGAGAATGACCAGCGCGTATTCCGTGGACGCCGCCAGAGCCACCGGCGCGTCGAACCGGATACGGGTATGCCCGCCGCCCGTGACCACAAGGCTGGCCGCAGGCACGACGGCTTCCGCCAGTACCGTGCGCGTGGGCACGCCGTTGCTCACTTCGCGGATCTGCACCCGCACGCCGCTGTCTCCCCTGGCCGTGAACCACAAATCCACACCGGCCAGTTGCACGGCCTTGTCCAGCATGAACGTCTGCGCCAACGGGTCGATGTTGGTGTTCGTCACTGTCTGGACCTGCCGCAGTGTGGTCACTTCCAGCGTGCCTTGCCCCACAAAGGTGGCCTGCGCCGTGGAACCTCCCTCACCGCCACGGAAAACCACCAGCTTGGTCCCGGCGGGAACGCCCGCCGGAATGGTGAACGTGCCCGACAACTTGCCGGTATCGTCCGCCGTAAGCTGGCCTTCTTTCGCCTGTACCGAAATGCCGTCAAACGTGATGGATTGCAGCACTTCGCCGGAACCGAAGCCCGTCACCTCAAACGCCACGTCAATCTGACGCAGATATTCCAGCGCCTTTTGCGATGTGCCCACCGCTTCCGTGCTGGTGCTGGTGGACGTGACGGTCTGCCCATGTTGCGGATGATTCGGCGCGTAGATGACCTGATAGAACGAACGCGTCACCGAGCTTGTCCATTCCGTGGCCTGTTCTGTCCAGCGGTCAACCGCCGGGGAAAGCGTGGCTTTGCCCGGCAAAATGGCGAACGCCATATACGGATTGACCTTCATTTCCCCCGTGCGGTACGGCTGCTCCAGCAGGATTTGCGGCGTGTAGGTACGGGCCGTCGGGGCCTGAATGTCCTGGGAAAGGACGTAGGCTTTCGCGGCAATGGGCAGGGTCAGAAAGCCGTTGACCACGGCGGCGTCCTGCTCAATGCCCTGGTCGCGCATGGAATCGTCCAGCAGAGGGTCCACGAACAGCCCCACGCGCGCCCCGGCTTCGCGTGTGGCCACGTCCGCTTCCAGACGCTGCCGGGCAACTTCCTGCAGGGCGTATTCCACGCGGGCGGCCAGAGCCTCCATGTCCGAAAACGCCACCACGCGCACGCCGTCGTTCTGGACCACGCGCGCGGCGGCCTCCCGCCAGGTCTGTTTGACGCTGCACAGCGCCAGGGCCGTCTCCGGAACGGACGGAGCCTTGGCGTTGTATTCCGCCGCCACGCCCTGCACCCAGGTAAACGTGCCGTCCCCCGTGATGCACAGCCGGTCGATGCGCGGCAACGCCTGATTGTACGACACCATGATGCCCGTGCCGGAAACGGCCCCGGACACGCTGAACCCGTCGTAATCCGGCTCTTCCGGCGTCAGCGTCTTGTCCAGGTAGGTATAGGTCGCCTGATAGGTGGAACCCGTGGCCGGTTCGTTGCCCGTGGGCGACCAGTCCACCGTATCCCCGGTGCGCTTGTAGTCCGTACCCGCTTCATACGTCGTTTCCCCCTGTTTCACTTCCACAAGAGACATGACCGACGTATCCGGGAGCGCGTCCGCACAGCCGGAATAGCTGCCGTGGACTACCGACACCGTTTTTTGCAGCGTCACCCGTAACGCCGTGATGTTATGGATGGGGGGATGCGCCACGTTGATGCGCTGTTTCGCGCTCCCGTCAGCCTCGATGACTTCCGTGTCGATGAAGCGAAGGTCCGGCGTCGCCGCGTAGGAAAGACGACGGGAGGTCAGAAGCTCCACGCCGTAACCGCTGACCCGGCAGCGGCCTTCTGCCACCGTGTACACCTGCGCGCCGCCGCCCGCGTCTTCCGCCTGCCGCACGGTCAGGCCGGAGCAGACGTAGGTCCCGCCGCCCGTGGAATCCCGGTCATACCGCGCAATCCCCTGGTTGAAACTGTCCAGGTTCGGCGGAGTTTCCTTGGCGCGCGGCACCCCGTCGTCAACCGTATGGATGGGGTAGAACTCCCCGGAACCGCCGTCTCCGTCATACCCCCATACGGCCTCCACCTTCTTTCGCCATGCCCCAGGTTCCCCCTCGCCACGGCTGCCCACGGCGGGGTTGCACAGCGCCGGGTCTTCCAGTTCGGATATGATGCTTTCCCTGAGCCGCACGCCCACGGAAACCGTACCTTGCACGGGAATGACAAAGGACGCGGTCTCCACCGGCCACACAGCCCCGGACAGGTACACCAGACCGGCTTCCGCCGTGAGCGCCCCCGTCTGCGCATTCACCGTTATCTGCGCGTCCTGAAGGATGTCCCCGTCCTTGAACAAGCTGTCCGCAAGCGATTTCACGCGCGCGGCGAACAGGCTTTGCAGCTCGTTCATTTCCGATGCCTGCGTCCCGTATCCGTCACGGAACAGCAGCTCCATATATTTCTTGCCCGCGTCATAGCGGTTCCAGTAGTTGTCTATGCGTTTTCCGCTTTGCGTCTGCATGGCTTCCCCCTATATGGGCAGGACAAATTCAATGGTCTGCCGCACGCTTGGGCTGCGGTTGATGGGCGGTACAATGATTTGCGCGGCCACCAGCAGGCCGGGGCTTTTCAGGTTGTCCGGCGTGAAATAGCGTTGGCCGGGCGGCAGGTCCTCTTTCAGTTCCGTATCCATGAATACGCCGATTTCCCGGATCACCGCGTTGCTGGCGTCCTCAAAATTGTAGTTCGTCCGCACATACAGATACGGCGAAGGGCCGGTCACGCTTTTATAGCGCGCTTCCTGCACTTCTCCTCCCGCGCCCGTGGCCACGGGGATGACGATGTCCCCTTCATCGTCAGGTTCCACAAAGCCGATGGTGGCCGGTGTGCGGCGGCCCAGCTCATTGACCAGCGCCGTGGCGTTCACCAGACTGGGAAGGTCCGCCTCCTCGGCATCCCATTCAGGATTCCCGCTCCCCCATGCCAGATGGATGGGCCGGGCGGACAGCGCCAGCGCGATGGCCGCGCGTCCTGCTTTCGTCAGCGTCGCAAGACTCATTCCGTTTGCTCCTTGATTGAGGTTATGCCCGTATAATCGTACCAGCGCCGCCCGGCGGGATTGCCCAGCCAGCGCCGTTCATGCAGCGGGTTGCTTGCCTGCGGGGCCGTATCCAGTCCGCCCCATTGCGGAGCGGGGGAAGACAGGGCCGCGCACGGCACGGTAAGCAGCGCGCTGCCGGAGAGGCGCGGCGCTCCCGCGTCCTCATGTTTCGCGCTCAAGCTCCGAAGGACTGCGACGGCGACAGGGCAGCGGTCGGCAAGCCAGCCGCGCCCGGACCACAGCCCCCGCCAGCCGCGTTCACGAAGCGGCACGGAACAGCAAGCGGCAAACGCGTGGCCCGCCGTTTGCGGCCTGGCGGGATGCACGGCGGGCGTGCAAAGGCCGCCCTTGTCCTGCCGTCGTTCCAGAATTTCCAGTTCCCGCCGTCCGGGGTCCGCGCCCCAGGCGTCCCCCCAGCGCGTCCCCTGATAAATGATCGCCTGCGGGCGGCCATAGCAGGCGTTCACGTCGCCCCATGTGCCGTCGCCGTGGACCTTCACCGGATCACCCGGTTCCTTGCCGTCGCCCGGCCAGGAAAACACGGCTTCCACTCTGGCCCATGAGCGCCAGCGCATCTTCCATTCCGGCAAAATGCGGTCCCATGTCGCCGCCTCCTGCCAATGACGGGAATCCCAGGCCCCGTGCCACGGGTACGAGCTGGTTGTCCGCACACACCAGTGCAGGCTCACGATTTCCCCGATGGTGAAGCCGTGATTGCGCGGAAAAACGTCGCTCCAGGCCGAACGGCTCCACACGGGCCGGTCGATGTACGGCGCAAGAAAGCCCGTCCGGCTCTCCACCCCCAGCCCCGCGCCGGTTTCGTTGTACCGTTCCGAAAGAAAACGCCGCACCATGCCGAAGGACACCACGATGTCTCCGCCGTCGCCTGGCCACGTCACGCCGGAAAACAGGGACCAGAAGCCGTTTGACCAGCCCTGTTCACTTATCGGCCCGCCGCTCCAGACCGTGGGCACGCGGTCGTAAGTGTCCGTGTAGACGCGGGCCAGCACGGAGCGCGCGGGCTTGTATTCGTTCACCAGCCACAGCAGCGTATCCAGGTCCGCCAGCAGGGCGTCCTGTTCCGCCTGTGTCGCGGGCGTTCTGAGGCCGAGCTGGAATTCCGCCCAGCGCGAAGGCTGGAAGATGCGCAGGTTTTCAACGGTCAGAGCGTCAAAACCGTAAAACTTGAGGATTTCAGGCAGGCCCTCGGTCTTGCCGCCCAAACGATGCCAGCGAAAGGCTCCCACCACGCGGGCGCGGAACTGCTCCGCCGTTTCCTTCGGGTGCCGCACAAGGCCGCGCCCCGTTCCGAAATCCGGCACAAGATCCGCCTCGCACAGTTCCGGGAACCACTGGCGGCGAAAATACACGATGTCGTCCCGTGTGCCGTCCAGCGCCAGCGACAGGCCCCGGACAAGCCCGGACAGGGGGCCGGGATTGTGGATCAGCGGCCACGCCAGCCTGTCGTGAAAGTATTTCCAGAACTCGGACACCTACATTTCCTCCGCCATGACGGCGCTCAAACTCAGGTTTTCCAGGCACGCCACGCCGTCCGCCGGAACCGGCAGCACGTCTTGCGCCGGACTTGCCCACGTCACCCGCTTGACGCCCGGCACGGCCATGACCGTATGGGTCAAAAGGTCGAGCGTCAGGTCCTGCCCGATCTGCAATGCCGTCACGTCCGCCAGCGGGCTTGTCTCCGCGAACAGCGCCCGCAGCCGGTTCTCGGCCTGCGCCCTGATGGCGTCGGGGTCGCCCGTCGTGTATTCGATGGCTCCGTCAATCACGCAGGATACGGCACTCGGCCCCTTCACCAGCCAATCGTCGTTGATGGGCGTGTTCGGAGCTATGGCCGCCCGCACCTTGTCCAGCAATGCCGCCGTGGGCAGCACGTCCGCGCCGCGCACCACAATATCCACCGTGCCCTGGCCGCGCGGATGATGGTCAAGGATGGAAACGGAGGTTACGCCCGGAACAGACAAGGCCCAGGCCATATAGGCGTATTTGGTGCAGCCGTTGTTCGCCTGCCATTGCAGGGCGTACCGCTCCCGCAGTTGCGCGTCCGTTTCCTCGTCCGCCCCTTCCTCCATCAGCCACCCGGCGGGATTCGTCACCCCGGAAATGCCCGTGACCGGCGTCACCAGTTCGCATATCTGCCCGGCGCTGGCGTTGGCCGCAGCCCCGTAATCCTCCGCTTCCACCGGCACGTCCACAAAGTCCGCACCGGCGGGCAGCACGGCCACGGCCTGCGTGCCGTAGCGATAAACCCGTCCCGCGCCGTCCGGCATGGTGCGCACGATGCGCCCGGCGGGAATGGTGACGTTCGCCTCCAAATTTCCCTGCGCGGCCCGCAAAAAGCGCACATTTCCCCGCGCCTTCGTCGCCGCCCGGCGGGAAAGATCCACACTGGCCGCGTGCATATCCAGCCATGCACCCGTGGCGCTGGACGGCGTCGCCTGCGTGAGCAGTCGTTCAAGCAGGCTGTAAATCTGCCAGTAGCCCCAGCAGAAAATTTCCAGCAAGCCGCGAACCACGCCCTTGTTCAGGTTCAGCCGCGCGGGCAGATAGCCCCGCGCCGCAAGGCTGTCCTGCACGGATTCCACATACCCGAACACGGAGGCCCGGATATCTTCAATCGTTCGGGAAACACGCGGTAAAACTGTCTGTTCTTGGGTCGGCATCTTCAATCACCATTTCCATGGTCAGCTTGTTTACCTGCAACACCAGGTTCAGCGGCGTGTCCTCATCCAGGAAGCGCCAGCTTGCCAGCGCCGTGATGGAGCGTGCGTCCCAGGCCGTCACCGTACAGCGCACCGAACCGACGACGACACGCGGGTCCTCCTCAATGCGCATGACGATTTCCGATTCAAACGCCGCCCGGTTCCCCGCCGTGGAATCCTCCAGAATCCAGTCATGGATGAGGCTGCCGAACTCCCGGTCATAAAACAGGTTGCCAAGGCGGGTGAACAGCCGCAGGCGGATGTCTTGGACGCCGGTTTCCACCCCGTCCGTCAGCAAAAGTTCACCGTTGGCCGCCACGCGGGCCTGCCCGCTGTCGTCCAGGGCGATGTCCTGCCCCCAGAGGTCTGTCGTTACGCTGCTCATGAGAACAACTCTGGCACAAAAAAGAGAAGCGCGCCCGGAAAGGACGCGCTCCATGCGAGGAAGTTTTGGCCGGTTTTCACACCGGATTTCCGCACGATAAATGAGAACGGCACTAGTGCGGGCAGCTTCCCCCGCTGCGGCTGCCCGCGTGGCTCGTGCCTGTCGTTGTGGTGTTCCCGTTGACTTTCAGATTACCGTTTATGGTCAAGTCGCCGTTCTGTATGGAATTTCCGCTGCCGCCGCCGTGTCCGCCCGTGGTGACGTTGCCGTTCTGGTAAATGTTCGGCGCTTCCAGCGTCACGGATTGCGCGCCTTTGACAATCACGGTTCGCGCTTCCACCGTGGCTCCCTGGCCCGCCTTGACCGTCCAGTTTTTCCCGGCCTCCGTCCGCACTTCCTGTGGCGTCAGTGTCACCACCCGCTTTTCCTGGTCGATGCGGATTTCCACGCCGTTCTCAAGTTGAATGACAAATTCATTCAGGGCGGCTTTGGGGGCGGACATGCCGCCGCCCCAGCGGATATTGGAGATAAAGGGATAGTTCGGGTCGCCGTCGTAATAGCTCAGATCGCACAGCGCGCCCGTGACGGGCGGGCAGACCACGCCCCGATCCGGGCCGCCCCACAGGACAGGCAGGGCCACGCGCGGCACCACGGGTTCCTTCGGGTCCGCGCTTTCGTCGTTCCGGAGCGGCTGCACGTCGCAGAAGTATTCCCCGGAACTTTCGTACACGGCCACCACCTTGGCTTTTTTGGTCATGCGGTAGTAATGCCGCAAGTCGGGCATGGCCAGTTCCACCAGCCGCCGTATTGCCCCCACAATATCCCGCTTTCCCTGTTTTTCGTCCATCCTAAAGCCATCCTGTATCCTTGCCGTAGCTGATGGCCGTGGAATTGCCGCCATCCTGCAAGGTATGCACCACGTCCAGCGCCCGCACCGTGGCGTCCACCCCGCGCCGCGTATCCCGGATATGCACCAGGCGGCTGTGCGTGAGGCCCGGCAGAAGCACGGATACCACCACGCCCACGCCGTCCGGCGTTTGCGGCGGCGTGTGCGCAATCAGGTTTTCCGCCGTGGCCACGCTGTATACGTCGCCCGGTTCGTCCCCGGCGCTCCACGTCAGACCGGACGCACCCAGCCACAACGCATGGCGGCTCATGTCGTGCCCGAACGAGCGTTCCAGGGTGTGGGATAACTGTTTGACCGCACGCGCCACGGACACGCCGGAAAAGACCTGATACGGCAGCACGTCGCCCGGCACGTCCACCGTGCCCACGGCAAGCCCGGTACGGGCCAGCAGACGCCGGGCCACCACATCCGCCGGTTCCCGGTAAAAGCTCTCCGTCACCGTGGTTGTGGTCAGCGCCTTTTCCAGACCCACGGCGCTTACGGTCACGGCATCGGCGCTGGCACTGTCGGCACGGGGCTGGTCGATGTTCTCCACCGTGCCTTCCCATTCCTGCCAGTATCCGACCTCCCCACGGTAGCCCCAGCGCACGGACACGGCCTGTCCCACGGTCAGCGCGGCCCGCACCTCGCCCTCCGGGTCCGGGATGACCACCGTTGCCCGGCTGACCACGGCACGGCGGCGGAAAACCAGCTCCATAAAGGGACTGCGCAATACTTCCACCGGCCCCACGTTGCAGCGTATGTTCAGGCCCTCTATCATTCCACGTCCACTCCGATGACGGTTTCCGGCTGTTCGGCGGCTTTTTCGGCCTTTTCCTTCGCCTTCTTCGCCAGTTCCGCCGGGGTGGGCGTCTTCGCCTGCGCCCGTTCCTGCCTGATGATGGGCGGGTTATGTTCCATAAAGGAAAGTGAGGCCCGGATTTCATCCGTCCGCGTGTTTTCCGCCGAGTCCAGACGGGAAAACACGACCCGCCGAATCCCGCGCGCCAGCAGATGACTGTTGGCCACGGTGAAGATGGATGGATTGGCCTTGCCGTCCGTTTTCTTGAAAAAGCCTTCCAGAACGGCCAGCTTGTCGTAACAGGTTCCGGCCTCGTCCGTGAGCAGATACAGGCTCAGGCTGATGTCCGCGTCTTCCCAGCCTTGCGGCGTCTTTTTTTTGCCGCTGGCCTTGTCCACGCTCTGTTCGTCAAAGCGTACCTGTCCGCTGACCCGCAGATCGGACAGGATACCGGGCAGCTCCTCCCCGTCTATGCGGACAATACCATCTTCAAACGTCAACAGCTTCATGCCATGCTTTCCCCCATTTCCGTGGCGGCGGCTTGCAGTTCCGTAAAGAAGTCCTGCGCGTCCTTGACGTTGGGCAGGGTTATATTGGCGATGTGCAGCGTCCAGGACTGCGGCGCGGCGGCACGGTCTCCGGCGGCTCGCGCCCGCCGGTCCTGTTCCTCGGCCACGTCTTCCGGCGCGCCCGGCGCGGCGGGTATCCTCGGCCCCGAACCTTGCGCGGGCGATGCGGTCTCTTCACTCCACAGCCCGTCCCACCAGTTGCCGATGCTTTCTTTCAGGCTCCCCAGCTTGCTGGAAAGCGTGCTGTACAGGCCGGGAAAGCCCGCGTTCATGCCTTCCCCCAGCGTGGACATGAGCCGGGAACCGGAAAGCGTCAGCGTGGACAGCGGGCCTTCCTTCGCGTCGCTGAACGGCAGCAGGTTACGCAGTTTGGAAAGCGCGTCGGAAAACGTCTGCTTGAGGCTTTCCACCTTGGACAGGATGCCTTCCTTGAACGTGTCCAGCAGCCGCGCCCCGGACTCAAAAAGGTCTATGGTCGAAAGCCATTCCGTGGCCTTTGCCCAGGCGTCCCGTATCCAGTCCCCGACGCGGAACAGGTCGGCAAAGGCCATGAGCGAGTCGCAGAAGTTGTTCCAGATGTTTTCGGCCATGGCCGTGGCCGTGGTCCAGTCCCCGGTCAGAATGGCACATATCCAGCGAAACAGGGACACCAGCGTGTCCACGCCGCGCACCACGTTGGCGATCACCGTGGCCACAAGCTCAAGCCCCCAGGAAAGAACGCCGCCCAGGATTTCTCCCAGGCCCCGCGCCTCGGAGGCCGCGCCCTTGACCTCGGAGCCGAACACCCGGCCTATCAATTCACCCAGAGAATCAAAAAGCTCGCGAACCTTGAGAATGGCCGGGGTAAGCGCCGTCACCGCGCCGTCAAAGTTCAGCCCGTCCCAGATACCCGCGAAAAATTCCCGGATACGATGCACCACGCGGGCCACCGTGGTCACAACGCCCACCAGCCCCGCCGCCTGAATATCTTCCGCCAGTTCGCCCCGGATTTCTCCCACGCCGTCCTTGAGCGAGCCGAACACCGCCGTCACGCCCCGAACCACCAGCGAAATGTTCCGCCCCCAGCGGGAAAGCGTGGTGGCTATGCCTCCGAAGTCCTTTTTCCAGGCCGCATACAAAAGACCGACGGCGGCTATCAGCGCCCACACCGGCCAGCCCAGCCCCAACAGGGCCGTTTTGATGGGCAGCAGCGCCTTGGCGACGAACGGCGCGGCCCTGGATATGGCCCACAGCCCGGCGGAAAAGCCCGTTACGGCCACAACACCGGTGGCCAGAGCCGCAGCCATCTTGAGAACGGCGGCTCCCACCTTGCTCTGCGCCGCCTTGTCCAGAAGACGCAGCAGGCCGGTCAGGGCGTCCACCACGGCCCGGACCACGGGAAGAAACAGCTTACCGATGGTGATTTGCAGGCTTTCCCAGGCCGACCCCATGCCGCGCAGAGAACCGGCCAGCGTGTCGTTCATCCGCGCGGCCATTTCCGCCGCCGAACCGCCCCCGGCCTCAAGCTGCCTGGCGTACTCGGCTATGGCCCCGATGCCCTCCTGCTTGATAAGCTCCGAAAATCCGGCGATGGCCTCTTCGCCCACTATCATCTTCATGGCGGCGATCTGTTCCGCCGTGCCCATGGTCTTGAGGCCCTCCGCCATTTCTCCCAGCACGGCCACAGGGCTGCGCAGATTGCCCGCGCTGTCCTTCACCGTCACGCCCAGCTTCTGAAAAAGTTCCTGCGCTTCCTTTGTCGGCGCGGCCATCTTGTTCAGCATGGCCTTGAGCGTGGTGCCCGCCTGGCTGCCCTTGATGCCCACGTTGCCGAGCAGGCCCGCCATGGCCGCCGTTTCTTCCAGAGACAGACCGGCCATGCGCGCCACCGGGGCGACATACTTCATGGTGTCGCCCAGAAGTTCCATATTGACGTTGGCCGTGGCGCAGGTCAGGGCCAGCACGTCCGCGACACGGGTCATTTCCTCGGCTTTCAGGCCGAACGCGGAAAGGATGTCCGAGGATATGTCCGCCGCGCGCCCCAGGTCCGTGGCCGTGGCCGCCGCCAGGTTCAGCACGCCGGGAAGCGCCGCGATGTTCTCTTTTGCCGAAAATCCGGCCATGGCCAGATACTGTTCGGCTTCCCCCACCTGAACGGCGGTGAACTGCGTGGTCGCGCCCAGCTCCCGCGCCGTGGCTTCCAGCGCCGCCATTTCCTCCGACGACGCGCGGGACACGGCCCCCACCTTCGCCATCTGGTCTTCAAAGCCCGCGGCCACGCCCACGCAGGCTCCGAACGAACCGAGCATGACCCCGGCGGCCAGCGCCGCCGGAGCCATGGCAAGGGCCAGATTGCCCATGCGCGTTCCCAATCCCGCCGTGGCCGCGTTGACGCCGCTCATGGCCCTTCTTATGCGGTCAAGCGGGCCGGACAGCATATCCACCAGCGAAAGCGTGGCAAAAACGCTGAATACTTCCATCGTTATTCCTTACGAACGCCCCAGAAGCTGCGGGACATGGAGGCAAAGTAGCGCCGTTCCATCCATACGGCCCGGCGCACCTGTTCCGCCCACTCTTCAAGGTTTTCCTCCGGCGCGGCGTGCAGCCAGAACTGAATCAGGGCGTCGCCCTGGCCGTAGCCGTCCGGCTCCGCTAGTTTCCCAGGTCGCTAGAAATGCCCACGCCCTTGATGATGGCCGTGGCAAAGCTGGTGGCAATGCCGGGGTATTCCTCCATCTTGTCCGTGAGCGCCTGTTTGTCGTCGGGATGCACCACTTCCAGCAGCAGATTGCGGGACGCCTGGCCGGGATTTTTCGGCGCTTTATCCTGCAAACGCTGAATCTGCGTCTTGGTCGGCTTGGAAAAGCGGAACGTCAGAGTCACGTCCAGCGCGTCTTCCGCGTTCTCCCCGGACCACGGGTCGGAAAAGGTGTGCGAAAAGGAAACGTACTTGCGGTTGTTGTCTTTGGCTTCAGGCATGATTTGCTCCTGTGTGTTCTGGCGGGCGGGATTGCCCGCCTTTTCTGAAAACATGCCATGAAAATGAAGAACGCGCCCGGAAAGGGCGCGTTCCATGCGAAGCTTTTTTCCCCACGAACGGGCTTACAGAACGGCGCTCGCACGCTCCTTTTTCGCAGGGACGCCGTTCCACAGAATAGGTTTCAGGATGGTGAACTCGCACGTTACAGGGCTGACGTTGTCGTCTCCCTGCGAACCGCCGCCACCGCTGAACTTGCTGATTTTGCAGTCTTTCAGCGTATCCGTGATGGTTTCCATGTCGTCATTGGCATAGCTCACCACAATGGTGAACGGCGTATGGTCATAGATGCCGCCGCCGTCGGCGGTCAGTTCCTTCTTGAGCTTTTCCCATTCCTCGCGGTCCAGAACCATGCTGCCCGACGCCTCATAGTTGCCGCGACCGTAGCCGCGCGGGATGCTCCCCCTGCCGTAGCGCGCAGTGACGCCCTGGCCGTCTTCATACTTGATTTCCGTAATGGCCACCGCTTCCCCGCCGGGCAGGGTCACGGTGATGCTTTCCCAGTCGTATTTGTTGCCGTTGGCTGCCATAGCTTCTCCTTACGCCGCCAGCGCGTAACTTTCGATACGCGGGTCAAAATTCGAGCCCGCGTAAGTGTAACGGTTGTACAGCCTGATTTCACGGATAATCGGCACGCCTATGAGCGTGATTTCAACCGCCACGCCGTCCCGCGCCACATTCTGCCCGGATGGAATGTCCACCACATAGCCCGCCAGTTCTCCCGCGTCCGTCATGGCGTCAAGCGCGTTTTCAAGCTGCGCCTTGAGGTAGGCAAGGCCGCCTTCCCGGTCCGGGCGGAGCGGGTCCCCGGCTTCGTCGTACATGCTCTTGAGCGCGGCCTGCCGTGTCAGACGCACAGCCTTGAACGTGGTCCGCAGGGCTTCCTCGTAACGAAAATCGCTGCTGTCTTCCGCCAGCGTCCGGGAATCGCCCCAGTAGGTTCCCTCCATCCCCGCGTACTTTTTGGCCGTCAGGAACCCGGCCTCTTCCAGCGCGGTGCGTACGGCCTCCCAGCCGTCGGGCAGAGAAAGCTGCGATACGGGGCCGTCTTTCACGCGGCCCGCCGCGCGCTGTACCGGAATGGACATGACCCGCCCTGATTGCAGCCCCGCCGCGTTCCGAAGCCGCGCGGCTCCCGTGCTGTCCGTGATTTCCCCGTGCTGCGCGCACACCGTGACAAAGCGGCAGGCCACTCCCTGCTTTTCCGCCAGCAGCGCGGCGGCATAATCGTTCAGGTCTTCCCCGTCATGGGGCAGGCGGGCTTCCAGCTTGAAATACGTCGGGCGCTGCCGGTTCCACAATTCCTCGGCCTTGGCCTGCGCCGCCGCCCAGTCCACGGAATCGGAAGCCCCCACGACATGCACGAATTCCACATCGTAAATGCCCAGGGGCGTTTCCAATGCGTCCAGAACGTCCACAATAGAAGGCGAGGGCGGCAGCAGGCGGCATTCATACGTCGTGCCCGCCGCATAACTCCCGACAGGAAACGTCACGGACACGCCAAAACCCGGCACTTCCGCCTTGCCGTCCACGGGTATGGTCCGGGTCTTGCCGAAATTGTCCCCGCCGTCCGTGGACAAGCGCCAGGTACCTTCGTTTCTGGCTCCGCCCTTCACGATCTGGATGACCAGTTCCGCGCCGTCCAGAACGCCCGTGGCCTCTTCCGTCACTTCCACAAGCGGGCTTTCCGCGTCGCCCACGCGGTACACCGGCCCCACCGGGCAGCGCACCGTGAAAGCATAGCTTGCGCCCTGTTCCAGTACCGCTTCCTCGGCAAATACCAGTGTTGCCCCCGTAGCCTCTTCCCCGGAGCTGATGGGGTTCTGCGTGGCGGAGGGGACGGGTTCGGCAAACGTCTTGCCGCCGTCCGTGCTGATTTCCAGCGTGGCGGTGCCGATGACGCCCGCCGTCGCCACCCGCGCCACCACATCCGCATTGTGGGAGGGGTAGCCGGATACCGTGGCCGCAACGTCCGTGCCTTTTATTTGCAGGGCGGAAATGTAACCTCCCGGCTGTCCCTGCACCGGAACCGCCACCAGAAACGGCTCCTGGCCGCCCGTGTTGAGCATGTCCCGCACACGGTCAACCAGCGGCCCCGTGCCCAGCATGGAACCAAGGTCCGTCCTCTTGCCGATGAGGTACGCCTTGCCTACCGTGCCCCCGGAGCAGACCCCGGCCACAAGCGCCTTGCCGTCCACACCGCCCGTGGCTATGCCCGATGTCCCGTCTATCAGATAATGCAATACGTCGCCCATGATGCCTCCTTACGCCATGCGTCCGCCGCCCAGGCGGCGGCGCTTGAGGCTGTTCAGCGCCTCCCGGTACTCGGCGTCGCTTACCATTTTGCCGTCTTCCCAGCCCATGAAGCGGCACAGGGCCGCCTGCTGCCACGAAGGCACGCGGTGACGATCCGCCAGCACGGAAAGGTTTTCCAGTGCCGGAGTCTCCACATCCGTTTCCGGGGCAGCGGGCGCTTCCGGCGTTTCCACAGTTTCCGGCGTCTGTTCCCGCGCGTCTTCGACATGGCCTTCCTCCTGACCGGGAACGGCCTGTTCCGTGGGCGTTGCGGCGACCTGCTGTTCGTTCTTTTCCTCTGTCGTTTTCTTTCTGGCAGCCATATCGGCCTCCTTGTTATTTGAATGTCGGGTTGATGGTGAAGGAAGGAATCAGCTTTTCCGCTTCCTCCCTGGTGATCCGTCCGGTAAAGGTCAGCACGAACAGCCGGTTCACCTTGACGAAAACTTCAATGACTTCATCACCCACGCGCTTGTCCGGCGCGCGGGAAAACGTCGCTTCCCGCGCCCGTACCTTTATCCAGTTGCCCCGGCTGTCGTTCCCGCCGCGCGGAAGCCGAGCCACAAAGTCCACGCTGAACGCTTCCAGCCAGGCCCGGTCGTCGGCCAGTACATTGGCGTTGACCGTCAGCTCCACTTCGTAAAGTTCACGCTTGCGGATTTGCTCCGTTTTCGTGCGCTTCACAGCCAGCTTGCGCCCCGTGCGCGTGTAGCGTTCCGGCATGAACTGAATCTCCACACGGGGCCGCTCAATGGTCAGATTGTCCTTTTTCACGATGTCGATAACGCGGCCTTCCGGCAGTCCGGCGGCCAGCGCCGCCCGCGTGATGGTTTCCGTGGCAAAGGTTTGCATTGACTCCGCTCCTATGCCTTGAAGGCCCCGGCGAGAAAGTCCGCCATGGTCTCCCGCACTTCTTCCATGTCTTCTTTGGAAACGCCCAGGTAGGGACGGGCGGGCATATCGACCTTGTGCCCCTTCCCGGTCTTGCCGCCGAGCTGGTGAATCCGGGCGTAGGGCAGATTGCTGCCCACCATGACCTTCTCCGGTGTGGCCGCGTAATCAATGGAACGGCGGAGAAAAGCCTTGTCCGTCAAGGTTTGGCCGCCTTCCTTCGCGGCCCGTTTCGACTTCGGCCATTTCTTGCCCGTCGGCTCTTCCTCAGCGTCAAAGCGTTTCAGCGTGCCGGAAACAAGCGCGTCGCCCACGGACTCCATGAGCGCCTGCGTGTCGCCCAGCTTGTGCCCCGCCTTGGAAAGCGCCTTGTCGAACCCGCCCCAGTTCAGGGATACGCCGTTTTTTACCGCCATAGCTACAGCCCCCGCAGGTCAAAGAACGGCTGCCTGGAGAACACCGCCACGCTGGCTTCCTCCCTGTCGGGATTCGTTTCTTCCAGAGGGAGTTTCAGCTTGCCCCTGGCTATCTGGTCCAGAAGGTCCATGCAGTATTTCCACTGCTTTTGCAGGGGTATCCATTCATTGTCGCCGCTTTGTTCCGTATCCACCAGGGACGTGATGGCCTCCACCACGCGGTAGGCGCTGGTCACGGCGGCGATGTAGCGCACGATTTCCGGCACATAGGGCCAGGGCTGCGGATAGCGGTACGAAAGCGCGTCCCCGATTTCCCCGGAAACGGCCTCGATGGTCCGCTCCACCAGTCCGGGGTTCTGCTTCTCGCACGCCGCCACATACTTGGCGTGCAGAAGATCAACGATGTGTTCACGGCTGCACAGAATCATGCACATGCCCTTTTTTCGCGTTTTGGAATAGTTTTAGAATAGTCTAAAAGTTTTTCCCTTGCCCACGCCCGCCCCGGAGAGAAAAACGCCTCTCCGGGGCGCACAGGGCGTTCCCCGTTTTATGCCACCACGACGGCCTTGCAGACCGCCCGCGACGGACGCGCGGGCATGGGCTTGGCCTGCCCGATCAGAGTAATGGAGGTATCGTCGTCGCTCTTCACCGGCACGATATGCAGGGGAACAGCGGCGTTGTTGGCGGAAATAGAGTCAATGGCGCAGTACCAGATGGTGCCCGGCACATCCACGGCCACGCCCATCAGCGTTTTGGCGTCCAGTTTGGGCACCCATTCCCCGGTCACGGGCGCGGGGTAGGTTTCGTCCATGAACCGGATGACGTAACTGCCGATGCGCACTTCGCCGTCGCCCAGCTTGATGCCGATGGGCGCGTCCTGCGCCGTGGAGCGATAGTTCTCCGCCATGTCCAGGAACACGGCGGCCACGTCCTCGCCGCACAGGAACTCCACCTTGCCGCCGATGCCCGCCATGCGGATTTCCTGCTGCATGGCCCGCAGCAGACGGTACACGTCGGAAAGTTTGCTCGTACCCGTCAGTTTCGTGCTGAGCGTATGGGTAAGCGGCGCGCCGTAGTCGATACCGTAACTTTCCGTGCGTCCGCCCGGAAGCTGCACCGGCCATGCCAGTTTGCCCGTGGTCAGCACGCCCGCGCACATGCCTTCGGTGGTCGCGTGGACGGCCTGCCGTATCTGGTCCACCTTCCGCGTGCGCCATGCCTCAAGCGATGCCTGGTTGCCCAGGAGAACGCGCAGGTCGTTCAGCTCCGCAGCCGTCACGGGCACCTGAACCTTGATGGGCAGGGGCGCGAAGAACTGCGTTTCGATGGATTCATTGTCCAGAGGCACGGGCACGCCGTCACGACGCACCACGGGAACGGTCTGCACCACGGCTTTCAGGTCCGTAATGCCCAGCATGGACAGGGGATGCGTCGGGCGCTGTTTGAAAAAGCGGTCCATGATGGTGCTTTCCAGGGGCGGCAGCGTCTTGAGCGACTGCGCCACCGCCTGCGGGGCAAAAATGCCTTTCAGATTCGCAAGCATAAGTATTTCCTGTTGTTAGACGTTTTTAGACTAGGCCGGGTAAATGCCGTGCTCCACAAGCTGCGCTGTCTGAATGTCGGTCAGCGCCTTTCCGTCACCCGTTTTGAGAACGCGGTTCTTCACGCCGCCATGCACCACGCACAGCGCGGAGCTTTCCCCGTTCTCGCCCGTAGGGTCGCAGGGCGTATCCACCACAGCCACGGGAAGCACCGTGGCCGCATCCGTGGAAAGCAGCGGCTCCCAGGCCGCGCCCACAACCTTGGTCACGGCGCTTTCGCCTTCGCCCGTGGTTTCCGTCACGTCCACCCGCTTCATGACCGTGCCCACGGGAATGACGGCGGCCTTCGCGCTTGCCGAAAGCGGCAGGTGATGCAGAACAGCGGGGTGGTCGCCGGTCGCCGCCCGTTCCCCGGAAAGCGTGTGTTTGCCGAGATAGCCTTCATTTGCCATGATGTTCTCCTACAGTTTCGCCGTCAGTTCGGCGGGATTGATGTTGTCCTGCTGGCCGCCCGCATGAGCGGGAGGCGCGGAAAACTCCGCGCCGCGTTCATCGGCGGGCCGGGCTTCCAGGTCGCGGAAATAGCGCTCTTCAAGGGAAAGGCTCTCCGTCCCGCCGTCCGGGGCCGCAAAGTCCACCGTGCCGCCCTGAGCCGCCAGCTTTGCCGCAAAGTCCAGCACGCCCGCTTTTTCAGCGGGCTTCACCTTCCCGGCCTTCACCAATTCGGCCACCCGCGCTTCCCGGCGTTCGCCTTCCACCTTTCCCCGGTACGCGGCAAAGTCCGCGCTGGCCTTTTCCGCCTTCTGTTCCGCCTCGGTTTTGGCGGCTTCCGCCTTGTCCTTTTCCTGCTTGTGGGAGTCGGCCTGCTTTTTCAGGCTCGCGTTTTCAGCGCGCAAAGCCTCAAGCTGGCCCTGCAACTGCCCGATCTGCCGCTGCAATTCCTCAATCGTCATGGTGTCTCCTTCGCCGCGCGCGGCGGCATCTTTGCTGTCGCCATCCGCAGCTTCCTTCGTCGCAACGGCTGCCGCAAAATCCACTGTTATGGCGTCGCCGCCGTCCGTAAATTCCACCGCCGCCAGCCCGTCTATGGCGGGCTGTTCCGCGCCCAACAAAGCCACATGCCGCAATGTCACCAGGTCGGGCATGAGGCTCATGCTCACATGGCGGTAGTGTCCCTTTGCCACCAAATCCCGGACCTGTTCGGGGACCTGCGAGAAGTTCGCGTAGAGCCGTCCCCCCTCGCTTTTCAGCTTTTCCACCCAGCCGTAGGCCGGGGCCTTGTCCGTCTGCGGATGCCCGAACGTCAGCGGTGCGTCCCTTTTGGCCGGGTCATAGCTGCGGGCTATGGCGTCCAGGTCCCCCGCCGTGAAGGTTCGCAGTCTTCCGGCGCTGTCCTCAAACGTCCCCGTCCGGGCTATCTCGATCCATTTTTCCTTGCCCATACAAAAAGCCCCTGTTTTCCGTCACGATGACAGAAAAACAGGGGCCTTGCCCGGAAAGGGCGCGTTCTATGCGAACAATTTTCAGGCGATTTTGCGGAAGTAATCCCAGCGCGGCATCGCCACGGCTATGCGCCGGACTTCATCATACGCCGCCAGTTGTTCCCGCCATTCCTGCGGGATGGAGTCCAGACCGTAGGCCAGCCCGGCCAGCGCGCCCGTTACCGCTCCCGTGGTGTCGGTATCGTCGCCCAGGTTGACCGCTTTCAGCACCGCGTCTTTATAATTGTCCGTGGTCATGAAACACCAGAATGCGGCTTCCAGCGTGTCGACGACAAAGCCGCTGCTCCGTATTTCCTCTTCCGGCAGCGTGCTTATGTCATTCTCAAGTATTCTGACGAACTTTCCCAGCGTCGCCTTGCTGATGAACGGCACGCCGCGCGCGAAGTCTTCCCGCAGTTCCGCATAGGCGGCCTTTTTCTTGCGGCCCATGCGCAGCTTGTTCAGCATTTCAACGTAGATGTAACAGGCCGCCACGGACCATTCGTGGGCGTGGGTAAGGGAGGAAACATCCCGGACAATGCGGAAACGCGCTTCCGCTTCCCGTATCCCGTACATATAGAATGTCAGCGGCGCTATCCGCATGAGGGAACCGTTGCCGTTGTCCCGTTCGCCCGTGCCTCCGGCTTTTTCCAGGGCCACGCCTTTTTTCAGGCGTTTGATGGCTTCCGCAGTCGCGTTGCCCACGTCAAACACCTTGCCGTGTGGCGTGTAGGCGGCCTTGTCGTACCATTCGGTCAAGCCCCACGCTATACATTCAAGGTCAGGGCTGTCTCCGCCTGCGAGCAGATTATCCGCCAAAGCCAAGGTCAGGGACGTGTCGTCGGACCATGTTCCGGCGGGCTGGTTATGCGTGCCGTAGCCCTGCATATCCGTCACATAGAACGCCCCGCGCTTCTTGAACTCCACCGGCACGCCCAGCGCATCACCCACGGCCACGCCCATAATCAGCGCCAGCGGCCTGTCGTCCGCCTTTTCGTAAAACTCGCATTCCGCGCCGTCAAAATATACCTCATTCGGCTTGCTTTCCGGGTATTCGTAGATTTCGCAAATCCCGGTGGTTGATCTATCTAGCGGACTTCCATCACTCGCTATGGATGCCCGAAACTTGCAAGTCTCACACGCCACTGGGTTGATATGCTGCGGGCTTAATAATTCGCTTTCCCATCTTGGTCTCTTTTCGCTCATTATATGCCTTCCTAAATCTGTTCGATGACTTCAATCTCGAACGATAGCTTACTGCCCACTTTTTCCACTTTCGTTACACGAAATTTTGTTCCGCGTTGGATAATCGTTTCGTCCTCATAGCCGAACGATGTCTGCGTTTTCTTGCCGTCCCATTTGCGTTTGCCCCCCGCACCGTAATGGCTGAACGGTTCGGCATACATCATCTTGGTGCCCTTGGGGCAGTAGATGCGGAAAATATAGCCACCGAAGCCTTGCCCCTTGGCACTTCCACAGGACATGAAAGCGTGTTCTACCGGTTCTCTTTCCTTTAAGCGTTCGTACAGTTTTTTAGGCGGTAATGTGTATAACTCTTGAACGTCAATACCAAGAAAACTTGCCGCGCCTTCCGCCGTTTCAACGCCTCGTTGCAGCCAGATGTCCCTGTCATATGTCGAGCGGTTGATGAGGTCGGTCATGTGTTTGATGGCGGCTCCCCGGCCCTCGTTGTTCAGGTCCACCTTACCCACGCCCTTGAAGTTGCCCCAGTAGCCGTCATGCCCCCGGAGCGGACGGTTGAAGCCGCCGGAACCTTGCGTATACGCATAAATGGCGTCCTTTTCCGCCTTGGATGCCTTGCGCCAGACCTCGCCGCATTTTTCCCGCAGCACGTCGTCCGCCTCCTGCGGCGTTTGCGCCCACAGCGCGGCATCCTTGCGCGCCTCGGAATAGGGGTTAGGGTCTTCCTTACCACCATTTTTGAGTTTGGACAAGGATTCCTGAACATTTTTCTGCTTCTTTTGCAGTTCGTGAAGCTGCTGCCCCTGGGTGTCGAACTCTTCCAGGTCTTGCAGCAGTCCCTTGAACTTCGCCGTTTCTTCCGGCGTCAGGCTTCCGAAAAGCAGCTTGCTTTCAAAATATTCTTTCTTGGCCTGAATGCTTCCGGCTTTCGCCGCCCAGTCCGCCGTGGTGACATCCGCCTGCCATATTCCGCTGTACGTCTTGACCGGAAATTCCCCGATCTGCTGTTCCAGCTTCTTCTTTTGGGCGTTCAGTTTCTTTTTGGCGGCCTGCGTCTTTTTCTTGTCCAGAAGCTCCTGAAGTTCGGCTTTTTTGGCTTCCAGTTCGGCTACGGACTGCTTGTCTCCGGCGGCCTTGATAAGCGTATCTATGGAGGCAATGTCCGCTTCCAGTTTCTTTTGCGTCAGCGGCTCTTTCTTGGGAGGCGGCGGGGCCGTGTCCATACCGTGCTTTTTCAGGTTCAGCCCGGCCTGAACCCAATCCTTGCCGGGATTGTTCCTGAAGCCTTTGTCCGCGCCGGGGAAATGCACGAAGTATTCATACCCCGTCTTGGGGTCCGTCCACATATCCGCCTTGGGCATCTCCGTTTCCACGGTCAGCCCCTGTTTTTCCACCTGCCGGGCGGAAAGCGTGCGCACCCCGCACCGGCAGCGAAAACCGTTGGGCGGATAGTTGGAGGACCAGAACTCATGGTCCGCCGGGTAAACCTTTTCATGCAGAATGGCGTGCGAAGGCCGCACACGCTTGTCCATGACCGCGATATACTGCCAGTAGGGGCGCGACGCCTTCACGGCCTGCATTTTCTTGTAGCGTCCGGCGCTGTAGGCCGTCTGCATGTTGGTACGGAAAATGTTCTCCACCCGGTAGTCATGCCAACCCTGCGCCTGTATGGCCGCCGCAATCCTTTTCTTGAAGTCCGCCAGTGTTTCCCCGTTTTTCAGGGCTTCCTCTATGCCGTCGCTCACAAGCTGCACAAGGTCCTGCTTGGCAAGCCCCGTGACGTAGAACGCCCGGTGCTTGACTTCCTCGCCCAGAGCCTTGGCTTCCTCATCCGTCAGTTTCGCCCGCTGCTTCCAGAACTCAATGGCCGCGTCCGGGGCCACGGGTTCCGCGATGATTTCCCACGGAGGAAGTTCAACGGAGATTTTCGCCATCTTCTTCCCCCTCCGCCTGAACCGACGCCGCGCCGTATCCGGCAGCCGCCGTCATGGCGCGGGCAAGAAAACTCTCCAGGGCATCCCGCGTCATGGACGGCGAAAGCAGAGCGGCAAGGGCTTCTTCCAGGTCCTCATAGCTTTTGGCCGCCCGTATCTCATTCTCAACTTGCGTGACAAAATCACGGCTGCTTTTCAGCGCGGTGGGCAGCATTTTCACGATAGCCGCGTCAAGATTACCCTGCGCCTTTTCCGCCGTGGTCTTTTTCCTGCCCGATGGTGCCGCGAAGTCCACGCCGCCTTCCTGCGTTGTCTCATCCTCAAGTGTGAACTCTTCTGGCTTGAGGCCGAAACGCCCGGTGAAGTATTCCCGCGTGAACTTCGCGCCCATTTCCCGGATTTTCTTGCCAAGGTCAGCCTGTACGTTCAAATCCTCCGGCTCGTCGTATTCCGCCAGCGGAGCGAACACGCCCGGCCCGGCGTTGACCTGCGCATACAGCCAGGCAATCTCGTTCCAGGCGTCCGTGACCATGGCCTTGTCCGCATCGGCCAGATCGTCGGCTACGTCCGCGTGCGTCTGTGCCGCCGCCTGCGAGTTCTTGCCTTCCATTTCCACAGTCAGGGTCTGGCCCATGAGAACCTTGCTGATGGCTCGGTCCTGGCGGGCAAGAAACGATTCGTGCAAGGCCCCCTGCGTCTGTCCCGCACCTTCCAGCTTGACATTCGCGCCATAGGGAATCACGGCCACGGCATCCTGAACCATGCGCGAAAGCCCCCGCGCCATGTCCTGTTTTTCCAGCGCCGTGGCCTTGGCCGGAGCTTCCCCGACGACCCAGGGCATACCGTGACGCTCCACGAAACGCGCATAGAACGACAGACCGCCGCGCTTGAAACTCACCGGCCACAGGCAGCGGCTCAAGAGCCGCAGGCCATAAGGATTGTCATAGGTCGCGTGATGGGCGACGAAAACGAACTTCCCGGCGGGCAGCGGGCGCGGGTCCGCACAGAACAGGCCGTATTCCCCCACGAACACGGGCTGGTTCCGGCTGTCGAAACGGAACCAGTGATAGGGTTTCGGCACAATGTCCACCAGGTGCCACCAGTCCCCGTCAAAGCGCCAGAGAAGTTCCAGCGGAGTGACACCGTAAAAAGGCGCGTCCAGCATTCCGCTGATGACCGTGCGCAGGTTCGTCCGCTCCAGATCGCGCATGAAACGCCGGTGCAGTTCCTCCGCTTCCGGCGTGGGCGTTTCTCCCTCCGGCGCGCCTGCCCGGATGGAAAAATGCGGGCAGTTCAGGACCCGGTTTTTGCGGGAAAGCATGGCCGTGGTCACCTGGTCATCGGCGGATAGCTCCCGCAATATGGCCGCGTCGTCCCCGCGCTTGCGCAGCACGGGGTCAGGGTCCGGCAGGGTATTCAGCCATCCATCCAGTTCTCCGAAAAACACGCCCGCGTTCTGGCGCGTCGCCAGTTCCGTGGAAAGTTCCGCGCTGTTGAACGGCTGAAACGTGCCGTCCGGCATAAAAAGCCCGTCCGCCATATAAAAAAGACCTCCGTTTTCCTGTCATGGTGACAGAAAAACGGAGGCCATGCCCGGAAAGGGCGCGTTCCATGCGAAGGAAATTTACGCCTCAATCCAGGTCTTGCCGGTAATTTCCACCTTGTCGTGAAGCTGCACGGTGACGGTGAAATGGTCATCACTCAGGAAGTCGGACATGGCCAGAACGCATACTTCAAGGGCTTTTATTCTGCACGGGAAATTGCCTCCGCTGGACGGCAGACTCGCCCTCGGCTGCGCATGTTCCAACTTTTTCAGAGCTTCCAGAATTTCACCGCGATACCGCTGTACATCCTTGTCTTCAATCTCGTCTAACATACTGTTTCGCATGGCGTTCTCCTTATTGCTCACCAGCCGTTCAAATCAAAGCCGGGCAGTTCAATGCCCACATATTCCCACGGCTCCGCACTTCCCAGTTCTTTTCTTGCGTCCAGCATCATGGCACAAGCCACGGCGCTGTCGCCGTGCCTGCCGCCGGTTTTGTCTTTCGTCCGCTGCTCTGGCACGCGGGCCACGCCCTTGACCACGCGCAGGCTGCGAAAATCCGAGAGTATGCCCGCGTCCTTCGGCAGAATCAGCGTCTTGTCTTCTATCCCGGCCTTGAGAATGGGCATGGTTTCCCGGTACCAGGCTTCGGAAATCATGACCTCCCGTACCTGTGCCGGGCCGTATTCCTGGCGGGCGGCTTCCGCCAGCGCCGAACCGTTGCCCCGCGCGTCCAGAGACACGCCGGAAAAGCGCGGCAGCCTGTCCAGGATGGCGAAAAGAATCTGCTGCTGCGTTCTGTGCGGGCAGTTGCGCAGTTCCAGCACAAAGGGCGGCACTAGCCGCAGGTCTCTTTCTTCCGTGGCGGGCCAGATTACGGACAGGTCGCCACTGCGCCCAAAGTCCACGCCGCAGAAATGCGCCCGGTCTTCCGGCAGTTCTTCCAGCCGGAAAGCAAGGTTTTCCTCTATCCAGCCCTTGGTGTATGTTTCCGCCACGGGCAGGGGCCAGTCCACGAAGTTTTCCGCCGGAGGCGTCCAGGTCAGCACGGGTACAGACTGCATGCACGCTTCAATTATGGTCGCGGTTAGGTACGCGCCGCTGGAACGGTTCGGAATACAGAAAAGCTCCTCGTCCGCGCCGTCGCCGTAGTCCGCGATGATGCCCGCCCGCCACGCCTCTTCATCTTCCGGTGTCCAGAGTCGCGGGGGATTCGCCCGCTTGCAGATGGTCTTGTACAGGCCGTCCGCTATGGCGTCGTCAAGCGTGGTGCGGTGCAGACTGTACTTCTTTGCCCCGGCCCGAATGTCCTTGACAAGTTCATTGAACGGGTTGTCTTCGCCGTTGTGGGTACTCAGAATAGAGACGCTCCCGCCCCACATGAGCAGGGCGAAGGCCGCTTTCATGAGTTCAGGCAAATCGTCCACGAAGGCCGCCTCGTCGATGATGACGCGCCCCTGTTTCGAACGCAGGGAACGCGGCTCCGAGGGCAGCCCCCACACGTTGAAGCCGGAGGCAAAACGGATGCGGTACACCGTCACGTCTCGGTCCTCGTCCCGCAAAACCAATTCTTCCGCGTCTTCCGCCACCATATTGAAAATCTTGGCCCAGTAGGCGCAATCGCGGATAAAGGTCTGCGTCATTTCCTTATTATAGGAAAGATAGAAGGTATCCTGGCCGCCCGCTTCCCGGCTTTTGGCCGCCTCCAGAGCCGACAAAAGAGCTTCACAGTAGGACGCGCCGATACGGCGGCTCTTTTCCCACACGCGCACCCGGCTTGTGTCCGCCGCCCAGCGGCGCTGGTAGGGCAGCAGGACGTTGGCGATATTGACGTTCATTCCGCATCCTCCGTGATGCCCAGCGCCCGGTAAATGTTTTGCGCCAGTTCCCCGGACATGCCACGTTTTCGGGCGTCTTCCGCTTCCGTTTCCTTCGGCAGTCCGGCTTCCAGTTCCGCCACCAGGTCAAGGCAACGCTTCACATCCTGCACCGTGGCTGTGGAGATTTTGTCCGGGTCGGCAAGGGCCAGCCCCAGCTTGCGTTCCACGGCCTCACGCAGGGCGGCCACGGCGTCCGCCCGTGTGGCAATCTTGCGCCGCGCGGGAGCCGATGCGTCGGGTATCTTCCCGGAGGCGGCCAGTTCCTGCCGCTTGAGCGCCAGGGATTCCAGACTGGATACCGCAAAGGCCATGGGGGCCGCCTCTTTGGCGTCTTCGGCGGCCAGCAGTTGTTCCAGCGCCTTCTGACGGCCTTTGATGATGTTGACCCGTATCTCGCTTTCTGCACGCGCGATTTCCTCACGGCGGCGCGCCCAGCCGTATTTCTGCCCCCACGCCTTGAGCGTGGTTGCGGAAACGCCCGTGGCCTCCGCCACGGCGGCGTAACTCAGCCTATCCACGCAATACAGTTCCTGCGCCCGCCACAGCGTATCCGTGGGGTATTCTCTGCCCATGCCATACTCCTACAGGCCAAGTTCCCGTTCCAGAACGCTAATCTTGCGCCTTACGCCACGCAGTTCCTGCACGCGTTCGTTCAGCTTGATGGCCAGCATCATGACGTACTCTCCGTCTATATCCTCCGGTTCCCCGGTGAGCGGCAACGCGGCGCGGATGGAATCGGAATGGCTTGATATTTCCGCTTCTATGATTTTACGTCGGGTCCGCAGTTCTTCCCGATGGCCCATTTCTTCCAGTCTGCTCATAGCTTGGTCCTCGTTTCCACGATGGTGGACAAATGTTCGACGGCTCTTGTGTTGTTCACGACCAACGTTTGCAACGTGTCGTTCATCCGCTCATAATTCTTCACCAGAGTGACGTTTTTGCGGTAATATTCCGCAACTTCATCATGCTTTCTGTTCATTTCCCGCAGACTTGCCTCAAATTTCTCCGTCATGACCCGCAGGCTTTCCTGCGTGTCTTCCCGATAGGCTTCCAGCACCCTGGACACCCGCTTGCCGTGCTTGTAGTCCAGGATGAAAATCACGGCTATGACAAGGGCGGGAATGGATGCAAGCATGAGCAGCACGCCGGGCACGCCCAGCGAAAACAGGGCTTCCAGCAAAGGCAGGGCCGCGCTTATGGCGGCGGACATATCGTTCATAATTTCCCCCGTGCCTGCTCGCATTGTAATGCGGATTTCAGGCCGTTTATGTAATCCCGGAGGCGGTCGTCCCGCTCCAGAAGCCGGGTCACGTTCTCCGTACTGTCCAGCGGCTCCGCCGCGTCCAGTTCCGGCAGAACCGGAACGGACGGAGCCGGGCAGTCATGATACCTGAGAATGAGCGGCACGGCCTGTTTCTGGCCGCAGCCGCAACTACAAAGGACGATTAAGACGCTCAACAGCGCGACGGCGTGTTTCATCGTCCACCACCTTGTCCTGTTCTTCGGCGGTTCGGGCACGCGGGCTGGCCTGTTTCACTATGGCCGCACGTTCCGCCGCGTCCCGCGCGGCGTTCGACTCCCGGTCCAGGCACAGCCGGGCGTTTTCCGCCTGCGCCACGGCTTCCCCCCGGTACGCTTCCGCCGTCGCTTTCCACCGGTCGCGGTCCTGCGCCGTCACGGCATGGGCGGCGCGTTCCGCGTCAAGTTCGGCGTTTACATGGGCAAGGCGTCCCAGCAGTCCCGAAAACAGCAGGGCCGCCGCCAGCCACCACACCGCCGTTTTCATGGCCGTGCCCCGCCCTCGATCCCCGGCCCCCAGCCCGCCCTGATATAGGCGTGTTGCCTTTCTTCTAAAATAAGCCGGGGATAGTTGCGATTCTCCTTCCATGCGGCGGCGGAACGCCCGGCATTGACCGTTGCCACGACCCCGAACCAGCGGGCGGCGTCAAGTCCTCGCTGGCGGGCCAGTTTCTTGTCCCGATTTACCCAGCCCTGGCCGCCGTTGTAGGCGCTCAGGGTGAACGCCATGCGCTCGTAATCGTTTGCGCCACTGTTGCGCTCCCACAGCCATTTGTCATAGGTACAGAGCGCCCGCAGGCTCCAACCCGGATTGAACGGCTCAGGCTTCCCCGTCTCCGGGGCCACGGAAGGCAACCAGCGCGCCGTGGACGGCATGAACTGCGCCAGCCCCTGCGCTCCTACATGAGATACCGTGTTATTGCGCCACCAGCTTTCCGTGTGTACCTGCGCCGCGAAAACGGATACCGGGGCATTCATGCCCCAGGTGGCGTGAGCGGCGCGTGTAAGCGTCGTCCGGTGTTGCTGCGCCGCGCGGGGTATCGTCACCTCGGCGGCATGAGCCAGGCCGCACAGAAAGCCCAGGGCCAACCAGAAGCCCACACCGACGGTAAAGCCCGTGGCCATAAGTTTGACACCCAGACAAAAACCTTCCCAAAAGGGCCTGACCAGATGCCGGGATAAAATCCGCAGGCATTTCTTTACGTTCGGCCAGCGACTGGCTATGGCAGCCCTGATACGCGCCCACATGGTTATAATCCCAGCGCCACGGCCAGCACAAAGGCCGCGATGATGACGGCGCGACGCAGCAGAGCGGCGCAGAACGGGCGAAAATACCCGGTGGCGACAGGAAAGTCCGGCTTGCCGTCATCTCCCGTTGCATCCGGGTCTTTCCGCCAGTCCTTGTCCAGATAAGACGACGGCAAGGCATAGGGAAAGGCCAAAAAATCAAACGCCATGCCCGCGATGGCCGCCACGACAACAAGCGCCACCTTGTAGAGCACCACCGGCCCCTGAACAGGAGAGAAGAACAGCAGGGCCGCCAGAAGCACAATGCCGCACAGCAGGAACAGCCCCAGCAGCAGACGCGGATTGCAAAGAAACTTTTTCATGTTCGCATGCTCCTTTCGCGCCGGGTTCAGGCTTCCCGCCGGGCCGGTCCCGGCGGGAAGAAGGAGGAAACGGGCCTGGCGCGAAAAAGGCCCGTCACAGCCATCTTGCCATGACGGGCCGGACAACGCCCGGAAAGGACGCGCTCCATGCGAACAAATTTCAGGGGATTATTCGTCGAAATCCTTGCGGAGGGCCTTCACCTCATCGGCGCGTACCCGCACCGGCGTATCCTTGAGTTTCACCAGCTTTCCTTCCGCGATGTAGTCATACACCTGCCGTTCGGATATGTTCAGGCAATAGGCCGCCTGTCGCACTGTCAGAATATCGTGCCGCGCCAGCATTTCCAGCGGCGTCAGCGTGTAGGGCTGGTCCGGTGGAACCACGGAATACCGGATGGGCAGAGGCAGCGGGAAGCCCGCCGGACGTTTCAGCGTGCAATGGTCCGCGCAGCCGATGCAGCAGAAAACATCATCCCGCACGAACCAGAACGGCTTGCGTTTCTGCCCGCGCAGGGCATGATTGCAGCCGAGCTTTTCATACACGCTCCGGTCCGGTTCGGCATCATAGGGCCGCCAGCCTTCCTTCGTCAGCGTCACTATTTCCTGTATCCGTGTTCTCATTCTCATTTCTCCTGAAACAGTCTGCCGAACAGCTCCTTTCCTTCCCGTTCCGTCTGGTCCCGGCAGGCCATGCACTCCCGCCGGTCCAGGCGGCGGCAATGGGCGCACCGTATGCTCTGCAAGGTCTCCGCCAGAATTTCCCGTGTCACTCCCGGCGCGGGCGTTTCCGGCGCTTTTTCGGCCCCGGTCAATGCGGCCCGTATCCGTGCCGCCTGAAAGCTCCATTTGCCCGGATACCGCCCGGACAAAACCAGATACACCGTGGCCCGTTTCAGTTCGGGATGCGCGCGGCAAAAGGCATACACCGACGCATGACGCTCAAGAACCTGCGCCCGGAGGGTATCAACCTCATTCACCGGCCCCGCCTTCGGCCCTCTTTTTCTCGAAAGCCTTTTCCCGGCGCTGCAAGTCGGAAAGCAGCGTGGATATTTGTTCTCCATTTTGCAGCCAGACAAAGCAATGCACGCCAAAGGCCCGTTTGACCCGCGTGTCCAGGCTGGTCATGGAGTAGCCCAGCTTGCGCCATATCGCCAAAATCTGCCGCTTTTCCCGCGCGTAGGGCATGGAATCGGTTATCTCTATGAAGTCCGGGCGTCCGTGCGGCGTCACCCGGTTGTTCCGGCTCCTGGCGGGCGCGGTATATTTTACGCCGTACTGAGCCGCAAAAAGCTGCACCAGCCGGGAAAGCTGATGGATATTCATGTCCTTGCGGCTGGATACGCCAAACTCCGAACGCAGCAAAGCTCGGAAGGCTTCCTCATCCATGTTCGGAAGCTGTTTGCGGGCAATCTCAATCTTGCGATACAATCCAAGGCGCATTTTCTGGTTATCCACGGCGACGCTCCTTATGTACGACAACATCTTCCACGGGTACGAACACGCGCCTGCCGCCCAGCGATACGTTGACCACCCAGCGGCCCGCATGGTTCAAGAGCGGCTCCGTGTTCGTCCACGCGCCTTCATAAAAGCCGTCCGCGCGCCGTACGGACACGCGGGACGGGCAGGGAATGCTTGGAGCCGGAGCGGGCGTTTCCAGACTACACAGGGCAAGCTCCGCCGCCAGACGGGCCAGTCCGTCGCGGTCGAAGAAACGCGGCGCGCCGTCTTCCGTATCCAGCCAGCGCCGGGCCAGCCGCACGCGGTAAAAGCCCTCCGGCCCGCCATGCAGCGGGGCCGGGGAAAGCTCCAGCTTCGCGCGCTCTTCTCCGTTGCGCACGCTGATGGACGCGCAGAATTTCCGGTTGTCCTTTCTCATGGCTTCACCTCATGGCCGCATGTTTCACACGGTCCGCCACCTCAGCCCGTTTCGCGTTATTGAAGCGTTCCACGCTGCCCACCAAGTACCCCGTAATGCGCCGGATACGTTCGAACCGTACTCCTTCGCCTATGATGACTTTGCCGCCTTCCTCTTGCCGGGGGAGGCGCTGGTCCACAATTCCTTCCTGCATGTATTTCACCTCACCTTAAAAATTCGCAGGTTGCCCTTAGCGGGAATGAACGGTATCCGCTCCGCCCCGGTCACTGGCCAGTGCCAGCAGCACGGCCAGTCGATATACTCATAGGCGTCAATGGGGGTGAACTCCCGTGTCGGACAACCAAACCGGACGCATCCGACATACCCGCCCAAAATCGGCGCGAAGGTGCCGACCCTCTTTCTGGTCAAAGACCTTTCCCATTTGTTCATGTCAGCCGGGACGTGCAGATATAGCCACTCCCCCCAATACTTCTCCGGTATTCGCCATGATCTGTATTCGGTGAGCTTCCACCCGCGCAGTATTAGTTCGGCCCATGGCTGACGAATCGAAATAGCGAACTCCGGGGCCATTTCGGGCCGTTCCAGATGTATAAGCATTCATCCTCCGTGGCTGCTCATCAGGCCGGAGCCGCCACGCTCCGGCGACGGCCCCACACAGGGGCCGTTTCGCTAGATTTCCAACTCGGCCACGATTTGCCTCGCAGCTTCCAGCCTGTCGAAGCGTTCGGACACAGCCGTGGTTTTATCTACCTCACAAAGGTAATTGTCGTGGCAAGCGACAAGAACCCGATATGCACGGAGCATTTTGTCTTGATGGTCTATCCGGTTAATCATAGCCTCCACCGCATTAGACGGCAGTGTTACGTTTGCAGTATTCATGCTGACCATCTCTCGCACGATGGATAAAACTTCATCCGAAATTGCTCCTCTCATGTTGCTTTCCTCCTTCGGCTGCTCGTCAGGTCGGAGCCGTTTCACAAGTCATGCAATCTTTCTAGGGGAATGCCTTCGGCGGCTATCATTCCGCACAAGCGGTCATTATCGCGTAGTTTGCCGATATGGAGTTCGTTCGTCTTGAGGTCATCCGGCATGGCGGCCCGAATAAGCCCTTCCTTGACCGGCACCAGCGCGCATGAAGTAACGGGCGTCTCCTTTTTCTGTGCGGCCATCCGATAACTGATGACGCCCACGGCACCGAGAAGAAAAGATTTGCGGGCTTCCCGTTTCGACTTTGAGCTGCGGAGCCTGCGGGCCGGGCCGCGCATGTGTTCGGAGGCAAGGCGCAGCAGTGTCTTGTACAGATACCCGTACATCCAACCGCACACCTCCGGGTCGGCCCCCACGCCGACAAATGAAGTTTCCCCGGTGTTGGGGTCATGGAAATACTGACAGTCGAACACGCTTGCGGTACGACCGGCGAGAATGTGCGCCCATTCTTCAAGGTCCTTGCGCGTCTTGCGGTTTATCTGCCGGGCTTTTTCCGTCTCTTCATCAACAATCCCCTCAAGCGTCAGGTTGTATTCCGACAGCATCCGCTGCACTCTTTCAGCCGCCAGTGCCGCTTCATACGGATTTTCCGAGCGCGACAACCGCAGCAGCTTGCGGATTCTTTCAATGATTCTGTCTCGTTCCATATTTTCTTCCCTCTGTGCGTTCTAGGCTGCATCATCAGGCCGGAGCCGCCACGCTCCGACGACGGCCCCATGCGGGGCCGTTTCGCTACTTGCTGAACATATTTGCAAGCGCCATGTTGGTGCTTGCCCGGAGCAGGACGGCTTGGCCCTGATCCATTCCCGCTGCCTGCATCTGTTGCACGGCCTCAATGTCAAGCTGCGTCCGGAACTGCGACAACTCCCTGATGCGCGGGCCGAACACTTCCGCCAGATTGTCGAGATTTCCCGCAATGACCTTTCTGGCCTGTTCGTATTCTTCCCCGTTGCTCAGAAGAATTTCAGCTATCGCCTCGCTGTACTTCATATCGTTACCCCTTGTTTCTACGGTTCCAGTATTGCCGGGCCTTCGCCATGGACGTGAACATCATTGTTCTTGTGAAGTCGCATTCCGGGCAGCGCAGCCCTACCAGCGGTCCGAACAGGCTTACATGCAGCACCGGTTCCGCACCGCATTGCCTGCACTTTCTGTTTCTTCCGAAGAATCTTTTCATTTTTTCACCCTGTTTTTGTGTCAGTTTTGACACGCACGGCATTTCCGCCTTACGGTTTCAAGGCTTCTTTCAGGTCCTTGCCGGGCACGAAAACCACCTTCTTTCCCGCAGGAATATGCAGGCTTTCCCCGGTCCTGGGATTTCGGCCCTCACGGGCCGCCGTTTCCCGCATCTTGATTTTGCCCAGCCCCGGTAGAGACACTTCACCCCCGCCCAGCAGTTCGGCGGCGGCCACTTCGCACAGGCTGTCCAGAGCAGCGCCCATGTCGGCCAGAGTCATGGCGCGTTCATGCGAGTTGCGCGCCGTTTCCAGAGCCTTTTCTATAAGTTCGCGTTTCGTCATGTTTTTCTCCTTAGTATCTGATGAGATGACGTGTCGCCTTCTCCACCTGTTCCTTCGGGTATCCGCTTTTCAGCAGGATGCCCCGCGCCTCTTCCGCAATCTCGGAAGCCACCTTTTTCCGCTCATAGGCCGCCGCTTCCTTCCAGTCCTTGCGCGAGGCCAGTTCCGGCATGTCGCCCGGCCTGGCGTTCGCCCGGCAAATCAGGATTTCCGCGAAGCGCATTCCCAGCTTTTCCCGGTCCGGTTTCGTCAGCCTGTAGGCCATGGCTCTTCCTCCTACGCCGTGCCCTGGGGGACATTTTCCTTGCTGATTTCAATGAAAAACGTGTCCGATTGCTGGCGTTTCAGCCCCACAAGTTCCAGGCGTTCGTCCGGCCAGCCCAGCGCCGCATCCTTGTTGATCTCTTCCTTGGTTCGGATACCGTCGGAAAGATTGTACTGGTGCAGCTTTTCCAGCGTCATTTCCGCTGTGACGCCCCGTATCTGGACGATTTTCGTACTGGCCCGGAAGCCTATCACTCCAAAGCCCATGTCCAGACTCTTGCTTTTGGCGAACAGCTCTTGCCGGTTCAGCCTGGCAAAGACAGCCACAGCGTCCGCCAGTTCCTTGCGCCGCGCCTGTAACGGTCCGGCAAGCTGACCGGCTTTTGCCTTCGCCCCGTCCACGGTTTCCCGCATCTCGTTTTCAATGGCGGAGAGCTTGCGGTCCAGTGCCGCCATTTCCGCCAGCGCCCCTTCACATTGCGCCCGGTTCTCCACCACATGCGGGTCCGGCTTGATGCGTGCCATTACATCACCTCCCGGATAGCCCTTGCCGGGAACACTCCCGATGCCCTGATGCCCCGCGCGACCTGCCGCAGTTCCATAGCGGGCACGGCGATTTCCGCTTCTTCCGTGGTCCAGTCCACGCTCACCACATGCAGGTTGTTTTCCAGCGCCTCCGCCTGTTCGGCGGCGGCTCTCAGATTGTCACGGCAGCCGCGCACCAGAGCGGCCTGTTCCTCATCCTTCGCGTTTCCCTGTACTTCTCCAAGGGCGGCCAGAATGGACAAAAGGTTTTCTTTCAGCATAGTTGTTCCTCCGTTCTCAGTTTGCGTGATTATTTCCGCCGCCAGGGCCGGGACGACAGCACCGTTTCCAGCATCCCGTCGTCCACCTTGAACGAACCGGAAGCCTTGGCGGATTTTTCAAGCTGGAACACCATGTTGCGGATAAGCCGGAAGTCGCCTTCCGTGCGCCGCGCTATCTCCGAGGCAAGCTGCATGGGAATGTCCAGCCCGGTGGAGCGCATGGCGTACAGAGCCACCTCAGCCGGGGAAGCCGGGGCGAACTCCACCTCGTTGATGACGCGGGACCAGATGCGCCGCCTCTCCGCCAGCAGCCCGAAAATGCTTTCCTCGCCTATGAGCACCACCGGAACGCCCGTCAGCTCGTGAATGTCGCGCAGGTCCTCTATGCGGTCGATGCGCAGCCGGTCCGCTTCATCTACAAACAGGGGCCGTCTGTCGTCTTCCAGTTCCCGCACGATCTGTTCCTTGCAGCGGGTGCCGGAATGACGCGGCATGTCTTCCCCGCCGCGTATGGCGGCAAGCAGATTCTGCATGAAGGCGGTCTGGCTCCAGCCCTGCCAGACGTGAACCAGCGTCCCGCCGCGTTCCTTGGCATAGCGTTTCGCCGCCACGCTCTTGCCGCGCCCGGCCTGCCCGTAGGCAAGGATGAACCCGGAAAGTCCGTGGTCGGCTGCGGCCACTTCATCCACCGCCGTGTCAAAACGGCTCATGGCTTCGGTCTCGATAATGATGTCGCGCATGGTTTCCTCCCTGTGTTTGTGGTGGGACGCTAGGCGGACTGTATCGCCTGCTTGTGTTCGTACATTTCCCGGAGCGCCGCGTAGCGGTTCTTCAGGTAGCGTTCAAATTCCGGTGTGCTTTCGTAGGCTTCCATCCAGGCGGCATCCGCCGGGACAAGCTCCAGCCCTTGCTCGAACTTCACCTCGAACAGATAGGCGTAGCGGGCCTGTGAATCCTTCCAGCGCATGAGGTCCGAGGGCGTGTAGGACGGTTCAGCGTCCATTTCCGCCCGTGCCTGCGCCTTGGCTTCCTCAAGGGCGGCTTCCTCTTCCCGTGTGACCTTGGGCGGGGACAGGCGAAGCACCTTCGCCGTTTTCGGCTTCTCAGGCAGAATTTCCGCCGTTTCCGTCTCCAGTGCCGCTATGCGGGCCTGCGTTTCAGGCAGGACAATGGATTGCAGGAGGCCGCGCATAAGCGCCGTGCTGCTCCGTTCCAGCCCCTTTCTCAGTTCAAGGTTCGCCCGCAGCTCTTCCTGCTGTTCCGCCGTGCCAAGAATGCGCGCCACCGGATGCAGTCCGCTGGCGATGCGGTAGTGTTCGCGGTCCTTCGCCTCGCAGAGCGGCTCGCCGTCCAGTGTATAGACGTACACGCTGTACGGGTTGAAATGCTCGTCATACCGCACAAGCACCGGATGGCGGCGGGAATACAGTTTTTCGTGCCAGTACAACCGCCCGTTCACCTTGATGCCGTCCTTCGTGATGGTGCGGACTTCTTTCTGCATCATGAACAACGTCAGCTTCTGCATATCCTGCGGGGAAAGTCCTTCGCCCCGGCCTTCCATGAACACGTCGCCGGGCGTTCTTCCGTGCAGATGGGTCCGGTACTGTGGGCGAGTCGCGTATTCCGCGAACCAGCGCGCCACCTGAACAAGGGTTTCTTCCATCGTCAGGGGCCGCCCGCCCATCTTCGTGTAAAGCTGGCGGTGCAGGTCTTCGCCGCGCTTCATCCGCGCGGGCTTGTGCGCTATGTCGTTCCCCGTGTAGGAGGGCATCCAGACTTCCATGTCGTGGAACGTCCCGAAAAAACGCTCAATAGGCTTGCTCTGCCCGTGGTAAGGCCAGGCATGGATTACGGAACAGCCGAGGTCCCGGTACAATCCCAGAAATCCGGCCTGTTCAAAGTCCGGGCAACCCTTGAAATACTTGGCGCGGAAGGCCCGGCCATTGTCCAGATAGACCACGCGCGGAAACTTCCCCAGCATGATGCAGCTTCGGCGGAACGCGGCGGAAATGCTGTCCGTATTTTCCGTGGGCATGATTTCCCAGCCCAGCGGGCAGTTGCTGGCTCCATCGTAGAACAGCACTATGGTCATGCGCGTGGGCTTGCCCGTCGCCGGGTTCAGCGTTTCAAAGTTGAGCGTGTGCCCGTCTCCGATAATCACGTCGCCCACTCCTACAAGGCTCCAGTCCCGCAGCAGGGAGATGGCGCACTTGTCGTTCCACGCCTTCTTGCCTTCGCGGAACAGCGTCCATTCGTCGAAGCATTCTTCCATGTAGTGCTTCACGAAACGCCGTATGGTGGGTTCGGAGGGCAGGGCCATCCCCGCAGCCTGGAACTTCTTCTGGACTTCCCGCACGCACTGGCTCACCTTCGCCCCGTTCGGGTTCAGAACGTGGCCGAGAATGACGCGCTTGTGTTCTTCCGTGAGCATGGTCTTCCCCTTGTGGGTTACGCCCCGTCTGTCAGCCAGAGCCAGCACGCTTCCGGCCCGTTCCTGTTCCAGTTTCCACCGCTCCAGCGTCTGCCACGATACCGGCCCGACTTCTTCCAGCAGCTTGGGCCAGGCTCCGGCCTTGTACGCGATGATGAACTCGCCTTTCTGGACCTTCGTCGCCCCGTGCCTGCGTTGCCAGGTAAGGTACTGACAGACCAGATCCGCGCGGGCCAGCGCCTTGTAGCGCCGCTTGTCGTCCATGATGGCGGTTGTTGTGCTGGGGGAGAGCGCCGGAATCGGTGCGGGAGCCGGGCAGAGGGCCAGCGCCTGCTTTTCTTCGGCGGCCCGGATGGCGACGCGCGTTTCTTCCGGCATGGAGCTTACAAGCCACTCACGGCTACCGCACCTTGCGCGTTCCCGTGCCTGCCATTTTTCTCGTGCGATACGCTTTTCAATGGCCTGTCGAGAGACTTTCAATAATGGCACAAGGTCTTGAGTCGTATATGCTTCCTTGACTGCCATGACAGCCGCCTATGCCGCGCTTTCCGCACGGCGCGGGTCGAACAAAAGGCGTTCAGGAATCCCGAAAAAACGGAGCGCGTCCAACACACGCGGGCTGTGGCGAAAGCCGTTCATCGTGGCGGATACGGTCTGTGGCGTCACTCCGGCTGCCGCCGCCACATCCACAAAGTTTTTGCCTTTGGCGTCGAGAAGGCGCTGTATCTCTCGCTTGGAGTCGGCCCGTCCTCGCCCGTAGGGTTGTAACTTGCTCATGGAATCCCTCCATTTTGAGCTTGGATCTTGACATTGCTAAAATGGGGGCGGCCTGCTATGGCTGATTCATCGCGTTCTTTTTCAACCGCCCGCAAGTCCATTTTTAGAGATAAAAACTGTTTTAGTCAACGCTTTTATTGGTTGCATAGAGTTTTTCTTGCTTATTTTTATATTGCGTTGATTTTATTAACAATTTTTATTTGATTTTGGTTGCATGGCCGGTTGCATATTTAGGGAGGAATCCGTGCAACTGTTTGAAGCTCAATTTGAACGGCTAAAAAAAGCCTCTGGTGTTGAAACAGATACAGCCTTTGCCTCTTTTTTAGGTCTCCGGCAGGGGTCTATTTCGGGGGCCAAAAAGAAAAAACAACTTCCGCACGCATGGTTTTTTCAGGTTGCAGAAAAGACAGGCGTTTCATCGGACTGGCTTTTTTGGGGGCGCGGTCCAATGCAACTTCCTAGCGAGTCAGAGCTTGCGGATGAAATAAAGGGAAAGGTGGAGCTTTCTGATGCTCCTTTACCAACTTCATCTGTTGGAAAAAATCTAGCCAAGTTGGAGCATGAACTGGATCTGGAACGTGAAGAGCGCAGAGAGTTAGCTGCTGAAACCCGTAGGCTTTACCGAGAAAAGGAAAATTTGCACCGGGAGAAAGAACAGCTCCTGCGGGAGAAGGAAGAGCTGTTACGCGAGAACGGAACCCTCAGAGAAAAACTTGCCAGGCTCGAAGCCGAACACGGCAAGCGCATTTCTGGCCATGACGATGAAGGGGATTTTCCCTCCCTATTTGACGAGCGGCGCTCTATCGCATCCAGTAATCCGCTGCCGCGTGCCCGCAAGTAGCCGCCCCTCGTTTCCCCTCTCAATCAAACACAAAAAACAGCCCCGGTTTTGTGTCAGTTTTGACACGCACCGGGGCTGAAAATCTTTCTGTAAGTGTTGAAATGAGATGTAAAACTTCTTTCTTTTCTAATTTTTCATAATCACATGAAATGGTTTCATTTTCACTTGCGGTAACCGCAAATCTTTCCGCAAAAGTTCCACATAGAGAATCTTTGCCCTAAACAAGGGGATTGACTTTTCTGTAGTCAGCTTTTTTCGGGCATTTTGCCGCTAGACTGCCCCGCGTTCTGTTCTCAACTTGCGTGACAATCTGGCTTAAAAATGGCCTGCCGTTCTCAAACCATTCTTTCGTCGCTTTTTCAGGGGCGGTCAACCTTCAAGCCCGCACCAGTCAAGGAAAAGTCAAGCATTCGTCAAGTCCCCTCCGCCATTCTCCCCATTCTCAACTATCGTGACCCCCTATAGCAAAATTTCCGTGCGCAGGGGAGAGGGGCGGGTATTTTGCAAGAGGTTGAACGGATGCGCCAGATCTGAATATTTGTGTTTCCAGTCGTGCTCCAGCAGGAGAGCAAGCGCGGCTTTGTCTCCCCGGGCCACGAGATTGTCGTATTCTTGCAGCGACACTCTTGTGATCATTGAATTCTGTTCAAGGATGGCGGCAAGGAGACGTTGGCGCAAGGGCGACGGTGGCAGGCTGAAAAAACGGTGCACATGCCCCCCATGAAAGGAAGTGGCAAATTCCGGCAGCAAAAGAAGCAGCATTTCCAGACGCAGGGGCGTCAGTTCCCGGTCTTCGGCCACAATTTCATGAAAAGCGGCATAGGTATCCGGCATGAAAGCCCTGACGCTGTAGTCCCCCTTGTAGTCCGGGTGCCGCCTGATGGCGGCACGCAGGGCAACACATTGGCGCAGTTGTTTCATATCGTTGGCGATAACGGCATTGTAACAGGCATTTGCCAGGGGGACATGTCCGGCGGCATAGATGCCTGCCCCCCACACGAAACAGCCTGGGGCCGAAAGCAGGAGAAGCGTTTTCCCTCACAAGGGCAGGCTGTCGCCGGGAGGAATTTTGCTTTCTCGCGCCCAGGCTCTGCCGAAGGCCCATACGCTCAAAAAGAAAATTGCCGTGAAGCAAGCCGCTCTGCCCAGGCTTGTCTCAAAGTCAAAAAGAATAACGCCGCCGCCAACAATGCCCAAAAGAAGCACAAGCAGAATAAATCCGCAGACGCCGAAAAAAGTCAGCAAAAGCGTTTTTCGCCGCCGGCTCAGACAAAGTCAGGGCAAAGCCGAGACACCAGATCGCAAAGCCGTGTCTGGGCTCATATTCCCCGAAGGTCATCATCAGGCCCATATGCTCCGGCATGCTGAGCATGGTCCCTCCTTGTCTGAAGTTCTGCGGGCTGTTTACCCCAGATGCAACAGCAGCATGCCCGCGATGAGCAGACCCATACCAGCGAAGGCGCAGGGCTTGAGGCGCTGTTTGAAGAAGAGCCAGCCGCCCAGCGAGGTGCCCAGAATGCCGAAGCTGCCCCACATGGCGTAGGCCACGGCCAGATCCATGTTCTTGACCGCCAGGGAGAGGCAGTAGAAAGCCAGGCCCACCAGAGCCAGGGCCGTGAAGCCTATCCAGCGGCGGTGGAATCCCTGGGAGCGCGCCAACAGCAGGTTGGCCAGAATGTCCAGAACAGCGGCCAGGATGACCAGCAGCACGGAAAAATTGAAAAAGGCGGCAGGGGTGTGCATCACGGCCTCCCTGCGCTCTGCGCGGCGTCCGTGCTTTCAGCGTCGGGGGAAGAACTGCGCCCGGCGTCATGCGGGCGCGGCTTCCGGCTTTCGCCGTGACCCGTGCCGTGGTGCACCAGCAGGGCCCCGGCCAGCACGCAGATCAGGCCCAGAACGCGTTTGAAGGTCAGCGCCTCGTTCAGGATCAGCACGCTGGAAAGAGTGATCAGGGTCAGGCCCAGGCCTTCCCAGAAGGCAAAGGCCACGCCCACGGGCAGGCCGGTGGTGGAAAGCGCCAGTAGGTAATAGGAAAGGCCGATGGCCAGCCACATGAGAAGCAGGCCCAGCAGAGCGGCATGGGCGAAGGTCCAGCCCTGGGCCAGCTTCATGACGGTGGTGCCGCCCACTTCCAGAGCAATGGCTCCCAGCAGGCAATACCAGTGAAACGGTTTGGTGGTCAGCATATAAAATTCCCCGCAAAAAAAAAACGGATGTGACAGGGGCCGCGTGACCGCGGCCTTTTCAGCCGGAGAATGGAAGGTGCGGGTTTAGAGCAGGGAGCGCCAGTAGCGCTCTTCAGGAAAGCCGCAGAACAGGCGGCGGATGGGAAGGTTGATGGCATACATATGCAGATCATAAGCGTGGGCCGGGACTTTGGCAAGACGGCGGCCCTTGGCCGGTCAGGCCGTCTGCATGATCCTCCGGCCAGTGGATTTTACCGACGCTCAGGCCGCTACGGCGGGCATGCGTCCCAGCAGGCGGACCAGCAAGGCGCGCCTGCTTTTATCCGAAGGAGGTGTATTGGAGTGCAGATATTGCATTTCCATGCAGAAAAACAAAAAGAGGCAGCTCAAGCCCGCGAAGGGGGCGAGCAAAGGCATCAGAAGGGCAAGAGCCAGAGTGATCAGAGCGGTGACGGCAAAGGTTTTCAGAGCCGGACGGTAAACGCCGTCGGCAGCCAGGCGTTGTGCGGCTTTCTGATTGGCCCGGAACAGGAACACAAGCGGCAGCACGCAGGCCAGAGTGAGCGGCGCGGCGCCCGGCGGGTCCGTCAACAGACAGAGCAGAACCAGAAGGCCCCAGAGGCCGTCGAGGAGCAGGCCTCCCCAGCGCAGGGTGAGGGTCATGTTCGGACGCGTCGGCACCAGTGCCAGCATAAGGCAGTTGCAGGCGAAATAGCCGATCAGAAACGGCGGGAAATCCCAGCGCAGGCCGAGCCAGATCAGGCCGAGATTAAGGGCGACGCCGAGCCAGCGCGTCCAGCGCAGCATACGGTAGCCCGAGAGCAGCAGAAAAATGAACATGGCCGCCGCCAGCGCGACAAAGGGGCCGCTGAACAGCACGCCTCCATCGGCCAACAGGCATAAAAGAATCAGGGCCTGAGACGTCGCGCCGCCGATGTGCAGGGCGAATTCGTTGAGCAGGGAGGCGACGGCCGCTCCCAGCGTCATCAGAATAAATGCCTGCAGAAGCAGAAAGAAGATACGCATAACTGGCTCAGAGCAGATTACCTTTGAAAGGCTTTGCGTTTCAAAGGGTTCATTCCGTCAAAGGGCGCGGTTATCGCTGCTGTCGACCCCCGTATAACGGGGACAGCCCTTCGGGCTGCCTTCGGTCGCTTTTCCGGAATCCACGCCGCGTCGCTCTCAATGCCTGTACGCTCTTTGGGCTACAGGCACGGCCCTACGGGCCGCCCGTCGGGTCGGCCTTCGCGGCGTGCCTCACCGTGTTCGGCATTAAAGCATTTCAACGTTGAAATGCTCTAGGTTGCCGTCGCCTCCTGGGCGTCGATCCAGGCGTTGGCTTCTTCCAGGTGCAACGTGCCCGCGTATAGGGCGCGGCCGCTGACGGCACCGGCCAGACGGCTGTCGCGGCTCAGAGGATAGAGTTTCCGCACGTCTTCCAGCGTGGCGACGCCGCCCGCGGCGATGACCGGCACGCGGGCGGTATGGGCCAAATGGCTCAGGGCGGCCAGATTGACGCCGCTCTGCATGCCGTCGCGCTCAATGTCCGTATAGATGATGAAGGCCGCGCCGTCGTCCTGAAGCCGGGGCAGCACGTCGTCCACAGTCAGGCCGGTGTCCGCCACCCAGCCCCGGCTTTTAAGGCGTCCGGCCTCGGCGTCCAGCGAGACGCCGATTCGGCCGGGAAAGGCGCGGCAGAGGCGGGCGAACAGTTCGGGCTGCTCCAAGGCCAAGGTGCCGATGATCAGGCGGGTCACCCCGGCCTCCAGATAGGCGCTGGCCGTGGCCTCGTCGCGGATGCCGCCGCCCAGTTGGACGGGAATGCTGAGCTCCCGGCAGATGCGCTGCACAATGGCCCGGCTCTGCGCCGCGCCGTCAAACGCGCCGTCCAGGTCCACCACATGCAGCCAGCGCGCGCCGCGCGCCTGCCAGGTGCGGGCCGCCTCCACCGGATCCTCGGCGAAAACCGTGGAGTCCTGGGCGCGGCCCTGCTTGAGGCGCACGGCCTTGCCGTTCTGAATATCCACCGCCGGGAAAATGATCATAAGCCCAGATCCTTGACCGCTTTGCGCATGCCGTCCACGGTGAGGTCTTCGGCCGTGACCCAGGTGCCGCGGCGCTTGAAGAAAGAACCCACAGTGAGCAGGTTTTCCGTCAGGCCCACTTGTTTTTCCTCAAAGATGGAGCGGTTCATCAGCGAGCCGTCGTCCACCTTGAGTAAAAAGAACTCCACGCGCACGTGGGCCGACTCGGTGACGCCCGCCTTGGAGCCTTCGCGCTGGTGCCAGTCCAGCACCTGGGGGATCAGCAGCAACTGCGCGCCCTGCTTTTTGCCGTAGGCCACCCAGAGGGGCAGGGCCTGGGGCTGCTCGGAACTGTGAAAGGTGGTCAGATCCGGCGGCAGATTCTGGCGGGCAATGAAGGTATACTGGCGTTTGGTGCCGCTGATCAGCACTTCGCGCAGTTTCATGTCCAGAGCCGACAGCATATCGGCGGGAATGCGGCCCTGATCTTCAGGGATGCGGCCCACAATGAGCTGGCTGGCGTTGGTGGGCTGGGTAAAGGGCGCCACGGAGATTTTGTAGGTGGAGGAAATGGAGCGCGGCACCTCGGCCGTGCTGCGCGGCCGCCTGGCACAGGAAACGGCCAGGACCAGGCAAAGCAGAATCAACAACGATATATGCAGGCGAGTACGCATTAATCAAGGCCTCCCTTGGTGCTTCTGATGGTTGTGCCCTGGCGCTGCACGGCCTGGCGCAGGGCCAGGCCCAAGCCTTTGGCGGCCGATTCCAGCAGATGGTGGCCGTTTTTGCCGTATAAAAAGGCAATGTGCAGATTGCAGCGGGCGCTGCTTGCCAGAGCTTTGTAAAATTCACGCCAGAGGTCTTTTTCCTCTCCGGCCATGACCGGCGGCAGCAGCTCGTCGCCGCGCCATTCCAGCCAGGGACGGCCGGAAAGATCCACTGTAACTTCGCTGAGCGCCTCGTCCATGGGCACGCGGCCGTAGCCCACGCGGGCGATGCCCGCCCTGTCGCCCAGGGCTTCCAGCAGGGCGCGGCCCAAGGTCAGGCCTACGTCTTCCACGCTGTGGTGGGCGTCCACATCCAGGTCTCCCTGGCAGGAGAGCTGCAAGTCCATGCCCGCCCAGAACATGCTCAGGGTCAGCATGTGGTCCAGCAGGCCGAAACCGGTTTGGATCCGGGTCTTGCCCTCGCCGTCCAGATTCAGGCTCAGGCTGATGCGGGTTTCCGCGCTGTGCCGCTCTTGCGCGGCTTCACGCGGGGCGTGCGCGCTCATGCTTCCTCCGCGTTTTTTTCATCGCTTTCAGCCTGGTTTTCGGCATTTTCCTCGGACTCGGGTTTTGTCTTTTTGCGTCCGAACGTGGCTGCCACCAGAATACTCAGTTCATAGAGCACCAGCATGGGGCAGGCCATCAGGAGTTGCGAAACCACGTCCGGCGGGGTCAGGATGGCGGCCACCACGAAGATGGCCAGGATGGCGTAACGCCGGGCCTTGCGCATCATGGTCGCGGTGATCAGGCCCATGCGCGCGAGGAAAAAGGCGAACAGCGGCATTTCAAAGATCAGGCCGAAGGCCAGAATCAGTTTGAGCACAAAGCTCAGGTAATCGCTGACCTTGGGCATGGCCACGATGCTTTCCGTGGCGAAGCTTACAAAAAAGCTGAAGGCATAGGGAAAGACCACGAAATAACAGAACGCGCCGCCGGCCATGAAAAACAGGGCCGAAAGCACGGCCACCGGGATGATGTAGCGTTTTTCCTCTTCATACAGGCCGGGCGCGATAAAAGACCAGACCTGATAGAAAATGACCGGGCTGGCCACAAAGACACCGGCCACGAAGGCGATGTACATGCGGGTGAAAAAGCCTTCGGGCAGGGTGGTGTAGATGGCGTGTGAACCCTTGGGCAGAACGGCCAGCAGCGGGTCCACCAAGGCGTTGAAAATGGGGTCCACCACGGCCCAGCAGGCCAGAAAGCCCAGGCCCACGGCAATGCAGCAACGCACCAGGCGCACGCGCAATTCGCCCAGATGATCCATGAGGCTCATGGGTTTGCCCGCGGCTTCCTCGCCCTCTCCGTCTTCCGCCGGGGCCGGGCTGCTCTTCGCCGCTGCACCCGAACAGCGAGAGGCACAGCGCCGCGCACACCGCGGCGCAGGAGAAACCCATGCCGAGGATGGACAAAATCAGCAGCACAACGTGCACGCCGTTGGCGCAGTTTGCCGCCGTGCCGCAGATAAACGCCAGACTCAGCGCAAGGCTCAGAAGCCGCGCCGTCAGCACATGATGACCCTGACTGCGCCGCAGATGCAGCGCGAACAGCAGCGCGACAACATTCAAAAACACGAGCATCAACAGCTCATAGATAAAAAACCGATCCATGGAAATTCCCTCACTTTCTCAGTGCGGCAGCGCGCGCGATGATCTCCGCCGCGCCGTCAATGCCGTACTCGCCGGACGAGAGCATCAGATCATAGCTCTCCGGCTCGCCCCAGAGCGTGTCGGCATAAAAATCAAAGTGGCGCTTGCGCATCCGATCGACCTTCTGCGCCTTGTGCATCGCCTGCTTTTCACCAAGCAGGTTGCGCGCGGCAATGCGCTTTGCCCGGTCGGCGGCGTCGGCATAGATGAACACCGACAGTGGATGCAGCCCCGCGCCGCGCAGGATCGCGGACGCACACCGTCCGATGACGACGCAGCTTTCCTTCTGCGCCAGCTCCAGGATCACACGCCGCTCGGCATCAAACACCCGCGCCTCTTCGGAATAAAACGCCTCGCACAACGCGGCGCTGTCGGCAAACGGGTTGCCGGACACGGCAAACTCCGGCTCTTCGCCCCGCTCGTCATATTCCGCCACGGCGCTTTCCGAGAGCCCCGCCTCGCGCGCGGCTTTCTGGATGAGGCATTTGTCATAGCAGGCGATGCCCAGCTTTTTGGCAACCGCCTCGCCGATCTCGCGCCCGCCGCTGCCATACTGGCGGCCGATGCAAATGACCATTTTTTCCATACCCTTGCACCCTCGATCTCTTTCAAAAAGTTTTCCTTGACTTTTGAGCGCAGATATTATATGAACAATGTTGGAATATGTAAAATATATTTTTAATATTTCAGACATATCAAAAAAAGATAGCAAAGCGAGGGAAAGCGATGTATATCAGCTACGAATATTACCGCATTTTCTATCAGGTCGCCGCGTGCGGCAATCTGACCCGCGCGGCGGAGATCTTGCAGAGCAACCAGCCGAATCTGACGCGCGCGATCAAAAATCTGGAGGCGGAGATCGGCTGCCCGCTGTTTCTGCGCACGAACCGCGGCATGGTCCTCACGCCGGAGGGCGAGGGACTGTACCGGCACGTCCGCGTCGCCTGCGCGGAGATCGAGGCGGGCGAAAACGCTCTGACGCAGAGCCGCGACCTCACGCGCGGCAGCGTCTTTCTTGCCGCGAGCGAGGGCGCACTGCGGTGCCTGCTCCTGCCGGTGCTCAAGCAGTTTCAGACGCAATACCCCGGCGTACACCTGCGCATCAGCAATTTTTCCACGCCGCAGGCAGTCGCCGCGCTGCGCGAGACGACGGCGGATTTTGCCGTCGTGACCACACCCATCGACCTGCCTGCGTCGCTGGTGCACAAAAGCGTCAAAGCCGTGCAGGAGGTCGCCGTCTGCGCGCGCGACTTCCCCGCGCCGGATGCAAAGCCCCTCACGCTCGCAGAACTGGCGGCGTACCCGCTCATCACGCTCGGCGCGGGCACGGCGTCGCACGCGTTTTACGCCTCGGTGTTTTCCGCGCGCGGCGTGCCGTTCCATCCTGCCACCGAGGCGGCGACCGCTGACCAGATCATCCCCATGGCGGAGGCGGGTCTGGGCGTGGGCATCGTCCCGCAGGACTTTCTCCGCCCATCCGACGCCGTGCGCATCCTCCCGCTGGAAGCCCCCATCCCCCCGCGCAGCGTCTGCATCGTCAAACGCAAAGACCGCCCGCTCAGCGCCGCCGCCCGAGAATTAGAGCGCATGATCGCCAGTGCCGATTGACCAAGCCCCCGCCTGCCGCTGGCAGACGGGGGCTCATTTTATACTAGAATCTGTTAAAAAGCTTGAAGAGCTTTTTATAGCGCCAACGGCGCGTCAGATTCTGCATGAGACGGCGCAGCGTGCATTCGCACGATGCGAGTGTGCGTAGCACACGGGATTCTTGATTAAATATTTTAATCAAGAATCAGTATTATTCGGCGTGCTGCTCTTTTAAGTAAAGGCTCGCCCGATTTTGGATATTTTCCGCCGCCTGCTCTGCTCCGATCGTTCCGGCGAAGTAGGCGGACGCCTCCTCTTGCAATATTTGTGCCAGCGGCGCGTCCAAGCCCTCTAAAATGGAGACGCTGTGCAGCAGTGCGTCAAGCTGCGCCGCGTCCGCCTCGCTCACCTGCTGCACCTCGCCGCGCCAATCGGTGCGGTTGCCCGCGATGTACTCGCCCAGCTCCGCACGCAAAAGCGCGTAATTTGCCGGGATGGTCTCCGCCTGCACATACGAAAAGCAGTACTCCAGAACCGCCCTTGCGCCCTCCACGTCGCTGCACTGCGGGCTGACGGCGAGCGACGTGCGGACGCGGTAGCCGTTGCCGATGCTGCCGTCCGCCGTCGGGAAGCCGACGTAGGTATACTCCGGCTCGCCGAACCAGAGGTCGCGCACGATCTCGCTGCGTCGGTCGAGCCACCCGAGCGACTCGATCTGCCAGATGCGCAGCAGCTCCTGTTCCGGCGCGGGCGGGATCGAGCCGTCGCCGCCCCACGTCTTGCACCATGTTAAGAAGTCATAAAAGCTCTGCTGCGCAAAATCGCACGTCCCGCTCGCGCGGTCGGTGTACGCACCGATGCAGTACGCCGTGCAGAACCCGGCAAACAGATTGTCCGGCGTGTTCCACGAGCCGACCGGCGTCCAGCCGTCCGGCATCTGCTTGATGGCGGCGCTGCCTGCGTTGACCATGGGCTCCACGGCGATGGTCA
>ERZ857998.426-NODE-426-length-60013-cov-9.936589_pt1 | contig 60013 bp, 57 predicted proteins | sample MGYA00519954_ERZ857998 | MGnify/ENA primary metagenome ERZ857998 (study PRJEB31778, sample SAMEA3449424) | human gut metagenome | biome: human gut; feature: human-associated habitat; material: faeces | place: United Kingdom | collected 2010/2012 ...
ACTTTATAAATTAATTATATAAAACACCCCCCCCAGGTTGTCAATATTTTTTATACATTTTAACAAACTTTTTAATGGTATTTTATTATAATTTTATTTTATCATAATAATACGAAAATTATTGTTGGTAATTTTTGCCAGTTTAAAAGAAGATACTTTTTATATCTTCTTATATTTTATTAAAATAAACTTAATTGACTAGATTCTGGCAAGTTTTTTAATACTCCCATTACACGCATTTTTTCAATTACTGTAGTTGAAAGCTTAGCTCTTTTTTGTAAGTCTTCAATACTAATAAATGGTTTTTTTTGTCTTTCTTCGATTATTTTTGTTGCAACAGTATCTCCAAGACCATCTATTGCTCTAAATGGTGGAATAAGTGTTTTATTATCTTCTCCTATTATGAAATATTTTGCATCTGATTTATTTAAATCTATTCCTGAAAACTTAAATTTTCTTGCAGTCATTTCAAGGGCAACTTCTAATGTTGCAATAGTATCGCTTTCTTTTGGAGATAAACCAAATTTTTTAAGTTGCATTTCTTCAAGTCTTTGTTTTATTTTATTATATCCTGCTTCCATACTTTCAAGGTCAAATGATAATCCTTTTATACTAAACCATGCTGCGTAATAATAAATTGGTTTATAAACTTTAAACCATGCTATTTTCCAAGCTGCTGAAATATATGCTGTTGCATGTGCTTTAGGGAACATGTATTTTATTTTTCCACAGCTTTCAATAAACCAATCTGGAATTTTAGCATCTTTTAAATCTTTTACAAATTCTTGCCATTTAGCAGGATCTTTACTAGCTTTACCCTTACGAACAAATTCCATTATTTTAAATGATTTTAATGGTTCAACACCATGATTCATAAGATATACCATAATATCATCACGACATCCAATTACTTCTTTAAAAGGAACAATTCCTTCTTTAACAATGTCTTGTGCGTTACCATTCCATACATCTGTACCATGTGATAAACCACTTATTTTAACAAGTTCTGCAAAAGTAGTTGGTTTTGTTTCATTTACAATGCCTATTACAAATTTTGTAAATTCAGGTAAAGCAAGTGCTCCTGTTTCACAATTAATTTGTTCTGGAGTTACTCCTAGAGCAGTTGTTGAAGTAAACAAACTCATAACTTTTTTATCATCCATAGGAATATCTTTCATAAGTATTCCTGTATTATCTTCAAGATATTTAAATATTGTAGGATTATCGTGTCCTAGTATATCTAATTTTAATAAGCATGACTCTATATCATGATAATTAAAATGTGTTGTAGCCCAAGCACTTGTTGGATCATCTGCAGGATATTGATATGGTGTAAAGTCAAAAATATCTTTATAATCAGGAACAACTACTATTCCTCCAGGATGTTGTCCTGTTGTTCTTTTAACTCCAGTTACGCCAATTGCAAGACGTTCAACTTCAAGATTTTTTACATCTGGTATTCCTTTATCTTCATAATATCCTTTTACATAACCAAAGGCTGTTTTATCTGCTACTGTACCTATTGTTCCTGCACGATAAACATAATCTTCTCCAAATAATACTTTTGTATATTCATGAGCTTTAGCTTGATAATCTCCTGAAAAGTTAAGGTCAATATCAGGAACTTTATCAGCATTAAATCCTAAGAATGTGGCAAATGGCATATCTTGCCCATCTTTATTCATCATTGTTCCACACTCACATTTTCTATCAGGCAAATCATATCCTGAAGCATAATCAAGATTATACATACGATTATTTTCATCAGTAAAGATTGTTTTTTTACAATTAGGACAAACATAATGCGCAGGAAGTGGATTAACTTCAGTTATTCCAAGCATTGTAGCAGCAAAAGAAGAACCAACACTACCTCTACTTCCAACATAATAACCATCATCATTACTATGTTTAACAAGTTTTTGAGCGATTAAATATATCGCATCGAATCCTCCGTTTATAATACCATTAAGTTCAGTATCTAATCTTTCTTTAACGATATCAGGTAAGTCTTCTCCATATATTTCATGTGCTTTTTTATAACTTATATCTTTAATAATTTCTTTACTATTTTCAAATATAGGTGAAAATGGTATTCCTTTAGTATCAGGTATTATTTCAAACTCTTCAACCATATCAGCAATTTTATTTGTATTTTCAACAACTATTTTTTTAGCCTCATCTTCATTTAAAAAACTAAAATCATCAAGCATTTCTCTTGTAGTTCTAAAATGTTGTGATGGAATATCTTTAATTGAAGATTTATTAAGTGGATGAAATCCTCCCCCTGGTACTTTTTGATTAATAATAATTTGTCTATATAATTTATCTTTTTTAGTTAAATGATGAACATCTCCAGTTGCTACGACTATTTTATCTTTATTATTAGCTACTCTTATTATTTTATTAACATTTTCTTTTATTTCATCATAATCTTTAAAATCTTCAGTATCAATTAAATAACTATAAACATCAAGTGGTTGTATCTCAATATAATCATAAAAATCCATAAGATTAGCAAGTTCATCATCACTTTTACTTCTTGCTAAACTAAATATTTCTCCATTAGAGCATGAAGATCCTACTAAAATACCTTCCCTTAATTCATTAATTACACTTCTAAGTATTCTTGGTGTTTTATATAAATATTTAGTATTCGCATAACTTACTATTTTAAATAAATTTTTTAAACCCTTTTTATTTTTTACAAGTAAATTTACATGATATAAATTACCAAATTTATGAATATCATCTTTTGCTACTAAATCATTTATTTGATTCATTTTTTCTATTTTTCTTGTTGATAAATATTCAAGCATTTTATAAAAAATTAAAGCCGTTGCTTCTGCATCGTAATCTCCACGATGATGACTTTCTTCATCCCATGGTATATCATATCTTTTAACTAAAGCACTTAAACTATGTCTTGCGGCAGTTGGTTCAATTGCTCTTGATAATTCTAAAGTATCTAAAAGAGGATTAGTATATTCTCCTAAATTATATTTTTTATAAGCCATAGTTAAAAATGATGCATCAAATTTAGCATTATGAGCAACCATTGGAAGATTTCCAGTCCACTTTATAAACTCTTTAACAGCTTCTTCTTCCGTTGGAGCATCTTTTAACATAAAATCTGTTATTCCCGTAAGTTCTGAAATATGTGGACTTAAAGGTTTTCCTGGATTAATAAGCATATCAAATTTATCAATTATTTCCCCATTTTTAAGTTTAACTGCCCCAATTTCAATAATTGAATCTTTACCACCTGCATTAAATCCTGTTGTTTCAAAGTCAAATACTACATAAGTATTATCAAGTAAAACACTATCATCACTTCTAAAAACTAAATCTAAATCATCATCAATCATTGAAAGTTCTACACCATAAAGTATTTTTATTTCATCTTTATGATGGTAACACTCTGGAAATGTTTGAATAGAATTATGATCTGTTATAGCAATAGCTTTATGTCCCCATTTACAAGCTTGTTTAATTAAATCTTTAACTTCTACTACTCCATCCATTTGACTCATTTTAGTATGTGCATGAAGTTCTACTCTTTTTTCTTCTTCTAAATCTTTTATTTCTTCTAATTTACTATCTATTTTTTCTATATTTCTAGCATTTAATACAAAATCATTATAAAAAGGATTATTCTTAACATAACCATTTACTCTAATCCACATATTTTCTTTAAACTTAGCAATTAATTCATTATACTCTTCTTCTGTTTTTGCATATATTCTTACATACATACTTGTTGTTAAATCAGAAAATTTTAAAGTAAAACTATTAAACCCTTTTTTAGTCGAAGGCATAATTCCAAATACATAACCCTCAACAGTAACATTATCCATTTCATAAGATATATCACTTAATTTAGTTACTTCATCTTTAACACTATAACCTAAAATACAATTTTCATTAACTTCTTTTTTTACATTATTTCTATATGTTTTTTCTTTATTAAATGATTTTTGTTCTTCAATCTTTTTATTATAATCTTTTTTATTTTCAAATATATTATTATTAAACTTATTAGATTCTTCTATTTCTTTTTGTATTTCATCTCTTTTATTTTCATTAAGTTTAATATCTAAACTTGTCTTAAAACCAAACTTTTTAAAATAAGAATTTATTTCTTCTAATTTACTTTTAATTGTTTCATATTCTACTTTATTATAAACTTCAATAAAATAATTACTATCTTCTTTTATTAATCTATCTCCAAACATATTAAAATATAAATTATGATTATTTATAAGTATTAATATATTTTTATAATAATCATCAAAAAGACTTAAATCTTCATCATTACTTTCAATAGTTAATTCATATTTATATTTTTTATTTACATAATTACTTAATTTATCTATAAACTCTTTTAAAATATCAAATCTAATTGTATTTAAACAATTTAAATGTATATTCCAAATATTTTTATCTTCACTTACTACTATTTTATTTATTTTAACATCATTAAAATATTTATAATTATCACTATTATAATTAATTTTATCTAATAAATCTTTTATTTTTTTGTCCATAACTTACTCCCCTTAAAAAAGATATATTATAATGTTTCTACATAATTATCAAATACACCTTCATTTGTTTTATTTAATATTTCTTTTTTATTTTTATTTAAATATGTCATAAAACTAAATATATCATAGTTTTTTAATTTTTTATTATAAGGATAATCTTTTATATTAAAGAAAATATTATCCCTAACCATATATTTTTCAAAGTCTTTTTCTTCTACACCTAAATACATTAAAAAATATGGATAAATTTGTTGTTTTAATTTTTTTAGTTCACTTTTTCCAATATTATATTTAGATTCTTTTGATACTCTTGTAAAAAGTTCATTAACACAAATAAGTTCTAACATTGTTGTTAAAATATTATCATCTATTTTTACATCTTTAAATTCATTTTTTAATATTTTATAAAATAAATATGTTAAAAAACTATCTTTATCTTTATTATCTATTTTTTTACCGATACTTATTATATTTAAGTTAAAATCTGTTTCTACAACACCTAAATTAGGATGTAACACAAGTACTTTATAATTCTCTTCTAAATCATATTTTAAAATATTAGCTAATTCTTTTTTATAAAGTTTACTATTTAAATCCCATAGTTGTAATAAAGACATACGATATTTATTTGTTTCTTTTATTACTTTTTTATAAGATGGTGATGTTTCAAATATATTAAAAATAAAATCATCATCTGGTATATAATTATCTAGATCATTTAATATTTTATCTTTTTCTTTATATAAAGTGCTATACTCTTTTTTATAATCTTTCCATAACACTTGTTTAATATTATGTATTTCTTCACTAACACTTGATTCATATAGTAAGTGCCACATAAGTAAATAATCATTTAAAATAAAGTCTAATTTCATAACATCACATCCTTGTTATAATTGTATCATTTTTAATGATGAAAAAAAAGAATAATTATTAAATTTATGGTTTTTTCCATTTCTATAATTATTCTTTTACAAGCAACTAAAAGAGTTATTTAAGTATCAGTCTAACTCTTATAATTGATTAAAAATATACCAATCTTCATAACCATCTGTTGAACAATCAGAATCACTACCACAATCTAAAAAGTTGCAATCTTTTATTTTATCAAAATTCATTATTTTATCATTACATTTTGATGCATAACACCAGGTACAATTATTATTACAATTACGGTTTGTAGTAAGTCAAGCAGTTTTTGAAGTAACAATATTATCATCCAAAATCTTAATTACATATTTTAAAATAATTTTATTAGTAACTTCATCTTTTACTTTTTCTTTTAATATACCTCCGTTTTTTTCTATAACTTTCGATGAAAAAGCATTATCTTCATAACAAGTAACTAAAATTTTACTTATAAATTTTTTTGCATATTTTTGTTTTGCTAAAGCCAAAGCTTTAGTTGCATAACCTTTATTTCTTTCGCTTGGTTTTATATAATAAGCAATATGTCCAAGTCTTTCATAATAACTTTTATTTAACTTATGTCTTAAATCTATTGTACCAACAATTTTGTTTTTTTCTATAATCCAATATACAGTAGCTGGCACATCAGACTTTGATATGTTTAATCCTCGTCTTCTATTTTTTAATCTATTAAGCATCGTATTAAAAGTTTCTCCATTTTTAATTTGTGCATTACCTAGTTCGCTTATTTCTCCATTTAACTCAGCCATTTTTATCAATTCATAATAACTATTTTTATACTTTTCACACGGTAAAACTAACTTCATACTTTATCATTTCTACTCCATTCTCCAAATATATTTATTAAAAATTCAAAAAAAGAATAACTTTAAATTATTCTTCCATATTATGGTATACATCTTGTACATCATCTAAATCTTCAAGCGTTTCTATTAAATTATATATTTTTTCTTTTTCTTCATCATTTAATGAAATATAATTTTGTGGTATATATCTTATTTCATTCATAATAAATTCTGTTATATTATTTTCATTTAAAACATTATTCATTTTAATAAAATCTTCATAACTTGTATATATTTCATAAGAATCATCATTTACAACAAAGTCTAAACAATCATTATCTAATGCTAAAGTCATAAGCATATCTTCATCATATGTTTTAGGTAAAACAATTATACCCTTCCTATCAAACATATAACTTACACTTCCATCAGTACCTAAGTTTCCTCCTCTTTTAGTAAATGTACTTCTTACATCTCCTGCTGTTCTATTTTTATTATCTGTTAAACAATCAACCATAACAGCAACACCATGAGGAGCATAACCTTCATATCTTACAAATTCATAATTTTCACTATTTCCTGAAGAATGTGCTTTATCAATTGCAGCTTGAATTCTATCTTTTGGCATATTTTCTGCTTTTGCTTTATCAACAACCATTCTTAAAGCAGGATTATTTAATGGGTCTTTATCTCCTCCTTTAGCAGCAACATAAAGTTCTTTAGCAAGTTTTTGAAAAACTTTACTTCTTGCAGCATCTATTTCCCCTTTTTTTCTTTTAATTGTTGACCATTTTGAATGTCCACTCATAAATATCCTCCTAACTTAATAACTTAATAATTAATGGTGAAAGTAAAATTAGAAATAAAAGTGGTATAAAAAATATAACGGATACAACACTTATTTTTATAGGCATTTTATTTATTTTTGCTTTTGCTTCCAACACTCTTTTTTGTCTTATGTAATCTACCTGTTCGAAAACAGTATTAACAATATCATTACCAAATATATTAGCTTCTTTTATATTTAATATTATATTGTTAATTGTATCACTAGGTATACGATATTTTAAATCTTCTAACGCATCGTTTAAATCTTTTCCAAAAGAAATATCACTAAGTAATTTTTTAAATTCTTTACTAAGACTTGAATCTACACTACTACAAGTAACTTCAATTGAAGTTTTAATATTTCTTCCAGCATCAAGTGATAATGCTAATATTTCAAAAAAGTATAAAGCATCTTTTTCTAACTCTTTTCTTCTTTTTTCTATTTTAGGATTAAAATAAAAGTTAAAAAATAATGTGTAATAAATAATTATTACTACTGGTGCGATAAAATATCCAAAATCTAAAAAATATAATAACACAAAAAATATTATTATGGAAGAAAATAATCTAAAATTAAGTAAATTTATTTCATCTAACTTACAATCTACTCCTAGTAACATTATTTTAGATTTTACACTTTCTATTTGATTTTTACTATAAATCTTACTTGTTAATCTTTTCATAAACCCACCTAATCCTTTAATTTAGTTATCTTTTTAACCACAATAATATAAGATATATATATAATTATACATAAAACTAAAATTATTTTTCCAATTAATGTTGTAAACAATGGTACAAAATAAGTTCTATCAATGATAAAAATAACTAAAAAGATAAATATAGGGATAAATACTAATATTTTAAATACTAATTCACTTACTGCAATAGCACTTGAAAGTTCATCTTTAAGTTTTTTTCTATCAAAGAAACTCTTTTCAATAGTAGTAAATATTTTTGAAATATTACCACCTGTTTTATTTAAAATAATTAAAGATGTAGACATGTAATAAGCTTCTTCAATATTTAATCTTTTAGCAAATCTATTAAAAACAACATCATAATCAAGACCATAATTTAAATCTACTTTAATCTTTTTAAATTCTTCTTTTATTCTTCCATCTGACTCTAGAATAACAAGTTCAATTGCTTGAACTATACTTCTTCCTGACTTAAAAGCATTACTCATAATAATAACAGCTTTTAATAAATCATTTTCTAATTTACGATATTTATTTTTCTTTTCAAAAATTAAAAATACATCATAGATAAAAAATCCTAAAACAAATGCTAAAGAAAGTTGTGGTAAATAAATATATTGCACTCTTATTACATCACTTATTATTGTTATAAAAACACATAAAAAACTTACGAAAAACTTTATTGATATAAAATTTATTGCTTCACTTTTAACAAAAGATGTCTTATCAACATATATTTCATATTTTTTACTATAATTAGTAAGTATTTTACTCTTTTTAAATATTTTTGATAAATAATTAATAATTTTATAATAAAAATTTAATAATTTATCAGTAAAAGAAGGTTGTTTAGTATTAATACCATTAATAGAAAATCTAGTTAATCTTTGTTCTTTTTCATATGCAATACTAACAGTTATAATATAAAAGAATAAACATATTCCAATTATTATTAGAATAACTTCAATTATTAAATTAACATATAATGGCATAATAACACCTCCTTTTTTATTTGTTTTCTATTTCATTAAAAATATCATCTACAAGATTTATTCCTTTACTTTTAATTATTTCATATACTTTTGGTATATATTTATAAAGGATAAAAGACCCATTTACTTCTTTATTAGCTGTTAAACCTTTTTGTTTAAAAGCAAATATTTCTTTTAATTTTATTTCATTATCTTTAAATCCTGTTACTTCGCATATGCTAGTTACTTTTCTTTTACCATCAGATAATCTTTCAACATTAACAACTATATTAATGGCATTTAAAATATATTCACGAACTGCTAAAACAGGTATTTCTATTCCTCCCATTAAAACCATTGTTTCAAGCCTATTTAAAGCATCTCTTGGTCCATTAGCATGTAATGTTGACATACTACCATCATGTCCTGTATTCATTGCTTGTAACATATCAAAAGCTTCTTTTCCACGAACTTCTCCGACAATTATACGATCTGGTCTCATACGAAGAGCATTAATAACTAAATCTCTTATTGTAATTTCTTTTTCTTGTTCGTAATTTGTATTTCTTGTTTCAAGAGTAATAACATGTTCTTGTTTTAATTTAAGTTCAGCTGCATCTTCAATTGTAATAATTCTTTCATCATCATTAATAAATGAAGATAATACATTTAAAATAGTTGTTTTACCACTACCTGTACCACCACATACTAAAATATTTAATTTAGCTTTAACACAGGCATCTAAAAATCTAGCCATATAAGGAGTAAGTGTTCCATTTCTAATTAAATCTTCAATATTATTTAAATTTCTTTTAAATTTTCTTATTGTAATAATTGGTCCATTTAAACTAAGTGGTGGAATAACAGCATTAATTCTTGAACCATCTTTAAGCCTAGAATCCACCATTGGTGTAGATAAATCTATTGTTCTTCCTAAAGGTTGAATCATCCTTTGAATTGTTCTTAAAATATGTTCTTCATTAATAAATGATACAGTATCATCCTTTATTATTTTACCATCAAGCTCAATATATATTTCACTTGGACCATTAACCATAATTTCTGTTATATTAGGATCATCTAAAAGTTCTGTTAAAGGTCCATATCCATTTATTTCATTTTCAATTAAATTAAATATATGATTTCTTTCTAAAGAAGATAAATCATAACCTTCAAGCGTTTTATCTATTTCTTCATTTATATATGTATTTAAATTCTTATTATTAGGTATATTATTATCAATTGCACTTTGTACTATTTTATTTCTTAAAGTATCAAGAAGTACTTTATCACTAAATACTTCATAATCTGGAATATCTATTAAATTATTATTTTCTTCTTTTAAATCAAATACTTCTTTTAGTGTCTTTTTCATTATTTCTTCTCCTTATCTTTAATTAAGGTTAAGGCAAGTTCAAGATACTTTTTATAATCTTTTTTATCTTTAAAAGAAAGATTAGGATTAAGTAAAAGTATTTCCCCTTCCATAATATATTTATCTATATTTTTTATATACATATTTTTAGAAATAGTAAAATCAATATTATTTTTAATAATAGTTCTAATATCATACTTAGAAAAATATGTTTTATCTTTAAAAATAGATTCATTTAAAACAGTATAAAAATTATTAAATCCAGCATCTTTTAAAATTGTTAAAAAACTCTTAGTATTTTTAAGATCAAAACTATCATTAGTAAATAAATATAAAATAATATCACTCATATCAAGAGTATAAATATTTATTTCATTTAAAATATGTGTTGTATCAATTAAAATAACATCATATTTATAAACAACATTATTTAAAATAATAGGAATATATTTACTATCCATTTTATTAGCAAATCTAGGGTCTTTAGGGGCACTTAAAATAGATATATATTCATTATGGTTATATATATAGTCATCAATATTTTTATATTTATTATTTGATAAATCTGTTATTAAATTAAATATAGTTTTATCATTTTTAGAGTTAAGATATGTTGCTACTGCTCCCCCATAAAGGTCAAAATCAATTACTAAAACTTTCTTTTTAAGGTTACTAAAAACACCTGCTAAATTTAATGTTGTAATAGTTTTCCCAACACCACCTTTAGTAGAAGTAACTGTTATTATTTTCCCCTTATTCCTTTCCATAAATTGTCCCCTCTTCTTTACTTTTTATTTGTGCATACTTTTATTTGATAAGCATTTTTATTTATTATTTTACCAAAATTACTTGGTACTTTTTTTGTTATACATATTTCATTAGAATTAATTACAACTTCATTAGAAGATATATCATTTTTATTAAGGAAAGAATCTAACTCTTCTTCTTTATAAGTGTTTTCTTTTAAATAATATATATAATCTTCTTCAATATGTTTAATCTTTAATTTTTCATTTAATACTTTTGATAAATCAAAAAGCATCCCTATTATTAAAAAGATAATAGGCAAAAGTAATATGAAAAACACAAGTGATTGTCCCTTATTATTCATATAGTATTACCCTTTTTGTTGATATATTATAATCATTTTTAAAAAATATATTAGAAAAAGGTGTGATAAATTTGACTTTAGAGGTTAACTCTACCGTAGCATAAGAGCCTGATTTTGATATAGAATATTTCGTATTATTATCTAAAATATTATTTATATCATTTTCTTTATTATTTCTAATTAAATAAATTACATCATCTAATTTATTTTCAAGTTTATTTTCACTTACAAAAACATTTGAAAAATCAATTATAATACAAAGTATTAAAACTATAATTGGAAATATAAGAATAAACTCTACAAGAGCTTGGCCTTTATTATTTGTCAACACAAACCCCTTCACCTGGTTTTTCTCCTTTTTTGTATGTTTGTCCCACTATTTCACACGATGACTTTGTCATTGAATCTTTTAAATAGCCTCCAAGTAAACTAACTAAAGATATAGCAAGTACACTTATAAGTGCTATTATAAGAACATATTCAACTAGTGCTTGACCTTTGTTATTAATTTTCATGACAATCAACCTCATTTCTCAACCCTATTTTCTATATTAATTTTATTATTTTTTTAATACATTGTCAAGCAATCAAACATAATAAAAAGGATAATTTACTATTTTTAATTATCCTTTTATTAACTATTTTTCTTTTCCTGTATTATATTCTTCTTTTGTTATGCCATATAATACTAAATCTTGTATACCACCATAATAATAAAAGATTCCATCTTTTCTTACTCCTTCATATTTAAGACCTATATGTTCCATTACTTTTAATGTTCCAGGATTAGATTTAGCACCACTTGATTCTATTCTATTAATATTTAATTTATTAAAAGCAAATTCTAAAACGCATTTAGAAGCCTCAGTAACATATCCTTTGTTCCAAGAATCTTCTCTTATAAAATAATCTATTCCATAACTTCTTGCTTTTTCATCATGAACATTTAAATAAATACATCCAAGAAGTTTATTTGTATCTTTTTCTACGATACTCCATCTATAAAAATCTAAATTATCATACTTACTAAAATCAAAATAATTTCTATTATCATTTAAAGAAGTTCCAACCTTATGAATACCTAAATACCTTCTTAAATTAGGGTTAAGTTCAATATAAAATAGTTCATCTATATCTTCTTTTATTGTTTTTCGAAGTATTAATCTTTCTGTTTCTAAAGTTACACTTCCTAAATGATTTATTTTTTCATAATCCTTTTTTACAAGATTAATCTTTTCATTTTCTATCTCATAATAATCTCCGATAAACATTTCTTTATTATTTTCAATTCTTATAAATGAAGAATTTGGTAATGCTACTAGTTTTGTTATTTTACTTATTTTAAATATTTCTTTTAAATAATCAATATTTAAAAAATCTAAATGTGGATAAATACTTATATTAGTAAATCCTAATCCTTCATAGTCTTTAATATCATTATAATCTTGATAAATTACCCTTTTGGTTTGATTAAGACTACCTGCAGATACTCCAATAATAAAGGATTTTTCTTTTATTAAAGGTTTTAATTCATATTCATCTAAACTATTATTTTGTAAATATGTATCTCCTCCCATAAGATAAATAATATTTGCTTTTTTTATAAAATCTTTAGCTTCTTCTTTAGTTACATTATTATCTATTAAATAATTTTCTTTAAAAGTTATATTTATCTTAGAAAAAAACTCTAATGTTTTATTTTTATACATTATATTTTGTTCATGATTATTAAATGTTGATGCGATAAATGTTATTATTTGATTTTCTTTTATATCTTGTTTTAAATACTTACTTTGTACATCATAAAAACCTTTTTCTTTATCTACCCCACTAAATAAATAATTAATTTTCATAATACCCCTCCAACAACAAATTAGTTATTTCTTTTACAGTTAAATTACTTGTATCAATTATGTCTTTTTTATCAAAATTATAATTTTTAAATTGATTCAATAAAACAAGACATCTTTCTTTCATTTGACAATCTTCTTCTCTTTCTTTATCTCTTTCTAACAAAGTATTTTCATCAGTCAATAATACTTTAAATACTATTTTATAATTTTTAAATTTTTCTTTTAAGAGTTTTAAGTTTTCATCACTTATAATATAATTAAAAACTACATCATAGCCTTTTTCTAAATATGAATTTATCAAATAAATACAATTTTCCCAAAAAAGTTCAATCGGAGCATTTTCTTTCCATGGACTTATTCTTCCTCCGACAAAAAAATTATATACAGTATCTCCTTCGATTAAAACTGATTTTGAAAGTGATGATGCAAGTTTATTACTAATAGTTGTTTTCCCTACTCCAGCAGGTCCTGTTATTATAAATAATTTATTCATAATATTCCTCCTTATTTATGAGTTTTTTTATTTATTTAATCCCATTTAAAAAGTAGCATATTATTATATATCTGTCAACCATTTTTGTTGACATTTATTAACTATTTTTCTTTTCTTAATATTTCCATAAAATATTCATCATACCATTTACCATTTAAATAATAATCTTCTGTTCTTTTTCCAAAAACTTTGAATCCAATTTTTTCATATGATTTTATAGCTCTTTTATTAAAAGAAAATACCTTTAACATAATATTTTTTAAATTTAAATAATTAAATCCATACTCAACAAGTAAACTTAATGCTTCAGTACCATAACCTTTTGATCTATTCTCTTCTTCTCCGATAAATAATCCTACTTCTCCTTTTTGATGTAAATGATTAATATCACAAAAACCACAATTACCAATAAGTTCATCTGTTTCTTTTAATACGATAGCAAATTGTTGTTCAGCTTTATTCATATTATTAATAAGCCAAGATCTTTCACTTTCAAAAGTAGTTACTCTAGTAGAACTTCCAAGTCCATCAGTTGTACTAAAATCATTCATCCATTTAACATATTTTTCAATATCTTCTAAATTCATTGGTGATAAATAAACTTTTTCTCCTTCAATTTTTTTAAAATATTTCATAATCTTTCCTCCTCATTTTTATATAATAAAAGCACGAAATTACCCTTATTATATAGGTGACTCCGTGCATAAAGCTCGTGTAGGTTTTATCCCGAGATAGCTAACTATTAAGTTTATATCTCCTCACTTGTTTTTAATTATACTATTAAAATTTATTTTGTCAAATATTTTAAACCTTATTTTTGTTATATAATTTTATATTTTTACTCTCATAATTGTTTTAAATTCAGTAAATCCTTCACTTTTATATAATTTAATTGCACTAGTATTATTATTACATACTTTAAGTTCAATTATTTTTACATTGTTTTCATAGGCCCAAACTTTGAAGTTATTTATCAAAGTTTTTCCTAAACCTTTATTTCTGTACAAACTTTCTATATATAAAGCATCAATAATAGCAATTTTTTCTTTATCAACATTGTTTTCACAAACATATCCATAAAGATATCCAATAATGTTATTATTATTTTTTACTGCTAAAAGGCATTTATTTTTATCAGTATAAATATTCTCATAAAATGAACTAACTATAAAATTTTCATTTATATTATCATCATACTTTCTTTCATCATTAATTAAATCAGTTAATAATTTATTTAACATGTTGGCATCTTCTGTTGTACACACTTTTATTATTTCATTAGTAAAATATTTCTTAAATAAATAACCATGTGATTCTAAAAATAAATCTTTATTAATTAAAGATAATATTTCTTGTTCACTCATCCATTTAACTTCTTCTACTTCTTCGTTTTGTAAAGTTAAAGTATTTATAACAATATCTTTTTCTAATAAATATACATTAATAAGACAAGGTCTTGAAGGATGTTTAGTTAAATCTAATTTTTTTATTTCTTCTTTTTTAATATCAAGTCCTAACTCTTCTTTAACCTCTCTTATTATTGTAGTTAAACCATCCTCATTATGAATAACGTGTCCACCAGTTGAAGTATACTTATTTTTTCTATCTTTACTTGCTTTTTGAATTAAAAACATGTTATTACTATTTCTTATAAATATTACACTTAGCATAATATTTCCTTCATCAAACTTTTCTCCTCTTTTTATAGTTTTTTCTATTTTCTTTCCGTTATCATCATATAAATCTAACAATTCCATAAAGTCCTCCTTATAAATTTTCTAAATATTCAGCCATTTTATTATATATAGTTAAAGTTTTTTCAAAATGTCTATAATTTTTTTCATCTTTATTCATTGATTTTGGTAAAGCATCTTCTTTTAATATAACTATTTTATCAAATGTTGTTCCACTTCCATATGGTTTATTACTTAAAGTAGCTTCCTCTTCATTTATAAATTGTTTTATTTTCCCATCTTTTGAAGCATAGGTTAAACATTCTTTTAATATAATTTTTCTATTTGTTTTACCTTCCATCATTTTTATTATATCACTTGAAGTAAGAGTTTCATTAATATATCTTAAAAATGGACCAGGAAAACCATTTAATTCTTCTATATAATAGCCAACATCTGATTTTATTACATCTTTATTAAGTTTTTTAGAAGCATATAAAGCTGAATATTTAGACACTTCACATACATCCATACTTTGAATTTCAAATGTATCCATCTTTTCATGTAGTAATTCTATATTATAAGCTTTAAATATTTCTTTTGCGACCTTTAATTTTCCAAGATTTCCTGTTACCATTGTTACTTGTTTCATAAAAAATTCCTTTCTAATTATATATTATAAGTTCATGTTGTGCTCTTGAACATGCCACATAATATAAATATTTTTCATTTTCTTTATAAATGTTATTAATTTTATTATAAACAATAACACTGTCAAACTCTAGACCCTTAGCCATATAAGATGGTACTACGATTAAATCTTTTCTAAATATTTCTTCATTTATTGTTATTTTTCCTATGTTAATATCATCTTTTAATAAATTATATATTTCGTTTGCTTCTTCATCATCTTTTGTAATAATAGCTACACTTTTATATTCTTTTTTTAAATAATTAATATCATTTAATAATTGCTTTTTTAAATTAGTTTCTTTTCTAAATAAAACAGGTTTATTATTATCTTTTCTAATAGCACTTACAAATGTTAAATTAAGAATTTTATTTGTATATTCAATTATCTCTTTACTAGAACGATATGTTTTTGTTAATTCTAAATATTTTGTTTTATCAAGTACTTCTTTTATCTGTTCTAAACTTTCATATTTATAATAAGGATTAATTGTTTGGTTAACATCTCCCAGTATTGAAAAACTACTTTTTTTAAATATTTTACTAAGTATTTTATATTGTAAAAGCGTATAATCTTGGGCTTCATCTACAACAATTTCTTTTATCATATTATTATAATTAAATCCTTCAAGAAGCCCTTTTATGTAAGAAAAGATAATTGCATCTTCATAATTTATCTTATTTTTATTAACAAATTTTCTTATTTCATTATCACTTAATTTAATTTTACAAAATTTACTTTTATAAAAATTATAATATATTTTTTTATAATTTTTTTCTATATTCATCGATTCAAGTATCTTTTTATTTATACTTCTTGCTAAGGTAAGTTTCCCATTTGTATAGTTTTCACTTAATTTTTTACTTATTTCTGTTATTCTTGTAAATAAAGGAAATCTATCATATCTTTCAAATAATTCTTTTAATTGTTCTTTTGTTACTTCATTAAATATATCTATTTCAATATTCTTAGTAAACTTAATATTTTTTATTAAATATAAAACATAATCTTCAATATCTTTTATTATTTCATCACTTTGTTTATATTTAACTAAATCAATATTTTTTTCTTTGTAAGTATAATATCTTGCAATAAATTCTGTAAATGTTTCAATTGCTTTATATTCTTTTATACACGACTCTAAAAAGTTAGCATAAGTTGTTTCACTAGGGTTATCTTCTCCAAGTTCTGGTAAAACGTTAGATATATATTCACTAAAAACATTATTAGGAGAAAAAATAAGAACGTTTTTAGATGATAGATTTTCTATTTTATATAAAAGAAAAGCAATTCTATGAAGAGCAACACTTGTTTTACCACTACCCGCGATACCCTGAACAATTAATGATTTATCTTCAACATTTCTTATTATTTTATTTTGTTCCTGTTGAATTGTATTAACAATATTTTTCATTTTTTCACTACCATCATTAGATAAAACTTCTTGTAATAATGAATCATCTATATTAATGCTGTTATCAAAAATATGCTTTATTTTACCATCTTCTATTTTGTATTGCCTTTTTCTTTTTAAATTCCCTTTTATTATTTTTTCGGGTGCTTTATAAGAACACTCGCCTACTTCATAATCGTAAAATAAACTTGATATTGGGGCACGCCAATCATATATAAGATAGTTTTTATTTTTATCTTCAAGATGAGTTATTCCTAAATATATATTTTTAGAAGGTTCATTTTCTTCTTCAAATATTATTGAACCAAAGTAAGGACTATTTTGTATTTTAAATAGTCTTTGAAAATACTTTCCTTTTTGCATCATTAAATATACTTCTAAATCATTATCACTCATTAAACTTTTTAATTCTGTAGGATCTAAACTTGCTTTATTATCCCAAATATATTTTTTAAATTCTTGCGACTTTTCTTCTTTTTCATATAGTTCTTGTCCTAATTCTGATAAATAATCTTTTATAACATTTATACAATTATCTAAGTATTTCTTTTCTTTTTTTATTTCTTCTTTACTTATATTCATAACCTTACCTCCTTAACTTCCTACCCCTGAATATTTTTTTACTCCTTTATAAAAAATAATGATACATGGTATTAAATATATTATTGTAATAAGTGGTGATATTACATACAAATTAGATGATTTCTTACCTAAAATATATAAAAGTGGATAATAATTAACAAATCCATATGGAATTATAAAAGTAAAGATAACAACAATTCCTTTTCTAAAAATACCAATTGGGTACTGAGCCATATGTTTACCACCATCTGTAAAAACATTTCTTACTTCGAGTCCTTTTATTGTAACAAAGCAATATGCTGCCGCGAGGATAAATAATCCTAAAAATATTAAAATAGAACTTAATAACATAAATATTAAAGTAATTATTTTATATAAATTCCAATTAACATCAATGTTAGAAATAGCAATTATTAAAATAATAATTGACTGGAGAAATCTTGACAATTTAGTTAAACTTATTTCTTCTGCAAAAACCTGAAGCATTATATTTCTTGGCCTTAGTAAAAGTTTATCAAAATCTCCTTTTATTATTAAATTATCAAACTGATCCATTCCTCTAAAAAATGATTCGCAAAAGGAAAAACCAAACTGAATAATAGCAAATGTTAAAAGAACTTCATATAAAGTAAAACCTTTTATGTTAGAAATTTTATCAAATAAACAAAGAATAGTAAAATAATAACCAAAAAAGACAAAGAATTGTGATATAAAAGACATTATAAAAGATGATTTATATTGTAGTTCTCTTTTAACATGCATTTTAAAATATTTAAAGTATAGACTCATAATTAACCTCCTTGTATAACAGCTTTCTTTAAAGCTTTCTTTGTAATTAATCTTCCTATAACTACAAGAATAATTATCCATATTATTTGAATTATTATACCTTTAATTCCAGATGTTAAACTTATATTTCCTACATATAATCTAAAAGGGAAATCACTTACATATCTGTATGGTAAAAAGTTACTTATTTTTTGTAGTAATGTCGGAAAAAATGGTATAGGTAAAACTAATCCTGATAATATATCTGAAGATACCATAAGTATATTAACTATTCCTTTTTCATCCAAAGTTATTAAACAAATGACATGATATAAAAGAATTAAAACAACAGTTAAAATAATAGCTAAGAAAAAAGAAACGCTAAAAATAAGTAATCTTGGTAAAGTAATAGATAAATCTAAATTAAAAGGCGCAGGTAATAAAACAGCAATTAAAATTACTGGAAAAAATCTAAGTAATGAACTTGATAATTTTTCTCCAAGTATTTTACTAAACCACATAAAATATAAATCTTGGGGTCTACATAATTCATAAGATAGATTACCTGTTTTTATCAAATTTAATATGTCTTTATCTTTATACCACAAGTATATTAAAGAAAAGAATGCCTGATTAAGCCATAAAAAACTTACAAGTTCATCAAGTGGCATCGGAAGATTACCACTGTTAGATTCATAACATGCAATATAAACTGAAATATAAATAAAGCCAAAAAATAATTGAGTAAATATTCCTGCTAAAGCAGCACTTCTATACTGTAGACCTGTTATAAATTTTAATTTAAAGTACGAAAGATATGATTTCATATTTTAAAATCCTCATATAACTTTATAATTACATTATCAATATTACCACTGTCGATATCAATATCTATTATAGATATTTTATTTGTTAAATAATTAATAAACTTACTTATTTCTATTTTTCTTATGTCAATTGTAAATTCTATTTTTCCATCTTTTATTTTTTCTTCAATAATATATTCTTCATTTAATAAGATTTTATCATTTGTTGTAACTGTTATCTTTCTTAAATAATCATAATTTTTTCTAAGATTAGAAAGGGTCCCATCATACAATTTTTTACCTTTTCCTATTAAGATTATCCTTTTAGCAAGAGAAGTTATATCACTCATATCATGTGTTGTTAAAATAATAGTTACTTTTTGTTCTTTATTAATTTTTTTAATAAAATCTCTTACAATTTTTTTAGAAACAGCATCAAGTCCAATTGTCGGTTCATCTAAAAAAAGTATTTTAGGTTTATGCAAAAGAGCCGCTGCTATTTCAAGCCTCATCCTCGATCCTAAGCTGAGTTGTCTTACAGGAATATTAATGATATCTTTTAAATTTAATGTTTTTATCAATTCATTTAATGTTTCATTAAAACTTTGATCATCAATTTTATAAATATCTTTTAAAAGTTTAAATGAATCAATCGCAGGAACATCCCACCATAATTGACTTCTTTGTCCAAAGACAACTCCAATTTGGGAAACATATTTTTTTCTATCCAAATAAGGAACCATATTATCAATAACAACTGTACCACTATCCGGATATAAAATACCCGAAAGAATTTTTATTGTTGTTGATTTACCAGCACCATTTGGACCAATATATCCCACTATTTCACCCTTCTTAATAGAAAAAGAAATATCATCAATTGCTTTTATGTATTTATATTTTCTATTAAAAAAGTCTTTTAAAGTAGCAAACTTTGTATTACTTTTTTCACTAACTTTAAAAGTTTTACTTATGTGTTTTACCATGATGAATGACATTTTTATCAACTCCTTTCATTACAAAGAATCAACAAAAAGTATTCTAAAGTAAATTATATAACGCAAAAAACCACATATTTAATATGTAGTACCTATGTTGTAATAATACTAAATTGTAGATTCTTTGCAAAACGTCTATTTAAAGATACAATAAAAAAATTAATATGTCAATATAAATTTTTAAAAATATTAAAAGGATAAAGAAAACTTTATCCTTTTAAGTATTTATCCAGTTTTTTTATTTCTTCATTTATATCACTTAATAATAAATAATCAGTAAATCCATCTTTTATATAATGTTCTTTTATACTTGTTTTATTATCTTCTAAAAGTACTACTGTTGGGGTTTTATACCCTTTTATTTCTTTTAAACTTTTTAATACTTCTATTCCACTTGGTTTCATATCATCAAATAATATTATTAAATCATATTTCTCTTTTTTCTTTATTTGTTCTATTAATTCTTCTTTTTCTAAATATGTTTTTACTTCATATTGTTTCATTAAATCTCTTATTTTATTTATCTTTCTTGTTTTATCTCCTAAAATTGCTATTTTAGTATTTCTTAAATAGTTATCTTCTTCAAGCATTTTATTATAACTATCTTCTTTTATTTGTTCATCTATTATTATTGTTACTTTTGTTCCTTTATTTTCTTCACTTTTTATTACTAATATGCCGCCCATTTCTATTACTAGTTTATTTGCTAGTTTTATTCCTACATTTATTTTTTCTAAATTATTTAATTCTTCTTTACTAAATTCTTTATTGTTATTTAATATATCATTTACTTTATCTATACTCATTCCACATCCTGTATCTTCTACTGTGATGATTAGTCTTGCTATATCATATTTATTTATATTTGTTACTTTTAAGTCAACATATCCTTCTTTGGTATATTTAAAAGCATTAGTTAATACTGTATTTACTATTTGTTTTATTTTTACTGAATCACCATATAATTCTTTTGGCATACTTTCAGGAATTGCATAACTAAATGTTATTCTATTATTATTTTCTTCTTTAAATTTCATTACTAGTTTTTTAAATAATGATTCAGGATTATATGTTTCTTCATATATTTGCATGTTTTTTCTACTTGTTATTGATATATCTAAGATATCATTTACTAATAAAGACATATCATTTGCTTTTTCATTTATTTCTTTTAAGCTTTCTTGTAATTCTTCTACATTATTTGTATTTTTATAATTATAACTTATTTCATTAATCTTTTTTAATGGTTCTCTTACCTCATGTGATAATTCAAATAAAAGATTTGATTTTTCTTCGATATTTCTATCAATTAGTTTTCTATTTTTTTCTAGTTCTTCAACCATTTTGATGTCAGGATTTTCTATTGTAAAATACATAATGAAAGTTGTTAAAAAAAGTGTAACTGATATTACTAAAAATCCAGGATTATTTACTCTTATTAATAAAGCAATTAAAACACATCCAATTAAGGAAAAAAGAGGAATATATTTTTTCCATTCAATATTATTTCTATTGGATACGATTGATATAACCCAAAAGATAATACAACATAATGCTAAAAATGATAAATAATTAGTACTTGCTCCATATGAATACACAATATCATTTTCATAATAGTAATTTAATGGTAATACTAAAAGTAAAATTACACTTATAAAATATAAAACTAATAAAAATTTTTTAATATGATTATACATTTTACCAATATTTTTTCTAAAGGAAATATTTACTATATAAACTGTAAATAAAAATAACCAATTAGAAATATGTAAAAGCCATATTCTATTAACTAGTATTGTAAGAAAACTAAATTTTTCTTGATTAGCTACCGTTATACAGCATAAAATTTCAATTATTAAACCAATAAAACTAAGAACTAAAAGATAATTATATAATCTAGTTTCCTTTCCATTTACTCTTTTTTTAGAAAAATAAATAATTAATAATATTATTCCAAATAATACACATGTTCCTATACTAGCAATTCCCATTTGCATAAGATACACCACCTATCATATAGTTTAAGTATATCATAATAATAAAAAAAATAAATGCTTTTTAAACATTTATTTTCTTTTTCTAACTAAAGCAGCTTTATCATATTGTTCTTGTTTTAATTTAAATGAATCTATTTTACCAATTGACGTTAATGGTAATTCATCTTTTATAATAAATTCAACTGGTTGTTCATATTCTGCTAATTTAACACGACATATTTCTTTAAGCTCATTTATAATTTCTTCTTTATTTTTAGAATGATTATGTTTTAATGTGAAATAAACAACCGGTAATTCCCCTTGAGCTTCAGTTAAGTCAGGAGTTGCAACAGCAACAGAATTGTCTATTTCATCGCATAGATTTACAGCTTGTTCAATTTTTGATGAAAATACCTTAAACCCATCCGCTCTTATTATAACTCTTTTTAATCTTTCAAGAATAAATAGTCTTCCATTTTCATCCATATGACCAACATCCCCTGTATGAATCCAATTATCTTCATCTATCATTGCTTTTGTTTCTTCTAAATTATTATCGTAACCAAGCATAGTATTAGGACCCTTTATATAAACCTCTCCAAGTAATCCCTTACCATATGGAAGTTCTCTGCCAGTTTCAACATCAACAATTTTTTCATTTGTTTGGGCAAAAGGTATCCCTACACTACCTTCTTTATTAGTACCATTAGTTTCAGTACAAACATTACTTGCAGCAGAATACTCACTAAGACCATAACCTTTTTTTACTGTTCTTGAACCATGTGCTAGTAAAAATCTATTTACTTCACGTTCAAGTTCTATTTTCATACCATCTCCACCAACAATTGGTGTTTTTAAAAATGTCAAAGAAGCATTTTGTAATTTTTTATCATCTAGTAAATGTCCATAATGAGATGGAACACCTGTTACATGATTTGGTTTATGTTTTAATAATATCTCTCCAAATTTTTTAGGATTAAAGCTTGGAATAATTATTACCTTCATTCCCATAGAAAGTGGTAAATGGAATCCATTTCCAAGTCCATAAGCAATAAATGGAGGCATTATATTTAACCATGAGTCTTTAAATTTAAAATCTAGACCACACAATTCACATTGTTTAGCTGAAGAATTTAAATTATAATTAGAAAGCATAACTCCTTTTGGTACACCTGTTGTGCCACCAGTATGAACTATAGCAACAGGTCTTTTTGAATCATATATAGCAGGAGTTGTATTACCACTTGATTTTTTAAATAAATCATCCCATTTTTGTAGTTTTTTATTTTTTAAACTTGTAGATAAATTCATAATATTATAAGCTAATTTAAGTTTTTTAGGAAATGATGCTGAAGCATTTAAAACAACAACATTATTAACAATTTTATTTGAAACAAAATCTTTTGCCTTTGAAGCAACTTTATCTATAACAATAAATAAATTTGAATTTGCTTCTAAACAATATTCTTCCATTTCCTTAGCACTTTTTCTTGGATCAACCATATTAGAAATAGCCCCAAGTTTAGATAAAGCATAAAATATATAAGCTGTTTCTGGAGTTGTTGGTGAAGATATTGTCACTTTATCATTTTCTTTAACTCCTAAAGACTTTAATACAACAGAAGCTTTATCAATATTTTTGAAAAATTCTCTATAAGTTATTTCTGTTCCAAAATAATCAATTGCTATTTCATCTAAATTATCTTTATTTCTTTCATATAAGTAGTCATACATACTCATATCAGGCATAATAGCATTTTTAGCTTCTTCACTATGAAATTTAAGCCATGGTTTATCAACTGAAGCATAACCTGTTATTTTTGGACTTTCTTTTATTAAATCATATTTTTTTTCTTTTACATTGTCATATATTTCTAGATTTTCCATACAAAAATCCCCCTTTAACTACGAACATGAATGTATTGTACCACACTTTTAATACTTTTTCAATTTAAAAGGATAAAGTTTTCTTTATCCTTTTAAATATTTATCTAATTTTTTTATTTCTTCATTTATATTACTTAATAATAAATACTCAGTAAATCCATCTTTTATATAATGTTCTTTTATACTTGTTTTATTATCTTCTAAAAGTACTACTGTTGGGGTTTTATACCCTTTTATTTCTTTTAAACTTTTTAATACTTCTATTCCACTTGGTTTCATATCATCAAATAATATTATTAAATCATATTTCTCTTTTTTCTTTATTTGTTCTATTAATTCTTCTTTTTCTAAATATGTTTTTACTTCATATTGTTTCATTAAATCTCTTATTTTATTTATCTTTCTTGTTTTATCTCCTAAAATTGCTATTTTAGTATTTCTTAAATAGTTATCTTCTTCAAGCATTTTATTATAACTATCTTCTTTTATTTGTTCATCTATTATTATTGTTACTTTTGTTCCTTTATTTTCTTCACTTTTTATTACTAATATGCCGCCCATTTCTATTACTAGTTTATTTGCTAGTTTTATTCCTACATTTATTTTTTCTAAATTATTTAATTCTTCTTTACTAAATTCTTTATTGTTATTTAATATATCATTTACTTTATCTATACTCATTCCACATCCTGTATCTTCTACTGTGATGATTAGTCTTGCTATATCATATTTATTTATATTTGTTACTTTTAAGTCAACATATCCTTCTTTGGTATATTTAAAAGCATTAGTTAATACTGTATTTACTATTTGTTTTATTTTTACTGAATCACCATATAATTCTTTTGGCATACTTTCAGGAATTGCATAACTAAATGTTATTCTATTATTATTTTCTTCTTTAAATTTCATTACTAGTTTTTTAAATAATGATTCAGGATTATATGTTTCTTCATATATTTGCATGTTTTTTCTACTTGTTATTGATATATCTAAGATATCATTTACTAATAAAGACATATCATTTGCTTTTTCATTTATTTCTTTTAAGCTTTCTTGTAATTCTTCTACATTATTTGTATTTTTATAATTATAACTTATTTCATTAATCTTTTTTAATGGTTCTCTTACCTCATGTGATAATTCAAATAAAAGATTTGATTTTTCTTCGATATTTCTATCAATTAGTTTTCTATTTTTTTCTAGTTCTTCAACCATTTTCATGTCAGGATTTTCTATTGTAAAATACATAATGAAAGTTATGTAAGCATGAATTGGAACAGCAAGCAAAAGTCCTGGTTCTTTAAACTGAATATATGATCCAAAACCTCCAAGAAATAAGAATATTAACATTGGTAAAAACTTTTTATTTCTTATATTTTTTATATTCCATATTAAACATGCTACCCCAACAAAAGAGAAAACAAAGGAAAATATATAAACAAGATTAACACCTGGTCCCGTTGTATAACCAGCTTCTTTAAAATAAACAAAATCTATTGGTAAAACAAATATAGCTATCATATTTATTATAAAAATAACATAAAATATTTTTTTAACTTTTTCAAATTTTTCTTGTTTATTCTTCATATCAAAAGATACCATTACAACATATGAACATAATGTTGTAATCCATAAAAGAAGTAAAACACAAAATAACTTTGCTACAAAAACACTTAAAAAGCCAAGTGTCTGATATTTTGGACCTATGATATCAAGGAAAAGCTCTGTTAAAAGTTCTAAAATTGCTACCACAATTAAAAATGAATAAACATTATTATCTTTTGTTTTTAATCTTGGTTTATTAAAGTATATAATCATTAATAAAACCATATAAAATATTGCTTCAAGTAAGAAGAATATTCCAGTACCCATACCTGTTCCCATACATAACACCAACCTTTATTTTATTATACTTAAATTATAACATAAATAAATAGTATTTAAAATAAAAAAATTAGAAATTACTTTCTAGTTCTTTCTAATTTTTCTAATTTATATTCTTCTTCTGCTAATTCATTAAGAAGTTTATAATCTATTTTATCAGATGATTCTTTCCTTGGTAAATCATCTAAAAATGTAATACTTGTTGGTATTTCATAAGGTTCAAGTTGTACTCTTTCGCCTTTTTGATTAACAAATTCTTTTTCACATTTATCTATAATATAATTTTTTGTTTCTTCTGTTTTTGGAACATTTGGTTTTAAAACAATAAACGCTTTACCTGTAAATAACATATCATCATCAGTCTTACCTACAAAACATGCATTTTCTACAACATCTATTAAAGATATAATACTTTGAACTTTATCACAGTATACTTTATTTAATGTAGAAATTATATAATATCTTGATGCTCTACCTGTTAAAGTAAAAAATCCATCTTCATCTAAAAGTCCAAGTGTACCTGTTTTAAAATATTCTTTTCCTTTATACATGAATTTAGCTTTTTTTGTTTGCTCTTCATGTTTAAAGTAACCTTTAAATATATGATCTCCTGTTACACAAAGTTCCCCTTCTTCATTATATTTAAGTTCTTTACCGTTTTCATCAATAATAATAGCATCGCTACCTACAAGAAGTTTTCCTACTGTCCCAAGCTTTGGATTTTTTACATAAGAACTTGTAAGAGTTCCAAGTCCCTCAGCATTACCGCTACCTTCATAAATTCCTATGTTAGAATTATGTTTTTCAAAAAACTCAATACCTTCTTCCCTGTTTTTAGGAAATAAGAAATCTCCCCCAGTAATAAAATCTTTACATGATGATAAATCAACACCATCACTAACATTTCTTTTTATAAGTTCAAGAAGTGCTGGACTACCAAAAATAATATTAGGGTTTTTCTTCATAAAATATTCGATATTATCTTTTGATAAATCTGGTGCTAAAATCGCAGTTCTTCCACATAATAAACTCATTAATACAGATGTTGCAAAACCATATGGATAACAAAATGGCACACAAACCAAACAACTTTCATCTGCTGTTGGTTTTATTTCACATGTATTTTTAGTATAAATACCTGATGCTAAAATATTTTTATTAGTTATTAAAACAGATTTTGGTTCTCCTGTTGTTCCACTTGTAAATAAAATTAAAGCATCTTGATTTCCATTAAAATTAGTTTTAAAATATCCTCTTTGAAAATCACTAATTAAACCTAAATCACTAAATGTAACAAGATCATTATAACCAATTAAATTACCATTTATTTTATTAAAGTCTTTTCTATTTAAATCATTTTTATCTAACGTAATTATATTTCTTACTTTTGTTTTACCTTTAATCTCTCTATTATAATCTTCATCTTTATTATAATTAACAAAAACAGGAGATTCAAAATAATTTAAATATTTAATAGTTTCTTCCTTTTTAGCAAAAGAATTAATAAATGATACAGTAACTCCAATTTTATTTGCTGCTAAAAAGATTTCTACAGCTTGAGCATAATTTGACATACATACTGTTATTATTTGACCAGGTTTTACTCCAAGTTCAATAAGTGATTTTGCTATAACATTAGAATTTTTAATTAATTCTTTATAATTTAAACTTAAATCTAAACAATCTATAGCAATATTATTCATATAAGGTATATTCATTAATTTAATACTGTTATATACACTCATATTAGGTATAAATGGATGTAATTTAAAATTACTTATACCTTGTAAATGTGTTTTATCAACTGATGGATAATTTGTTTTTTCTTTCATAATACTTTTTCCCCCATAAATTACTACGAGAGTAGTATAACATAGTTTATAATTTTTAGCAAATATGGGTAATAAAAAGCAAAGTTATTTTTGCTCAGATAGTTTTAATATATTATATAAAATATTATGTTTAGGATTAAAATTATTTATACTTTTTATTAAATTATTATATATTTCTTCTTTACTATTTCCTATTTTATTAAAATATTCATAATACAAATAACTTAATTTTTCATAATCATTGTTTTTGTATAAATCATTTATTTTATTTAATAAATTGTTTTTTATATTTCTTTCTTTTCTTGTTAAATTATCACTTATCTCATTATTAAAATTACATATCTCATAATTTATATGATATAAACTTAATCTATTTGCTATCGTAAGTATTTCTTTTTCCTCTTCAATAAGAAGTCTTGATAAATATAAAACATTACCAAATTCATTAAATAAAACTCCCAGTACTATTTTATTATTTGTTAATAAAGAGCAATATTTAAATTCTTCACTTTTTTCTTCAAATAATGTTTTATCCTTTATTTCATTTAAAAAATCATCACTTACTTTTATTTCATTTTTAACTAAATTATATAAAAAATCATCACTTACTTTATATATAGGAAGTTTTTTTACATATTTAATTAAATCATTTTCTTCCCATTCAAAAAACTCAATTAAAGAAGTATTAAAATTAAGTAAAACATCGTATATATAAATCATATTAGTCACCCTATAATTTATTATATACAATATTTTTTTTAATATTTATTTAAAATATTAATATATTTTATTAGGTGAAACTTATGTTAGATAAATTAAAATATATAATTCTTGGTATTATTCAAGGATTAACTGAACCTTTACCAATTAGTTCAAGTGGGCATTTAGTTATTTTTAAAAATTTATTTAATTTAGATTCTTTAAATGATTTAAACTTTGAAATAATAGTTAACTTTGCTTCTTTTTTAGCAATAAGTTTTATATATAGAAAAGATATAATAAAGTTAATTAAAGATAGTATTAATTATTTAAAAACTAAAAATTATAAATATGAAAATAGTTTTAAATACATTTTACTAATTATTTTAGCATGTATTCCTGCGGGAATATTAGGTCTTTTATTTAAAGATAAAATTGATCTTATTTCAACAAATGTTAAATATATTGGTATAGCTTTATTAATAACATCTTTAGCACTTTTTATAGTTAGAAAAATAGATGGAAAAAAGCATGATAATGACATTACTTATAAGGATAGTATTATAATTGGTTTATTTCAAGGAGTTGCACTTCTTCCTGGTATTTCAAGAAGTGGTTCTACACTTACCGGAGGATTACTAAGAAATATAAAAAAAGAAGATGCAGTTAAATTTTCTTTTATGCTTTATCTTCCAATAAGTATAGCTAGTTTTATCTTAGGAATAAAAGATTTTACTACTAGTAATAATTTTAATAATTTATATGTTTCCTATATTTTAAGTTTCATTTTTTCTTTTATTACAACTTATTTTGCTACCAAATGGTTTATTAATATAATAAAAAAGAAAAAATTAATTTATTTTTCCATTTATTGTTTTATCGTGGGGTTACTTGTATTAATTTTTATGTAATTCTAAAGTTTTTTCATTATCTATTATTACATGGCCATATAAAAAGTAATAAACAAATTGACTTTTATTAAAAAAAATGGTATAATTTAGCATTAAATGGAGGTATATATGGAAGAAGCAATGAAACTAATGACCAAATTTATTAATTCGGGACTTGATCCAATGTTTTTTATAAAAGAATCTTTTCTTGGATATAAATACAGAAAAAGTAAAAATAAATTATATTCAAACGATGCAGAAATACCTACAACTCTTATAAAAGCTTATTATTTAATAAATTGGGATACAATTGAATTTGATAAAATCAAAACTGCTTTTGTTAATAAATATATAAAAAATGAAAGTGAAATTGAAGAAGTAAATAAAAACGATATTCATGGAAAAGTTGAAATTGAAGGACTTAAATACATGTATGAATATATCCATTCAAGTGAAATTAATTATATGTTTGATGTTTATACTTTACTAGATTTACACAGAATGCTATTTAAAACTAGTCCTCATCCTGAATGCGCAGGAACTTTTAGAAATTTTGATGTTTATTTACCAGGTACAGGAACAGATCTTTCTGAATGGAGTATGATTAGACCAAAACTAGAAGAAATAAATAAAGAAATTTTAGTATTAATAAATAGTTCTAAAAATGTTAGAGAAAGTAAAAATCCTAATATTTTACTTGATTACTTAGACAAGTGTATTGAAATTAAATGTAAACTTATAAAAGTTCATCCCTTTAGTGATGGTAATGGTCGTGTAATAAGAGGATTTATTAATAAATTAATCGAAGATGTTAATTTACCTCCAATATATATTAAGGTAAATGAAAGAACTGAATATCATAAAGCTATGAATAAAGCAAATAATGAAAACGATTATACCGATATTAAAAATTTTTATAGATATAAAATATGTGATTCAATAATTGAGCTTGATATAAATAATAAAGTACGTGAAGAAAAAGATATTACAAGAACAAAACAAAAAAGAGATTAAATTTCTCTTTTTTGTTAATATAAATCACAAATATTTTAAAAAAATTTATAAAACAATTGATTTTTTATTAATCTTTTGATAAGATAATAATTATTATTGCAGATGTGGTTCAATGGTTAGAACATGGCCTTGCCAAGGCTAGGATGCGGGTTCGATTCCCGTCATTTGCTCCATAGTGAAATCTGTTCGAACTATTTAGTTTGAACTTGATATATAAAATCAATCGAAAGATTGATTTTTTTGTGTCTTACAAAGAAATCATCCTAAAGAAAGGATGGTGTTTATGATTGATATTATCAAACAAGAAATACCTATTGATGAATCACTTAAAAAGAAGTTAGAGTTTATTTGTGATTTTTGTAATACTACTCCTACATTTATAAATGGAAGTATTAGCAAAATTAATAAATCTAATTTGGCTTATGTTGAACCTCACAAAATAATTATCAATAATATAATGTTTCTTGTTTTTAATTATTCTAATGATGTTTATATCAAAAACTTTTTTATTTATGGGCGAAGTAGTACAAATAAGCCTAGTTGTACTACTTCGCCCTTTTTTAGTAAAGGAGATGATGATAATTGGATGATGTAAAAAAATTATATAAGGAAGAATTTGATGAAACAAAAAAAGAATATAATCTAAAGCAAGTAAGGGGCGATAGAAAAATCAAAGATTATTTTACTCATATAAGTAGTAATGAGAAAAATGATTTAGCCTGTGAAATAATAATTGAACTTGGAGATAAAAAATATTGGGATACAAAAGATGATAAGTTTAAAAGAAGAATGACAAATGTTTATAAAAAGCAAATTGAAGATTTAGAAATTATATTACCTACTTTTAAGATAGCAAGTGCTATTATTCATTATGATGAAACAAGTCCACACTTGCATATAGTAGGTGTTCCTATAAAATTTAATAATAAAAATGGTATGAAAAAACAAGTTGGTAAATCAGATGTATTTACAAAAGAAAGTTTAAGAAAATTACAAGATAAAATGCGTACCTTATGTATCGAATCTTTTAATAAAGAATATAATCTAACTAACACTTTAAAAGGTAAGAAAAAAGGCAGAAATCATGATTATCATATTACTGAAATGGACAATTATTTAGAAATGAAAGAACAACTTGAAAAAAATCAAAAAAGTTTAAATAAAGCCAAACAACAATCTGACCTGCTAGATAATGATACAAAAGAAGCAAAAGATATTGTTAATAATTTAAAATTAGCATTTGGTAGAAAAGATAAATATGTTATAACACAAGAGCGTAAAGATAAAATCAATAGTTTTATCAGCCAAGTAGAAAATACAAATAAAGAATATAAGAATATTCAAAAATTATCAACAACTCTTACCAATGTTGACTCTAATATTAAAGAAAACAATAAGAAAATAAAAATACTTACCGAAAACAATAAGGCATTGGAATTACGAGTTAAAAGTCTTACTGAAAAAAATAAGTTAAAAGATAATGAAATCGATGAATTAAAAGAAAAAAATAATTCTTTATTTGCAGAACTTAACTATTTTAAAAATAAGTTTATAAGACTTATTAAATTTATAAAAAATAGATTATTTAATAGAAAAGATAGAGATAAATATCGTGACTTTTCACGAGATTTATATGAACATGGTGTTATTGAACATGATACGATTAAAGAATTAAATGAAACTTATAAATTCAGTAAAGAACATGATTTAAGCAAAGAAAAAGATGATTATGATATTGAAATTTGATATTTAAATAATATCAATGATACTAAAAAAGATGATTTGTGCAATCATCTTTTGTTTTATTGTTTTGTATAAGAAGACCTACTAATTGTTAAATATTGACCATCTCTTACATTTACTGATGCTCTTCCATTGAAGTTATCATTATCAACTATATCACTTGATCCTACCGGTCCAGTCATTACAGCCCAATAACCACTACCATAACTTTCTAGAACATATTGACCTGCTGGAATATCAACACCAACTTTATAATAACCTCCATCGTGATAATCAGTTTGATTATTTAATATTTCATATATTTGTTTAGCACCAGAAACTTCAAGTTTTTCAAAAGCATTAATGCTTATAAGAACTCCACGAGTTGTCAAATTTCCTGCGGCATGAACTTTCACATATCCAAAACTATCAAAATTTTCATTATCAATTATATTTCCTGCACTGTCTTCCTCTGAATAATATGCTCCACTTCCTGAAAATTTAACAAAAGCATATTCTCCAGCGGGTATGTCTCCTTTAATATAATTACCTGTATCAAAAGCTAATTTTTCATCCATTAAAGCTGTAATTTTTAAAATCATTTTTTCTGATTCAGTTAATTCCTTTTTTTCATCTTTTTTTGTTGTTTGTGATGAACCATTATTAGATGGTGTATAATTATTATTTACATTATTATCAGTAGGTATAACTGCAAAAAATACTATAAATAAAATAATTGGTAATACTATTTGAGTTGTTCTAAATGCTTTATTGCTCTGTATAAACTTATATATAAATTTTCTATATACAAATGGCATTAATGATACAGCAAATAATAGTTCAATAATTCCATACCAATTACCATTAACTAAATTAGATAAACTACCTAAAATAAATATTGCTCCAATAATATACCTTACAATATCTAAAAATCGTCCTTTATTTTTTGAATTATGTTTTACCTCATCCACAACTTTACTTTCATCAACACTTTCACCACAACTTGAACAAAAACTTTTTCCACTTTCAAGTTTTTCTCCACATTTACTACAAAACTTCTTTTCCATACTCTCACTCCTTCTTAATTTTCAATCGATAGATATACCTATACAATATAATTATATCAAAGTATTGGAGAATTGTATATAATTTTAGGACAAAAAGTTTACTTATTTATTTTTAAGTTTGTGGCACAATATTATTAGGGTGATGCAAATGATTGAAAAGTACGATAACTTTAATCCTGAATTTAAAGCAATTATTTGCAATAACATTAAAGTATATAGAAAAGAAAAAGGTGTTAGACTTATGGATTTGGCTGAAATTTTAGATGTTTCACCAGAGTATTTAAAAAGAATAGAATCACCCAATGATACAAAAAAGAACTGCTCGTTGGCACTTCTTTACAAAATATCTATAATATTAGATAAAAAATTAGATGACTTTTTAATAGATAATAGAAATAGCTAACTGCTATTTTTTTTATGAAACTATATTACACAAAAATAATATTCCATCTTCAACTCTCTTTTTTATTGCTTTTAATTGAATGAAAGTATAACGTCCAGCATATCCGTGAGTTCCATCGCTTAAAATGTGATAAAGTTCTAATATATTATCAATGTCATTATCTATAAACTCTTCTGCACCTTTCAATTCAATTCCTTTTTTATTCAAGAAATATTTAATTTTCCATCTTCTAGTTGCATTGCCTCGTTCTGTTTTATCGCAATTAGGGAACATATTAAAAACTTCCTCATCATGAGCATAATTATCAAATATATCTGTAAATATTTCTCTTGAACTTGTACAAAAATGCCTAGTTGCATCAGGATTTTTAGGATTTAAAGAGTATAATGCTCCATTCCAACGATCATTTAAATCAGGAGATAATATTTTTAATTTATCACCAATCATTGAATCATTTAAAGAGCCTTCAATTTCAGCAGTATCATTTGGATTATTAAGAGTATTAGCAACAACTAAGTTGTTAGCATTTTCTTGTTCTATTAAATCATATAATTGTTCTTGCTTTGAATTTGTATTTTCCAAAACTTCATAATTATCAGTAACTCTTTGATAACTAACATTTAATGTTCTAACACTAGTGGAATAAGTCGTAGTTATTCTTAATCCAGAATTTAGTTTACTTAACTCGCTTTTTATTTTTTGTTGGTTTCTTCTTAACTCATTATTAATTTTTCTTACTTGTGTGTTATAATTTTTAATTGCTCTATTGTAGTTGTTTATTGCAGTTCTTTGTTTACTTTCCAATCTTCTTAACTGACTTCTTAATTGAGATGTACTAATTTTCCTTACCATATACTATTCCTCCTTACAATATTTTAAGGAGTTACAACAATCACTCTGTTTATATATTTAATTTATTATCTTTTTTTCTTTTCTCTTTGTGATAAAGCGCTTCCAGCAATACTTTTATTAGTTTTAGATGTTCTTTTATCTCGAAGTACCTTTGATGCCTTTTTAGCTACTTTTAAACTTGTAGTTTTCTTTGCCATACTATCATTCCTTTCATTTATAATGTTTGATTTTACACAGATAGGAATAAAGTATATACAAGACTTGATTTTTATTTAATAACTATGTTATTATAATAAAGAGCAAGTCAATCAAATAGTTCTTTATTTGCTTATCCGTGCTTGTGCTAAATGATTGTTGTAACTGCCAATTACAACGATAAAAACCTTACAGACTCCAATCTCTGTAAGGTTTTATTTTATTGCAACTTATATTAAAACTACAATTCACATCCTTTAAGACGAGAGTCTTTTGAATTTTTACCACCTCAAATATAACATTATTGTTAGCACTTGTCAATCAAGCCTGCTACATTATCAAATTTTTATTTGTTATTTTTTCCGATTTATGTTAAAATATCATTAGAGATTGATATTTATGTATCAATTCGTATATTGGAAAAAAGTTGTAGATACCTACGACATTGGCTCCATTGAGGTTAATACTCGCACACTTAAATACTAGTGTGTGAGTTTTTAATTTTCTTAAAAAACTAGTAAACTTATAATTTTTATTATATAATATATTCTTAAGAAAGGAGAATTGTTAATGGAAGAAACTTTTAATGTTAAAAATCCAACAAAAAAAAATATAGATTATGCTTTTAAAAATTTGATTTTTTATGTTACTGCTTCAACTCAATTAGATATATACAAAGAACAAAAAGAAAATTTTGAAAAAGTCTTAGTCGAAATAAATTCAATTTTAGCAACATATGTAAATAAAGAATGCTTAGCATTAATAAATGAAGAAAAGTTACAAAATATAAAATTCGATTTAATTGATTTAGATACTGAAACAAAGTCATTAAAATCTTATTTTGCTGAATGGGCTTTGTTATGGCTAGATGCAATTATTTCCTTAAGGATATCAGAAATTAAAATGGGAGGTATTAATAATGAGTGATAGAGATAAGTATGGAAACTATGTAAATGATAAAGGAGTTACCATAAAAATAAATACAGATAAAAATGGTAATGACCACATCAGCTTTTATGGTGGTAAGGTAGATAAACCACATGACGCAGCCCATGTAAATATTAATTATGATACAAACTCTTGGAGTTCAACTACACATGGACCTGATAAGAGTGATACAAGTTCAGGGTCTGGTGGTTGCTATTTGACCTCAGCTTGTATGAAACATTTTCAAAAGAACTTTGATGATAATTGTTATGAATTAACAGTATTAAGATGGTTTAGAGATAATTTTGTTTCAAAAGAGGATATAGAACATTATTATAATGTAGCACCAATTATCGTGAAAAAAATTAATGATGATAAAAATTCTAACGTTATTTATGATTATATTTATGATAACATAGTTGATTACTGTGTTGATCAAATCGAACAAGGAAACTATGATAAAGCGTACAGTAGATATAAAAATAGTATTTTAACACTAGAAGAACAATTTATAAGACCATTGCTACAACAAAAACTTATAAAAACATTAAAAAGAGCCATTATATAAAATTTTATAAATATTACTTAAAAAGATTTACATTTGTGCATATTGTAAACCTTTTTTATTGATAGAATAATAAATATAAAAAAAAGAATAACACTAAATTAACAAAATTGTAAATAAAGTATTGAAAATAATTACTTATTTTTTGAATAATATTCTTCTGCAAATGAAATAATTTCATCTAAAGTTAATAAGGATTTAAAGCAATTTTAAGATAAAAAAAGCACCTATTTTTATATAAGTGTTAAGCCTTATGAAATAAGGATTTTAACTTATTAGAGGTACTTATCCCATATCCTGTTGAAATTAAATATGAAACAAAATCAAAAGTTATAAATTAATGTTTTTATTATTCAACTCGATTTTTATCTCCTCAATTATGTGTCCTATATTACCTTCTCCAGCATATTTATTCATATCAAAAAAGTTATCATTTATATCAACCCATTCAAGTTTATTAACTTCTTCAACTAAGCATACATCTTTATTCAATATACCATAATATACTTCAATTGATTTACCCATAGTAATATATTCAATATTCATAAAATGAATCAAGGAAACATCATCACAATTAATATTTGTTTCTTCCCACAACTCTCTATATGCTTCATTTAATCCATCATTTTCTCTTTCTATTTTTCCACCAACTAAATTAAGCATTCCTTTGTAAGGTTCTTTCGTTCTTCTACACATTAAAGTTCTATTTAAGTCTTTTTCAAAAACCACTATTACATTATATTTTTTCATTATAACACCTCTATATTATTATAACATATCACGATTAAATTTGATGTTTTTTACAACTTTTTTTAAATATTCTTGATATGACTGATCTTCGCAAAAAACAAAACAGCCATTTGACCCTCTAGTCAACAAAACACGATAAGCATTTTTTATCAAAATATCAACCTGTTTTTGTGCCTCAATATTATTTTCTTTAAACATTTTCTTTATTCCTTTAAACGAAGGATCAGCCGTACCATGAGAATTATAATCAGTTATAACATTATTATCAAATCTTAAATCTTTGCCAATTAAAACACCTACATAATCAAATTCTAACCCTTGTACAGAATGTATGCATCCGGCTTCATTTATAGAATCATCAATCACAAATGTTTGCCCCTGACCAAGATTCCAACTAATTTCAAAATCATCAATCTTTATGTCGTGGTAATTTGTATTATTTAACTCTTTTTTGTTCCAGTTCCAACAATATCCTGCAACCAATCTGGCCATACCATCCGTGTTCTTGTTTTTCACAAGTTCAAAAAGTTCTTTTGGAGTATCAATAACTCTAAAATCATAATTTACCTCTATTTTATCAAAAGAATTGTTAATACCTAAAATGTAATCAACAAAATTAAGATAATCATTTGAGCCATTGCATCTAAATTGATAATCCAATGACATTTCAGTTATTTTACAATTCAAGTTTTTAGCGATATTTGATATATTCTCAATACTTCCTATATCATTTAAATGTACTTTTTGCAATTCATCTACAAAGAAGATTGAATTGTTAGCTGTTTTAATAATTTCTTCTATTTGATTAACACCATAATTATTGAAAAGACCAGATTTTTCTGTCAAACAGTGTGCTTCATCTACTATCAAAACATCAATGCTATTTTCTTTAACATCAGTATAACTTCCTGAAGATTTAAAAAGAAAATCTATATTTGTCTTTTTTAGTTCTCCTTTAAGTTTATATGAATATATTACTCTAGGAGCGGTGTTTCTCGTTACATACTGGCATGTTTTACCACAGTTAATTAACTTATTTAGCAAGTTAATTGCAATTATTGATTTGCCAGTACCTGGTCCACCTTTAACAATAATTACATTATTGTTATCATTTTTTATTATTGAAAAGATTTTATCATAAACCAAAGCTTGTTGGTCTATCAAATTAAAAAAGTCATTTTTATTAATAAGACTATTAACACTATCTTGCAATTTTAATGATGGCTTTATTTTTGAAGAATCAACATTAATTATTATTTGCCCGTTATCACCATCACTTAAATTAGACTCTATAAACTTTATCAATTTGTGATTATCGTCACTACCAAAGAAAGTCACATCTTTCATAAATGGTTTGAATTTTTCTTGAAATAAAACATCCTCATCTTGAAAATGATAGTTATGCATTAACAAGCATGATTTAACAACAACATCAGAACTTTGTATATATAAATTATAATCCTTCAAAATTTGTGTATATGACCAAACCTGATATCCAGGATGGACAACATTTTGCAATCCACCATTTAAAAATGTTTTAACAATATAATCGCTATCTTCAACATCTTCTATATTACTCCATTGTTTAAACTCAAAGACCAAAAGTACCTGCTGATGAAACGAATTATAACCTGACAAAATCAAATCGATTCTATTAGAGGTTAGTGGTAAATTATACTCTAGTGTAACAGTACAATTTGTAGCAATATTTGTATCAAGTAATATATTGGAAAAAAATCTCAAAGAGTTATCCCATGATTCTCTTTCGGAATCAGCACTATATTTGTACATTTTTTCTTTTAGCTTTTCATTAAGTATTAAAGATATATTATCAATATCGTCACAAAATTTTTTTACACTGTTACTATAAACAATCATTTTTACCTCCTTTTTAGAATTTTACTCTTATCTACACAATTATAAGTCAAATATTCACCAGTTATAAATTTCGAATCATTAAATCTCATCAAAATTTGTTGATTAAAGTCATAACCCCATTTTTCATTAGTATAATTATTAATTTTTTGATAAGTACCTATACTTTTTAAATATTCAATGTACATTTCGTAAGAGTTAAATGTCATCAAAAAGTTATTTCTACATGCAGATAACGGATATAGACCAGCAGATTCTACAATTTTATCCATTTCTTCCAAACTAAATCTACCATTTAAATCGTTCGGTAAAAAGGTTTCGGAAAGATAATTTTTTCCGGGAACAGAAAATAAAATTTTTCCGTCACTTGTCAATAAGCTTCTTGCTCTTTTCAAGGCAAGAACTGGATCTTTAACATGATGTAATACATAACTAAATATAATCAAATCAAATTGTCTTGTAAAATCATAATTCATAAAATCTGCATTAATAAATAAGGTATCATTTTTTCCAGTGAAAATTCTCGACTGTGCATGACACACCATATCATCACTAATATCTAATCCAAATAAACTAGAATTATCAATTCTACTATCAATTTTAGAAATCAACTTACCAGTTCCACATCCTATATCAGCAATCGACATTCCGTTATGGATATTTGTAAACACCTCGTTAGTAATTGGATTTTTTATTCCATGATAAGTTACAAATCTTGATTTGTCATCCCAAGAATCAGCAATTTTTTTATTAAAAACTTTCTCAACACCAGAACGTTCTTTTGAATTTTCAAACTGCTCTATGAATAAATCAATTGTTTCTTCAACATCAACACGATTTGGACAAAATCTTTGTAAACAATATTCATCTATAATATACATCAGTTGATTGACCGCCGTATTTAAATCATCATTTATTAAAACATAATCATATGATTTTGCATCTTTTAAATTCTTTATATCATCTTCAATACGTTTAATAGATCTATCATTTCTTCTTCTTTTTAATTCATCCACATTGGGTGGTAAAACCAATACAAGTAATGTATCTGGATTGTGTTTTTTCATTTCGATTGCTCTATCAGGAGTTAATTGAAATATTGTTGGGACACTAGCATTAATATTATCGATGTCTTTTTCAAAACTACCATAATAATTTCCGCCATATTCCCTAACATTATGCATTAATCCATTATTTAAATATTCTAAAAATTTATCTAAAGTGAGAAAATAATAGTCAAATCCATTCTTTTCATGTTCGCGAGGTTTCCTCGTTGTACAAGTGGTAAACTTTTGATAACCTCTATTTTTCATTAACACTTCTGTAATTGTACCTTTTCCTGAACCACTTGGTCCACTCAAAACTATATTCATATTCATCTCCCCCAAAAACTATATTTATTCTATCATATAAGTATCAAAAACACAACCAAATTTGCCAATTATTGGAAGTTTTTTAATTCTTAAAATTTTAACAAGCATTTGACTAAAACTTATAATTACGGTATAATTAGTACATCAAATGCAAATGAATTTATTTAAAAAGTGCGCTTAACCCGTTTAACAACTGCTCCATTTGAATACAACTTACAAACTTAAAAGTTCGTAAGTTTTTATTTTATATAAAACTTTAAAAGTTCTCCTATCACAGAAAGAAGAACTTTTTTATTCATTTGAAATTTTTAGTTATATGTTAAATTTTCTATACAATTTAATAGAAATAAGATTATTAATTTATAAATATTTTCAATTATAAATTATAAGTTGTCGTTACTTTTTTAAAAAACAATGAATCTATAATAAAATCGCCAACACTTTGCCATTCTTTTTGTAACTTTTTATCTTCTTTTTTTATAACAAATTGTATTACTAAACAAACTCCTATTATTACTGCACATATTATACCAAAAATAACTGTTCTTTTTTGTTTCTTATCTTTAATATTTTTAATTTTTTCTACAAATTACTATTTTCTTATTTCTTCTTTATTATACTTATGTATCTAATTCATAATAGTAAATAATATTTTTATCTACATCCAAAAGTGCTAAAGTAAAATTCCAAGAAAACCTATTATTTAAATCAGAACTATCATACCTATCTTTAGATTCACTATGCCTATCTAAAAAATAATAATATCCATTTTTTATATCTGGTATTTCATATCTTTCATAAACATTTTTACACTCATCATCAGTACATTGAATCATTTCCATAGCAGTATTTAGCTCATCATTTAATGGCAATTTTTTCCAGTTTTTTGAAAGTTTTTCACTATTTAAATCAAAGCACTTCATCATTACAAAATAAGATTTATCGCCAAGAAAACCACTATGTGTATTAATCTCTTTTTGTAATTCACAATTTAAACCTTCTAATTCTATTTTTTTTAAAATATTATTTTTTGTTGAAAATACACATCCGGTAAGCCCTACACCAATTACTATAATTAATAAAAATATTAATATTTTTTTCATAACATTAACTCCTGAAAATTTATTATTTGTTTTGAATATCTATATACAATTATATCATAATATAAATAATAAATAAAACTATTTATTTATTACAATTTATGCTATAATTGTATATAGAAAGAATTAATATTTTATTATTTAAAAATGGAGGTAATTTATGAAAAAAGTTTATATAATAACCGGAGCAAATGGTTTTTTAGGAAATAATATTATAAGAAAGTTACAACAAAACAAAGATAATGAAATAAGAGCACTTGTTTTAAAAAATTCTTCAATTGAGTCATTAGAAAACTTAAATTGTAAAATTTATTATGGAGATGTAACAAAAAAAGATAGTTTATCTGATGTTTTTGAAAATATTAATGATAAACAAGTTTTTGTAATTCATTGTGCTGCAGTTGTATATATTAAATCTAAATTTAATCCTACTATCTATAATATTAATGTTAATGGTACTAAAAATATTATAGATAAAGTTTTAGAAAAAAATGCTAAACTTATTTATATTAGTAGTGTACATGCTATTTATGAAAAACCTAATAATGAATTAATGACAGAAGAAACTGATTTTGATGAAAATAAAGTAAAAGGATTATATGCAAAAACTAAAGCAGAAACTACGAAATATATTATGGATAAAGTTAAAAATGAAAATTTAAATGCCTGTATTATTATGCCTTCAGGAATTATCGGACCATATGATTTTGGAAATAGTCACTTAACACAATTAATAAAACAAGTTGCAAATAATAAACTTTTTGCTACTGTTAAAGGTGGTTATGACTTCGTAGATGTTAGAGATGTTGCAGATGGTATCATAAGTGCTTGTGAAAAAGATAATAAAAATGAATGTTATATATTATCTAATAAATATATTACAATTAAAGATTTAACTGACTTAATTTGTGATTTACAAAATAAAAAAAGAATAAAACTAGTATTACCTATTTTTTTAGCAAAATTAGTTGCACCTTTTTTTGAATTATATTACAACATAAAAAAAGAAACACCATTATTTACAAAATATTCTTTATATACTCTATCTTCTAATGCTAATTTTAGTAATGCTAAAGCAAAAAAAGAATTAGGTTTTAAAAACAAAGATATTAAAGAAACAATTAAAGATACTTTAATTTGGTTAAAAGAAAAAAATTATATAAAATAACAACTTAATATTATAAAAATATACTTAAAATATTAGTATATTTTTTTTATTTTTACTAAAACTAACAATAGAAAGGAATTGATAATATGGAAAAACCACCAGTAATAATATCTACAAAAGATTTATCTTATATTTGTGACATTTTTAACTGGAACTATACAACATGTAAACTTGCTTATGACATTAGTTTAAAAGTTAATGATCCTGAAATAAAAGATTTTATTTGTGATATTTATAAAATGCATAAAGATATATGTGAAGATTTAATAAGTATGATTTATTTGGAGGAAAATTATGAATAATAAAGTTAATAATCCTGAAGTAAATGTTAGTAAAACTATAAATATGAATGAAAAAAATTATTTAGAAGTTATCTTAGAAAATGAAAAAAATATGTCTAATAATTTAAGTATTGCCATTGATGAAGCAAGTAATGATTTATTATTTGATAAATTTTATGATATTTTTGATGATGTTAAATGTGCTGCAAGAGATGCCTTTAATCTTATGTTTAAAAATGGATGGTACACTTTAGAAAAAGCACAAGATAATAAAAGAAAAGAAGAAAATACTAAATTAAATGATAAACTAAATGAACTTAATACAAAATAAAAATAATAGACTACCCTATTATTTTTTTTATATTTAAACTAGCATTATAAATATCTTTTTTACTAAAAGATGTTTCTTTATTTAATTTATCAACTGCTTCTTTCATTGAAAGATTATTTTTAATAATTATATCAATAAGTAATGCTTCGATAGAGTAATTAATTTCTTGTTCTTCTTCTATTTCTTCTTTTTCTATAATAAAAGTATACTCTCCTAATTCACTTTTTGAATTATCTTTTAATTCTTCTAAAACTTTATTTATATTTCCATAATATACTTTTTCATGTAACTTAGTTAAATCAGAACATACACAAATATTAAAATTAACAAGTTCTTCTTTTAAAAATTCCAAAGTATCAATTAACCTTTTAGGAGATTCATAAAAAACAAATACTTTAATTAAACTTTGTTTTATTTCTTTAATAATTCTTTTCTTAGTTTTATTTTCTCTAGGAAAAAAGCCATAAAAACTAAAATTTTTAGTATCAAGACCACTTATAGATAAAGCTGTTGTAACAGCACTTATTCCTCCTACTCCTATTACTTCAATATTATTTTCTCTTGCTTGTTTTACTAAAATATAACCAGGATCTGATATACATGGCATTCCAGCATCTGTTATTAAAGCAATATTTTTATTATTTTTTATTATTTCATCTATTAAATATGGAGATTTTTCTTTTTCATTAAATTTATGATATGAAATAAGTTTATTTTTTATTTTATAAAAATTAAGTAATTTTAAACTATGTCTTGTATCTTCACAAAGAATAATATCTACATTTTCTAAAGTTTCAAGTTGACGCTTTGTTACATCATTTAAATTTCCTATTGGTGTTCCTACGATAAATAATTTTCCCATAAAAACCTCCTTATTTTTTATTTAATACTTCTTTTTTTAATTCATCTAAAATATTTAAAGCCTCAAGTGGTGTTATTTCTAAAGGATTAATTTCAAGTAATTTTTTTTCTACTTCACTTTCTTTTTCTTCATTAAAATCAAAAGATAGTGAAGTTTGTTCGTATATTTCTTTTTTACTTTTTTTATTTTCATATAAATCAAGTATTTCACTTGCCCTTGTTATTATTTCTTTAGGAAGATTAACTAAACTAGCAACATGAATACCATAACTTTTATCTACTGCACCAGGTTTTATCTTATGTAAAAATGTAATTGTACCATTTTCTTCTTTAGCAGAAACATGAACGTTTTTCAAATATCTCAAATTTTTTTCTAAACTTGTTAATTCATGATAATGAGTAGAAAAAAGTGTTTTAGCTTTTACTTTATCATGGATATACTCTAATATACTTTGAGCTAAACTCATTCCATCATAAGTTGCTGTTCCACGACCTAATTCATCAAATAAAATTAAACTATTTTTCGTAGCATTACTAACTGCATTATTAGCCTCTTTCATTTCAACCATAAAAGTAGATTCACCACTTACTAAATCATCACTTGCTCCGATACGTGTAAATATTTTATCAAATATTGGAAGTTTAGCTTCTTTACAAGGAACAAAACTACCAAGTTGTGCCATAATTACAACAATTGCAAGTGTTCTCATATAAGTAGATTTACCACTCATATTAGGCCCTGTTATTAATAAGATATTTGTTTTTTCATCCATCAATATATCATTTGGCACATAATCTTTTTGTGATACTTTTTCAACAACCGGATGTCTTGCATCTTTAATATAAACATTTCTTTCATCTACTAATTTAGGTCTTACATAATTATTTTCTTCTGCCACAACTGCTAAAGAACATAAAACATCTATTTCACTAATTATATTAGATATATTTTGAAGTTTAGGAATATAAGTTCTAACTTTATCTCTTATTTCAATAAATAAATCATATTCCATAGCCATACTTTTTTCTTCAGCATTTAAAATTAAATCTTCTTTTTCTTTTAACTCAGGAGTTATATATCTTTCACAATTAGAAAGAGTTTGTTTTCTTGTATAATTATATTCATCTTTTATTAAAGATTTTTGACCATTTGGAACTTCAATAAAATAACCAAATACTTTATTAAAACCTACTTTTAAATTCTTAATTCCTGTTTTTTCCTTTTCTTTTTGTTCAAGAGCAAGAATAAAATCTTTCCCTCCAGAAGACATACTTTTTAATTCATCAAGATTTTTATTATACCCTTTTTTTATTATATTTCCTTCTTTAATACTAACAGGACTATCTTCATTAATACTAATATCAAGTAAATTATATAAATCTTCTAAAGTTTCAAGCCTTTTATCAAACTTAATTTCATCTAAAATATTTTTAATATGAGGAAGCATTTTAATTGAATTTTTTAACTGAATTAAATCTCTTGCATTTAAATTACCATAACTAATTCTTCCACATAATCTTTCTAAATCATATACATTATTTAAAAGTTCTCTTAATTCTTCTTTTAAAATAAATTCTGTAAGTAAAGTAGATATATAATCATATCTTCTTTCTATTTCTTTTTTATCTACTAAAGGATTTTCAATATATGTTTTTAGTGTTCTAGAACCCATCGCAGTTTTAGTTTTATCAAGTAACCAAAGTAAAGAATAAGTTCTTTCTTTTAATCTTAAAGTTTCTACAAGTTCAAGATTTCTTTTAGAATAAATATCTAATTCAAGATATTTATTTTTATCTATTACTTTTACTTTTTGTAAATGACTAAGATTACCCATTTTAGTTTCATTTAAATAATTAAGTAAATGTTTTACGGAATTAACAATTCTTATATCCTTTATATCTTCATATATATATTTATAAGTATCATTTTCTAATAAATTATTACTTATTGTAATTAAAATATTATAATTTTCTCTTAAAGTATTTATTATTTTTCTATCTATTATATCATTTACAATTAATTCTTTTATATCAAGTCTTATTATTTCATTAATAAGTTTATCTATATCATAACTAAATAATTCTGTATAAAAATTTCCTGTTGTTACATCAGTATAACTTATCGCATAACAATGATTATAATCATAAATACTGCCAACATAATTATTAGTTTTTTCATCAATACTGCTTGCTTCCATTAAAGTCCCTTTAGTAACAACTTGTATAACACCACGTTCAACCATACCTTTTAGTTTTGGATCTGTTAATTGTTCGCAAATAGCCACTTTATGTCCGTTGTTAACAAGTTTTTCAAGATAAGGTAAATATGAATGAAAAGGAACACCACACATAGGAACTCTTTCTTCTAAGCCACAATTTTTACCTGTTAAAGTTAACTCAAGTTCATGAGATGCTAAAATTGCATCTTCAAAAAACATTTCATAAAAATCTCCAAGCCTAAAAAAGATAATCGCATCTTCATACTTATCTTTTATATCCATGTATTGAACCATCATTGGTGATAACTTGCTTTTATCTACTTCATTTCTTTTCATGCACTTCACTCCTAAACTCAATTAATATTATATCAAAAAAACTATTATTTTTCGAGTAAAATTATTAGATTTTAAAGATTTTTATATACCAGTAATAAATATGAATAATAATTATAAATTTAATAAGAAACACTATAACAATTTTTAATGTTTTTTATTACTATTTATTCATATAATTATTTAGGTGAAATAAATGAAAGAAAGATTTATAAAAAAAGCATTAATTTTAGCATTAGGAGGGTTTATTACTAAAATTCTTAGTATGGTTATAAGAATTATTACAACACGTGTAATTGGTGTAGATGGTTTAGGTCTTTATATGTTAGTTTTACCAACATTTAATTTATTTATTACAATTGCTATGTTAAGTTTACCTACCGCTATTAGTAAACTTGTCGCAGAAGGAACAAGAAATAATAAAAAATTAGTTTTAGGTTTTCTTCCCATAGCTATTATTTTTAATATATTTTTAATAATTATTATAATTATTTTAGCACCCTTTATAGCTAATAATTTACTCCATAATGAAATACTTTATTATCCAATCATATCTATTGGTATAACACTTCCTTTTATAACAACATCAAGTATTATAAAAGGATACTTCTTTGGTAAAGAAAAAATGTTTCCAAATGTAGTATCCAACATGATAGAACAAATAACAAGAATAATATCCATTATATTTATAATACCCTATTTATTAAAAATAAACATTAGTTATGCTGTATCAGGACTTGTATTTATAAATTGTTTAAGTGAAAGTTTAGGTATTGTAACACTTCTTTTATTTATGCCTAATAAAACAAAAATAAATAAAAATGACATAAAACCTGATTTAAATAATATTAAAGATATATTTTCTATATCTATTCCCACGACAACATCAAGATTAATCTCATCAATTGGTTTATTTTTAGAACCCATTATTATTACATTTGTTTTTCTAAAACTAGGATATCAAACAACTTATATAACTAAAGAATATGGAATAATATCAGGTTATGTTTTACCAATGGTTATGATGCCAAATTTTTTAAGTGGTGCAATATCAAATGCTTTACTTCCTGCTGTTACAAAAAGCTATGCAAATAAAAAATATAAAGAAACAAAAAGAAAACTACTTCTTGCATGTAATTTATCATTAATTATAGGTGCTATTTTCACTATAATATTATTTATATTCCCTAAAGAATGCTTAAAACTATTATTTAATACTACCCTAGGATCAAATTATTTAAAAATAACATCAATTATCTTTTTAATATCTTATATCTTAAACCCTTTATCAATATGCATGCAAGCTATGGATAAATCAAAAGAATTAATGAAAATTAATATAATTGCTGTTATTATAAAAACAAGTTTATTATTTACCTTAACATACCTTAATATAAACATGTGGCCTTTAATAATATCATACGGTATCCAATATATTTATATAACAATTAAAATAATTAATATAATAAGAAAAAACTTATGATAAATCATAAGTTAACAAGATTATTTTTAAGCTATTTTAAGCTATTTATTGGAAATTACAACATGGAAAGACATGTTTTCTCCTCGCCCACCATTAGCCTGGGTGAATTTAAATACTCCTGCGCTTGAACTATCAACAAACATTCCTCCACGTGAATACCAAGGATAACTGCTTTCAACATAGCCTGCACTATCCCAATACCATTCTTGTGTTTCTGTTAAGGCATGTCCACTATAACTTGTCACTGTATAGTTATTATAATATTTTTCATCTGGTAAACTAACAAATCCAGATGAACCTATTGTTTTATTATACACTCCCATGACATATTCATTTGCTCCTCCACTCATATCATATATTCCATATATATTTCCTGTTGTTGAGGCATCTTTTCCTGATGTCATATTATATGTTCCGGTTCCTACAGATGTATTGCTTCCTGCAGGCGCTCCATATCCTGTTTGCTTATTAACATTGCTATTTATTCCTACTTCTGTACATGTTGTATTATCAGTGCATCTTCCATAGATACTATGTGTTAGGTATGCTACTGCTCCCCATTCATTATTTTTACTCATATGTGTATCTACTTCAGTACTTACAAAGCCAAAACTATTTCCTGTTTGTTCCATACTTCTTGATGCAAAGAAGAAACTACTTACTGTTTGAATTCTTAATGATGACACATTTGGTTTTACTACTATATTACTTACATTACATGTTTCATTGGTACAAGAACTTGCAAGTGTTCCGCCAATTTCAAATTTACCATACCAAAAACCACTTAACTGTTTAGTTCCAAATGTAAATGCATCTATTGCTGTTTCATTTGGTTTTACAAATGTTACATTTATTGCATTTGGCTTTTCTTTTGTTCCTCCATTATAATTACTTGGAGTAGTTGCTTTAAACCTTGGTATCCATACCCACATTGTTGATATATCATTCATTGGTATAACAGTTCCTGGTGATGCATTTAAATAAGTTTGTCTATTTGTACCTGTTACAGTAACGGCATTAGCCCACATTCCTTTATATTCTCCTGTTGAATTATAACTATACCATGGATTATTTTTATCTATATTATTTGTATTTGCTTTTTTCCATACACTATTTGTTTCATCATAATATACTGGGATCATATTACTTGCTAGAACTGGAGCGTTTGCTCCACTTGTATCATAAATAGTTATTTCTTTTCCTATATATGTTATTGTTGCTTTTCCATTTCCTGTATTTATTCCTTGTGTTGTTGATGCTGAAGCTAAATAATAATTGCTATTTAATAAACATCCTGAAGGATAACTACTTGCGGTTGATGATGTATAAACATATCCACTTCCTCCACCTGAGTATTTATCATAGTTTGTTGAGTCTGAATATGATGTTCCTGCTCCACCACCGTAGAAGCCTCCTCCTCCACCTGATGCTCCATATTTATAGTTGTTTCCTGAAGTTGATGCTGAACCTCCTTGTCCAAAACTTCCTCCTGAACCTGCAGATGTTTGAGTTCCGGCATACCCTGATTGTCCTGTTACTCCACTTAATCCACCACCTGCATATCCTGATATTCTATTATTACTTCCTGAACCTCCTCCTGCTACAATTACTCTTGCATATAAACTATTTTGTCCTATTCTTATATCTGTTGCTCCACCACCAGCTTGTCCATAGGTATAAGTACTACTATAATCTCTATTAAATCCGTTACCTCCACCATTAAACCCACCTGGGACTGCTGTTTTTGTTGTTGTTACTGTTTGAGGTTGTCCTCCTACACATACATATAATGTTGTTCCTTTTGTTAGATGTACTATTCCTTTTGAATATCCTCCTAAACCTCCAACATATGTTGTATTATAATTTCCTCCTTGTGCTCCCCATACTTCTAAATTATAATAACCATCTGATTTTGCTATATATGTAGTACATTCTCCTGTATATGTGAAGTTAGTTGTATAATTTATTTTCCCTACCTTTATTTCAATTACATTATTACTTATTTTAGCATAACTAAATAAAGCATAACTAGTAAGTCCTACACTTACTAATATAACTAATATTGTAACTGCTAAGAAATAACTATTTATTACTTTAATATCTGTTTTAAAAAACTTTTTTAAATTATTTAATACATTTTTCATATGTTAACCAACTTCCTTATTTTATTACTATAATTAGTATATAATAATTGTTTTTTTTAGTCAATTAGGGAAAGTAAATTTTTTAATAATAAATTTGACAAAACATTCTTTTTTATAGTATAATTTTTCTTGGTTGATTCTATTAAAAAATTAAAAAAGAAAGGAGATTTTATAATATATATGTTTAAACCAAACAAAACTTATGTGTTTGCTCTTGGTGGTTTAGGAGAAGTCGGAAAAAATATGTATTGTATAATGCAAGATAATGAAATTATTATTATTGATGCTGGAGTTATTTTCCCTGAAGAAGAATTACGTGGTATAGATTATGTTTTACCAGACTGGAATTTTTTAAAAAAGAATGAAAAAAAGATAAAAACTTTGATTATTACACACGGACATGAAGATCATATTGGTGCTATACCTTTTCTACTTCAAAATATTAATATACCTTCTATTTTTGCTCCTAATCAAGCAGCAGCACTTATTAGAAAGAAATTAGATGAAAAAAATATTTTTTATAAAGGATTAAAAGTTTATAAGGAAAGTGATAAATTAAAATTTAAAAACTTTGAGGTTTCATTTTTTAGAACAACCCATTCTGTTCCAGATTCTTATGGAATTTGTGTTAAAAGTCCAAATGGAACAATTGTAGAAACTGGAGATTTTAAATTTGACTTAACTCCAATTGGTCCTGTTACTGATTTTAATGAAATAACAAACATTGGTAAAAGTGGTGTTACTTTACTTATGAGTGAATCAACAAATGCTTTAGATGAAGGATTTAGTTTATCTGAATCAAAAGTTGATGAGGCTTTACATGAAGTATTTAGTAAACATAGTAGTAATAGACTTATTATTGCAACATTTGCTTCTAATATATATAGACTAAAACATATTATTGAAACTTGTAAATATTTTAATAGAAAAGTATGTATCTTTGGTAGAAGTATGGAAAATAATATTAATATTTCTATGGAAGGTGGCTATATTGATGCTAAAGGCGTAATTATAAGCGCTGAAGAAGCAAACAAGTTAAAATCAAGTGAAGTAGTTTTATTATGTACAGGAACACAAGGAGAACCATTATCTGCTTTATCAAGAATTGCTGATGGTATACATAAACAAATTAGTTTAAGAACAGATGATATTGTTATATTTTCTAGTTCTGCTATACCTGGAAATTATCAAGCTATTGCTAATACTATTAATAAGCTTTATTTAAAAGGTGTTAAAGTTTATACAACAACAAATGATAGAGAAATACATGCTTCAGGTCATGCAATGACTGAAGAATTAAAACTTATGATTAGACTTTTACAACCTAAATATTTAATGCCTATTCATGGTGAATACAGAATGCTTAAAAAGCATACTAAACTTGGTATTGAATGTGATATTCCAAAAGAAAATACTTTTATTCTTGATAATGGTGATGTCTTAGAAATGGATAATGGAAATGTTAAACAAGTGGGAACATTAGATGTTAGTGAAATATATGTTGATGGTAACCGTATTGGTGAAGTTGGTGGAGCTGTTTTAAATGACCGTAAAATAATGGCTAATGATGGTATCTTAGTAATTATAGCTAATATTGATATGGAAAATAAAAAATTACTGGCTAAACCAATGATTACAACTCGTGGTTTTATTCTTATTAATGAAAATGAAGAATTAATAAATAAAATTGAAGATGTTGCAAGAAAAACAATTGAAAAAGAATTAAAAACACCAAAAGTAACATTTTCTGATGTTAAAACTGAACTTACTAAAGAAACATCATCTTTTATAAGAAGTCAAACAGGAAGAAAACCTATTGTTCTTCCAATTATATTAAATATTAAAAAATAGTTAACTTTTATTTGTTAACTATTTTTTATTATTACATTATAATAATCTTTTCCATTTGTTTTTATATCTTTTAATTTAGAATTAGTATGTCCTGATAATACATATTCATCATCACTTACAAATATATTTTTTAAAGTATAAGTATTATTTCCTTTATATACTTTTTCATCTTGTTTTTCTAAATTACTATCATAAGTTACTAAAACAGAATTATTTACTAAAAGATTATTCTTTTTAACACCATATAACCCTATTACTAATATTTTATCTTTATATGTTTCTACATATGTAAATTTAGTAATGTCTTCTTTTTGATATAAAACACTTTTAATTAATTTACCATTTTTATCAAATTTAATTAAAGCAGCTTCATAATTATCTGTTTTATTTTTTTCTTCTAGTTTACTACCTGTAACTATAAAACTACCATCACTTAACATTTTTATACTTGTAAGTCCTTCTTTATCTGTAATTCCATAATAATTATGCCAAAGCTCTTTACCATCAAAACTATATTTATAAATAGCACCCGTTCCTGTTGCTTTTAACCCTACAACTACATAACCATCATTTGTTATAACTAAATCGTTAAATTCTCCTGTTTGAGGACCCCCTAAATTAATTTTAGATAAAACTTCACCATTTTTATCATATTTAACTATAATTGCCCCTCCAGTTGTATGATTACCTATTATATTAGGAGCATAAACACTTGTTCCTACGACTACATAATTCCCAGCTTTATCTACTTTAACTTTATTAAATTTTGATGTATCTAAAATATTTAAATTCTTTCTCCATACAATATTAAAATTATTATCATATTTTACAATAACAGCTTCAGTTAAGTTATCTTCTTTACTTTTTTCATCCATTAAAACAGATCCTACAGCTATATAACCATCATCTACTTTTACAATATCATTATATTCACTAGTTAAACCTAAATCTAAATATACTTCATTTGTTAATTTTAAATTTTTATCATATACAAATAAAGTTGCCTTATTATAACCTGGTGCTTTATATTTATTAAATTTACTATGTTTAAAATCACTTAATCCTACTGAAACATACTTATCATCTACTTTAATTGTACTATTTATAATACTGTAATAAGTAGATTCTTTCCTAACTTTAATATACTTTATCCCAAAATATATTAATTCAATTACTAATATTGCTATTAATACTATTACTATTTTTTTTAATGTTTTATTTTTCATGTTACCTACCTCTATTTCTTTATTCCTATTATATTTTTAACTTTATCAGAGCAATAAATATTTATATATTTTGCTTTTTCTTCATCACTTAATGTATAACTATTCTTTTTAAAAATATTAATTAATCTTTCATAATTACATTCTATTCCATCATGACTGGCCTTAATCATATCTAGTCTTGAAACATTTGTTAAATCTAAACGTATACCATTTATCTTAGCCAAAGTTTCAATAAAAATTCTTTGCGTTCTCCCATTTCCTTCTCTAAAAGGATGAAGAGCATTAATATCACTAAACAGTTCAACAAGTTTAATTAATGTTGTTTCATTATCATAATCATAATAATACTTTTCATTTTTTAATTTTCTAAATATATCATTACCATATGTATTAATATGCTCTGCCAAACAAAACAAATCAATTTTTGATATATTACAAATTCTTATTTTTCCCGCCCAGCTATAAATGTCTTTAAATAAATACTTATGAATTCTTTTCAAATGTTTAAAATTAAAACTTCCTTTTATTGGAAACTCATTCAGCTCAAGCAGTCTCAAAGAAACTAGTTCTCTTTCAGCCTCATATAATATTTTGTCATTAGTGATATTTAATTTATTTATCAAAACATCAGTATTTTTATAACAATAACTACTTGTATTTTCATATAAATATTGATAATTACTATCCATAAATATTCCTATATTTTTCTATTATTTTTTTTCTTTCTTCTTTAGTTGTTGTTTTTCCTATAATACAATCATAAAGAACTTCTTTTATCCTTTTTGTTAAAGGCATTCCTTCTTGCTTCATGGCATCATCAACTTTTCTAATCTTTTCTTGTATTTCTTCTTCTGTTAGAATATATTTACTCATACATACCTACCTCTATTTCTTTATTTTAACTTTATAAACACTTTTATTTGTATACATATCATAAAAATTATATACTCCAATAAGAACACAAATAATTCCTATAATTGTACCAGTAAATATTATAGATATAATTGGAGTTGTTAATATTACTATTCCAAGCACTAATTTTACTAAATCTGTTATTATTTCTTTTTTATCTTTTATATTACTTCCATAATATAATGATAAAGAAAATAATGATTTAACAATTAACCAAACACCAAGTAATCTTGATAACATCATAATTGTGCCATTTTTATTTACCATTAATATAATTCCAAGAAGAATATTTATAAGTCCACTGAAAAGAACGTTACCAAACACTGTTAAACTATCTTTATCAATTAAAGAATAAACAACGATTATTCCTCCATAAATAACTAATAATAATCCAATTACATATACAATTGATGAAAATGTATTAGATGGACTAAATATTAAATAAAAACCTCCTAGAATTAATAATAAATTACCAATAATTTTTAATACTTTCTCTTTCATTAATTTTTCTCCTTTCTCTTTTTTAAAATAACTTTATCTAATATCATACTAAATAAATATGATATTCCAAAACATAATACAAATGTTATACCAACATTAAAAATAATATTTAAAGTATTGTTAACACCAAACATAAACAAATCATCTTTATTATTTAAAATAAGAATTGACATTAAATCTAAACATACCACTACTATACTAAACACTAAACTTTCTTTTAAATAACTTTTCTTTCTTATGTTTTTATCATCTTTACTATTACCTGTAGGTAATTTATTTCCTTTTATATCAGTTAATAAATTTGTTTTATCTTTATTTTTTATATAATAAAAGAAAAAATATATTACTGATATTAAAAGAAATAAAGTTGTTTCTAAATTAGCACTATCTAAATTTTTAGTATTAATACATTTAGCAATTATTAAACCTAATAAAACAAAACTTATTATTAAGTAAATACCTGATATTATTATACTTATTTTATCTTTTTTATCTTTATTCATTTTAAATCACTATCCTTTTCCCATATTTTATCTTCACTTGATGAATTATACACTTTATAAGTAAAACTATTATTCTTATAAGGAATTAAAACAGCATAAACATCTTTTGTCTTAACTTCCCCAAGGGGTATTATTGTCTCTCCTATTTCTTTATATGTTAAATTACATTTATATATATAATTACTTTTATATTTAGTAATAAATGTACATGAAGTACTCTCTATTTCTTTTATCTGTTCTAATTTTCTTCTTGTTTTTCCTAAATCAACGTCATCATAACTATAATTAAACCATGAATTAATTATTTGTTCACCATAACTTTCATCTTTATAATTATCACAACCTGTTAAGAAAAATGATATAAATAATAAACCTATAATAAATATTTTTTTACTTTTCATAATTCACCTCTTTTTAGTACATTATTCTTCAAATTCTTTTAAAATAGCTTTAAATTCTTCTGGTACATCTACTTCATAATACAACTTTTCCTTTGTAATTGGATGAACAAACTTTATACTTTTAGAATGAAGCATTTGTCCAAAATCATTTATTATTTTTCTATTTCCATATAATGGATCATTCACAATCGGATGATTTATATATGTAAAATGTACTCTTATTTGATGAGTTCTACCAGTTTCAAGGATACATTCTACTAAGCTTGCATCTTTAAATCTTTTTAATACTTTAAAATGAGTAACTGATTCTTTAGAATTAACATCTGTTACAGTATATTTTTGTCTATTTGAAAAGTCCCTTCCAATCGGAGCATTAATTGTACCTTTTTCATGCTTAATAACACCCCAAACTAAAGCAACATATTTTCTTTCTACTTTTTTATGTTTTATCATATCTGCTAATAGTTCATGTGTTTTATCATCTTTAGCAACAACCATTAAACCACTTGTATCTTTATCTAATCTATGAACAATACCAGGTCTTATTGTATTTTTTTTACTTAAGGTATTAAAGTGATACAAAAGTCCATTTACTAAAGTATGGTTATAATTTCCTACGGCAGGATGAACTACTACCCCACTTTTTTTATTAATGATAAGTAAATAATCATCTTCATATACAATATCTAAATCCATTTTTTCAGGTAATGTATCTATATTTTCATCACAAATATTTTCTATTTCTATTATATCGTTTTCTTTAACTTTATAATTAGCTGAACAAACTACATTATTAACTAAAACATTTCCTTCTTTTATAAGTTTTTGTATTTTTGTTCTTGATAGTTCTGTATTTTTAGTAAGATAAACATCTAATCTTACATTATTTTCATTTACTTCTAATTTCATAATCTATTCCTTTCTAAATATATTTATAATTAATAATATTACTCCCAATGTTATACAAATATCTGCTAAATTAAATATAGGAAAATTATAACCAAATATAATAAATCTTAAATAATCTACAACATATCCATAAATTATTCTATCAATTAAATTACCAACAATTCCTCCTGTTAAAAGAATATATGATATTTTTTCTAAAGAGGTTATTTCCTCTTTTATTAAATATTTAAAAATATAAAAGATAACGAGAATACCTATTATTATAAAAAAGATAGTTTTATTTTCTAATAAACTAAAAGCAGCTCCTGTATTTTTAGCAAGTGTTAGATAAAAAAAGTTAGGAATAACACATATATTAGTTATATTGTTAAGAGCTAATACTTTTATAATAAAATCTATAATTATAATAATTGTACTAAAAATAAATATCTTTTTTTTCATAAATTTTCCTCATTAAATATTATAACATACAATTAAGTATTAAAAAAATAAAAGTAATAAAAAAATATCAAAAATGATATTTTTACATGTTTCTATATACAATTAATTGATCAGGTAAAAGATATATATTATTGTTGTTATAGCTAAGATTAGCTACAGTTGTATTAAAATATCTTGCTATATTTTGAATTGTGTCTCCCATTGTTGTTATATATACACTAACACCCTGTTTTGGAACAAGTATTGTTTGTCCGGGATAAATATATTCACTTGGATCAAGTCCATTAATTGCTGATAATATATTTACTGTTACATTATTTTTCTTAGCAACAGAATATAATGTATCCCCCTTAAGAATTGTATAATAATCAAAAATATTTGTAATACCAAGTGGTATATTTAAAGCAGTTCCTACCTCTAAATTAAAAGGCATTTTTAAATTATTAGCTTTTATTATATCGTTTACACTTACATTATATAAACTTGCTATATTTTCTAAGGTGTCCCCTTGTTTTACAATATAAATTTCCATATTTCTTCCCCTTTCATTTAATTGTATGTTTATTTATAAATATATTTCTTATTTTATTCTTGTCTTAAAGAATCAATTATATTTTTATTAGAAGATGTTTTAGAAGGAATGAAACCTCCGATTAAAGTTATAACTAAACTTATTATAATTAATAAAATAACATGATTAAAACTTAAAAATGCAAGATTAGAAAGTGAAGTTAAATTTTTTATTATTATATTTACAGGAATAATTAATAGTTTTGTAATAATAATTCCAAGTATACCTGAAGATATTCCTATTATAAAATTTTCAGCATTAAATACTCTTGATATATCTTTTTTTCTTGCTCCTAAACTCCTTAAAATACCTATTTCTTTAGTTCTTTCAAGAACACTTATATATGTTACTATTCCTATCATTATTGAAGATACAATAAGTGAAATACTTGAAAAAAAGATTAAAACTATTGTTATTGATTCAATAATTGAACTTGTCATAACTGATATTAATTTTGATTCATCAGTATAACTAATTTTATCTATATCTTTTTTATTTTCGTTATATTTGTCTAAATATTTTATAATTTTTTCTTTAGAATTAAAATTCTTAGGATAAATAGTAATTGAAGAAAAACTGTTATTTTTTCCTAAATATTCTAATGCTTTATCTTTTTCTTCTTTATTTTTAAAAATATTACCATTTAAAACATTAAAATCTTTCTTTCCTTGATCTTTTATTATATTTGATGAATTATTAATATCTAATAAATAATTTATAAATTCTGTTGTGTATAAAATACTTGATGATGTTATTATCGATGGATATATATTTTTCATTCTAATAATACCTACTACCTTTAAAGAATAGGATTTATCATACAGCTTTTCTAAATTAGTACTTTTACTCCAATAGTCATTATTTCTTATGTATAAATCATCATTAAAAACAATATTTATATTAGAATTCATAATATCTTCAAAAGATACATTAGAAGAAAAATCAAGGCCTAATAACTCGAGTAAATTAGAATCCACTTTATTATAAGAATCTACTTCTAGCACTATTTCACTTTTATTATTTGGAAGTCTTCCTTTTAAAACATCATAATAAATGCCTATAAAATTACTATTACTAGTTGTTTTTGGAATACATTTTATACTTAAAGAATTATTATCAGTTAAAAAGAGTTTATCATTCTTATCTTTATAAATAAAATTAATATTAGGATTTTTAACATAATTAATTCCATAAGTATAATCTTTATTTATTTTTTCTATATAATTTATATAATCATTTGATATATTATTGTATTTTATTATATCATCATTATCACTTTTTCTTGGTATAACATAGTTAATGTTTTGATAAGTGTTAAGTTTATTATTATCATCTAAAGTTAAATTTAAAGCTTCCTTTTCTATTACAATAGGCATTGTTGAAAATATTTTTTGTTCATATTTTTCAATTTGTTTATTAAAACCATTTGATAAAGATAAAACAAGAGCAATACCTATTATTCCAATTGATGATGCTAGAGACGTTAAAATAGTTCTTCCTTTTTTTGTTCTTATATTAGAAAATGATAATTTCAATGAATCAATAAATTTCATTTTTGTTTTTATAATCTTTATCTTTTCTTCAGTATCATCGTTATTATAAGGATTTGTGTCTTTTATTATTTTTCCATCTTTAAGTTCAATAACTCTATTACCATATTTTTGGGATAATTCTTTATTATGTGTTACCATAATAACTAGTTTATCAGTTGATATTTCTTTTATTAAATCCATTATTTCTATACTTGTTTTAGAATCAAGTGCCCCAGTTGGTTCATCTAAAGTTATAATTTTAGGATTATTAACAATAGCACGAGCAATAGCTACCCTTTGTTTTTCACCACCCGATAGTTCACTTGGTTTTTTATGAGCATGTTTTTGTAACCCAACTTTTGAAAGAGATGCAAGAACTAGTTTTTTTCTTTCTTTATGAGGTACATTCGATAAACTCAACGTAAGTTCAACATTTTCAAGTATATTTAAATGATCTATTAAATTATAATTTTGAAAAACAAATCCAACCAAATTATTTCTATAACTATCATAATCTTCATTTTTAAAATGTTTTGTATTTTTTCCATTTATTATTAAATCTCCTTCATACATATTATCAAGACCACCAATAACATTTAATAAAGTTGATTTACCACTTCCACTTTCTCCTAAAATAAAAACAAATTCATTTTTTCTAAAATTAATTGACACATCATCAAGAGCTTTTTGTTCTAAAGATGATGTCTTATATATTTTTGTAATATTCTTTAAATTTAACATAATCTTATTTCTCCTTAAACTAATAACTTTTTTTCATTAATTATTTTATATGTTGTTTTATATATATT
>ERZ857998.434-NODE-434-length-59370-cov-6.798516_pt1 | contig 59370 bp, 94 predicted proteins | sample MGYA00519954_ERZ857998 | MGnify/ENA primary metagenome ERZ857998 (study PRJEB31778, sample SAMEA3449424) | human gut metagenome | biome: human gut; feature: human-associated habitat; material: faeces | place: United Kingdom | collected 2010/2012 ...
AGAGCCTGTTGGTATTGGACGTATGGAACGTTTCGTCGCAGACTGGCATATGGCAAACGCCAAAGAAACAGAAGTTAATATTGAGAAGAACGGAATGAAAGTAGCAGTTGTCGGATGTGGACCTGCTGGTATCACATGTGCCGGAGAACTGATCAAGAAAGGTTATGATGTAACAGTCTTTGAAGCATTACATAAACCAGGTGGAGTATTAAGTTATGGTATTCCAGAATTCCGTCTGCCAAAAGATCTGGTAGCCAAAGAGATCGAAAGCGTTCAGAAGTTAGGTGTAGATATCGAAACTAACGTTATCGTTGGACGTTCTATCACAATTGATGAATTAATGGAAGATGGATACAAAGCAGTCTTCGTAGGAAGTGGAGCAGGACTTCCAAGATTTTTAAATATTCCTGGAGAAAACCACTTAGGAGTATATTCTGCAAATGAATTCTTGACTCGTGTAAACTTAATGAAGGGATACAAATTCCCAGAGTGCCCAACTCCAGTCAAAGTTGGTAAGAAAGTAGCAGTTGTAGGTGCTGGTAACGTAGCAATGGATGCTGCCAGAACAGCAAAACGATTAGGTGCAGAAGAAGTTTATATCGTATACCGTCGTAGCGAGGAAGAAGCACCAGCACGTTTAGAAGAATTACATCACGCAAAAGAAGAAGGAATTATCTTCAAATTCTTAAATAACCCAGCTGCGATCAAAGCAGATGAGAATGGATGGGTTAAGAGTATGGAAGTTATCAAACAGGAATTAGGTGAACCTGATGCATCAGGAAGACGTTCTCCACGTCCGATCGAAGGATCTAACTATGATCTTGATGTTGATACAGTCATCATTGCGATCGGACAGAGCCCTAACCCACTGATCCGTCACACAACACCAGGACTTGACACTCAGAAATGGGGAGGAATCATTGTTAATGAAGAAACAATGGAGACAAGTAAAGATGGTGTATACGCAGGTGGAGATACAGTAACTGGAGCAGCAACAGTTATCCTTGCCATGGGAGCAGGAAAGAAAGCAGCAGCAGCAATCGATCAGAAATTACAGGGTAAATAAAAGGAGGATTCCAAATGGGAAAAGCAATATTTCAGACTGAGATTATCGAACTCGGAGAACAGGTAGATGCTTTTTTTGAGGAAGGTATGTTTGTATTATTCGGAGACAATGTACCAGATACATTAAAAGATTTCTGTCATTTCATCGATCAGAAGAAGGTAGACGGAACAATCAAAAAAGGAGATAAACTGGTTGTGGATCAGAAAGAATATCTCATCACTGCCGTAGGAGATATTGCCCAGTCTAATTTGGAGACACTGGGACATTTAACCGTTGTCTTCAGTGGAGCGAAAGAAGCAGGTCTTCCTGGAAGTATTTGTGTTGAGGCAAAGCCAATGCCAAAACTTGCGATTGGAAGTAAAATTTCTATCGTAGAAGAGTAGAGATTACAAGAGATATCAAGCGGATTGATATCAAGATCATAGAAAAGGAGTTATTGTGAAAGCAGTAATTCCTTTTCTTGTACTTAAAAAGATGTAAAGTGTGGATTGCTATATTTAGAATATTCAGATAATTCCATACATGTACAGAAAATAATCCATACGTTTTAAAAAAAGTATAAAATAATCTGTTGACATCAAAGAAACTATTTGTTAACATATCTAACAATACAAATCAGATATTAAAATACAAGAAAGCGAGGAAAACAAGAAAATGGGTAAGTTAATTGGTGAAGGAATTACATTTGATGATGTTTTATTAGTACCAGCATTTTCAGAAGTGATTGCGAATGATGTGGATACACGTACACGATTGACAAACAAGATTCAGTTAAATATTCCATTGATGAGTGCCAGCATGGATACTGTTACAGAACACCGCATGGCAATCGCAATGGCAAGACAGGGTGGAATCGGAATTATACATAAGAATATGTCAATTGAAGAGCAGGCAGAAGAAGTGGATAAGGTAAAACGTTCTGAAAACGGGGTTATCACAGATCCATTTTCATTATCACCAGAACATACCATTCAGGATGCTGACGACTTAATGGCGAAGTATCGTATTTCCGGTGTACCAATTACAGAAGGTACAAAGCTCGTTGGTATTATTACAAATCGTGATTTAAAATTCGAAACAGATTATTCAAAGAAGATCAAAGAATCTATGACTTCTGAAGGGCTGGTAACAGCAAAAGAAGGAATTACATTAGAAGAAGCAAAACAGATTCTTGGAAGAGCAAGAAAAGAAAAATTACCAATCGTTGATGATGACTTTAATTTAAAAGGATTGATCACGATCAAAGATATTGAGAAACAGATCAAATATCCAAATGCAGCGAAAGATGATCAGGGAAGATTATTATGTGGAGCTGGTGTTGGTATCACAGCAGACGTTTTAGATCGTGTTCAGGCATTAGTCGATGCTCATGTTGACGTTATCGTTGTTGACTATCTGCAATTGCTTATGCCGGATAACAGATATTCCGGAAGAAATGAAGAAGTAGCATCAATTTCAAGAGGTTTAAAATCGGTTGCAAGAGACTTAAATACACATGTAATAGCACTTTCGCAGATAACAAGGGCTTCCGAAAGCAGAGACACAAAAGAACCTACCATGGCAGAATTGAGGGAATCCGGGGCAATCGAACAGGATGCGTCAAACATAATCATGCTGTGGAATCTGTCAGACAATGACAAGGGAGCCAAGGGCGCAAAAATCGAGAAGAACAGACAGGGAATGACAATGCGTGAAGCAATGGAGTTTGATGGAGATCACATGAAGTTTGTTGAAATCGAAAAACCGTTTGATGATGTTGTTGCGGAGATAAAAAAGAAAGAACGTGGGGACGGATTCAAGCCGTACAATGGCGATTGTCCATTTTAGAGGTAGTGGCTATGGCAAGTGCAAAGATTGAAAAGGGTTCGGAAGAATGGCAAGTATTTATGGATTATTGGCAATTCATTCAGAAATACTATTCACCGGACAGCACTGATTCTTGGTGGGATGAAGTTGTAAAAGCCGGAGAATCATTGATAAACAAATACAAAGGAATGGAGATTGAAGAGCGTGCAAGACAGCTTGTATTGAGTCATTTTGCATGGTTGGAAATCACATACAGAAAGGAGAAATCAAAGAAATGAGCAATGCTTTGAGACGGAATAAAAAGCCGGCATTTTACACAAAACAGGAAATGCGGATTATCGGGCAAAATGATTTTGAAAAGAGAAATGCCGATAAGGTTATATCAAAATCATACAAAGATTTTGTCGTGATTGGGTACATAATTCTACATGACAAATTCGGATTCGGACAGGCAAGAATCATCCGGTTGCAGGATTTTTTGAAATCCTACTTAGATGAAGCAGCATCCGGTGGAAATACTGGAAAGGACTTGTCTTTTTATCTGAAAAGTAAATACGGAATCGACATCAAAGAAGAAGTCGGGAAAATTCCGCAGAGACAGTTAATGAACATGTATGCAAAGAAAGGTTTCTGCATCGAGCGTGAAGCATACAGGCTTTCCAGCGCATCGTTGTTTAACTATTTTGCACTGACACTTACGATTCTGAAAAAGGAGTTTAAGATAACAGCGAAACAGTTGCAGTATTTCACGGACAAATTCATCGACTACATTAATACGTTAGCTAATTACAAGCAGTTTCAGTTAACGGTTCCGATGATAGCGCAGAGTTTGGCGAATGAGATTAAGTTTGTATGTGATTTGGAGGTTTAATATGACGAATAAAGAAAAATATGCGGATAAAATCATTGATATTACAGTAAGTAAACTTGCACTCAAAGATGGCGAGCCTGTTCCATGCGCAGAGATGAGATGTTCAGAGTGCGGATTCTATATTTCTAATTATTCATGTAAACATAAAATGCTGGAATGGTTAGATTCAGAATATGTTGAGCCGCCTGTTGATTGGAGCAAGGTAGCGGTCGATACGCCGATTCTTGTGAAAGACGTAAAAAGCGGCGAGTGGAATCGGGGATATTTTGCAATGTATGAAAACGGCACGGTGTTCACTTGGTATCATGGAGCAACATCATGGAGCGCAGAAGGTGAATCAGATATTGCAAGTTGGAAATTCGCGAAGCTGGCAGAAAGTGAGGGATAGCATGGAGAGATTAACAGAAAGCAATCCATCGTGGATTGATGATGAAATGTGGGAAAGGGCATGTGAACCAGATTGTGAAGAAATAGATGCCGTATATCGGAAACTCAAAGACTATGAGGATGCCGAAGAGCAGGGATTACTTCTGCGGTTGCCGTGTGGAATTGGCTCAGATGTATATATAATTCCTAGCAAAATCAATTGTGAATTAAATATTTTAAGTCTGCACCCGGAGAACAACAAAGTTTATCATCAGAAAGTAGCCTTGATTACTTTTACAGAAAAAGGATGGTACATGGAGTGTGATAAGGATCGAGAATATGCTACAGACCGAATCCTGTCAGAAAAAATGTACAAGGAAACCTGGTTTTTATCACAAGAAGAAGCCGAAGCCAAGTTGAAAGAAATGGAGAAAAAATAATGGGATATATCAGAGTTCTGGAAGAAAAGCAAATTGAAGAAAGATGTTCCAACTGTCTGTATTGTGGTTCGAATGGTGTCACATGCGCAAATGCAAATAATAGTGGGAAGCCTATGGTATTTGTTAATGGTGGCAGGGCGTGTAAATGGTATTGGCTGAACCAGAATAAATACAGGAGGATATAAACGATGGAGAATAGATTTTTATCCCGTGGAAAGCGGATTGATAATGGGGAATGGGTGGAAGGATATCTGTCATACCCATTTTGCACGGAAAAGGGCAACGAAAGTTATTATTTCTACGCAAAGGATAGTTTGGGTTTCTTCTGTCGTTGTGTTGTAGATGCATCTACTATCTGCCGGTGCACAGGACGTGAGGACATGAACGGTAATCTGATTTTGGAAAATGATATTGTTGCTTATTGTGACACATACAGTACAGAAAGTGGACTGTCAGAAGCTGATTGCATTGGTGAGGTTTTGTGGGATGACGAAACAATGTCTTTTCAAGTTACAAACAGATTATCTGCTGAAAGCTATGAGGTTTTGGATGAATGTAGTGTTATCGGCAACATATTTGACAACCCAGAACTGTTGGAAGTGTAACTATGACGGAGAATGAAGCAATCGAGATTGCGAAAGGCGGTGGAGTGGATGAATAAGCCATGTGAACATTGCGACAAGGCAGATTGCAAGAAATATAAGAGTGACTATTTTAAGTGCGAAAAACCTTGTGAAAGAGCAAAGATGTGCAAAAGGAATGATGAACAGCTTTTGAAAATGTTGAGAGGAGGTGTGGCAGATGGAAATTAAGCCGATTTTATTCAATTCCGAAATGGTTCGGGCGATTTTGGACGGACGGAAGACCTGCACCAGACGTGTGATAAAGCCACAACCACAATCAGGGCTATGTTATACATATGCAGGTGGCCACAAGGATTGTATAGGAAAATGGACATATCCAAGCAGGGGAGTACACAAACTTTGGGGCGAAGAATATAAGCTTCCGGAAAATATAAAGGATGAGGAATTAAGCAAACGATGGAATCCGCCATATCACACGGACGATATACTGTACGTGAGAGAAACATGGAGCGAAGGATATGAAGATGGAACATATATTTACAGGGCTGATGATAAGCTGGCAGACTTGCCTACATTTAAGGAATCATCAAAACTGATATACCGTCCGTCCATTCATATGCCGAAAGGAGCGGCACGTATCTGGCTCCGGGTTACGGATGTGAGGGTGGAGCGGTTGCAGGATATTGACGGAAAAGGGTGTGTGAAAGAAGGAATTGAAGAAGAACATTTAAAATACGTCGGAGACGAGTTCGTAAAAGGTATGTTTCATGACCTTTGGGATTCAACCGTAAAGAAATCCGACATTGACCGCTACGGTTGGGATGCGAATCCTTGGGTATGGGTGATCGAATTTGAGCGGTGTGAGAAACCGGAAGGAGTGTGAGGTATGAGTAAAAGCAGAGCTAGTAAAATGAACGGCTATCGTAGCATGGTAATCCGTCAGAAGAATGATGTTTTTAAGTTTAAGTCTAAGAAGAAAAAGAAAGGGTGATACAGAATGAAGATTTTAAGCAAGAAGAAATACAATAAACTCATTGAAGATTTTGAGGAATCGCAGAAAAAGGTCGAGGAACTCAAAAGGATAAACGAGGGTATCGGGAAAAAGCTGGAAGATAAAAAGACAAGTTGCAAATTGAACAATGGCAAGGATTTCTGCTTTAAATGCGAAAACTCTTACAGATACAAGACATATTGGGGAGGAATGGAAACCGAAAAATGCGGTTGCTTGCTTGATGTACCTTGTGAGGATTTTAAGAGAAAAGAAGATAACTAACTAAAAATCAAAGAAAGGAATAGGTTGTCGCGACATAAAACCGAGGTTTCCTTTTGGTAGATTTAGAATGAAAGTACATTGTTTATTTGAACAGTCAGGAACATTCAAGAACGCTTTCAAGAAGTATGGAATTGAAGCCTACGACTATGATATTCAGAATGAATTTAACGAAACCGACTATGTTACTGACCTTTTCGAAGAGATTGATAGGGGGTATCAAGGTGAGCCGAGTTTGTTTGATAAGATAAGTCTTGATGATTTGATATTTGCATTTTTCCCTTTCACTTATTTTTCAGACCAGGGATTGAGGCATCTAGCTTGCACGGCTTATCAGTACAGGAATTACACTATTGAGCAAAAATGTGAATTGGCAATGAAACGGCATAAGGAACTTGATTTGTTTTATGAAAAGCTGAATAAATTAGTGATAATTTGTCAGCGAGGTCATTTGCAAATTGTAATTGAAAATCCATTGAATACAAGTGGATTACATTACCTTACAAACTTCTGGTGCTTGAAGCCAAGTGTAATTGACAGGGATAGGACACAGAATGGGGATTATTACAAGAAGCCCACTCAGTATTGGTTTATTGGATTAAATCCTAAAAACAATCTTGTTTTTGAACCGTTGGAACAAGTAGAAAGTATGCCGCCAATACAATATATTACAAATAAAAACCCCTTGGGTATAGATAAAAAAACAGCAAGGTCAATGATACACCCACAGTACGCAGATAGATTTATCAGACAATATATTCTTGATAAGGAAATATGGAGTCAGCAATAGTTTTATAGATTTTATCAATTATTATTATGTTTTTAATATTGAAAACATATAAATATCAACAAATAAAATAAGGAGAAATGGCTTATGAAATTTACAAAATTCATTAAGCCAGAACTTGAATACATTAAAGAAAATGCCAATTTCACGGAAGAAGAGGAGAGAATTTTCTCTCTTCTCTGCCGTGGTTTTTCACAAAAGCAAATATCCACAAAAGAAAATCTATCTCTAAGAACGATAGAGTACAGAGTGAGAGATATAAAAGACAAAATAGAAAGAACGGGGGTATTTGATTGGATGAAAAAGAACTGTTGAAATATGCCGTTGATAGTGGTATTCTCGACATAGCACTTGTGCAGAAACAAGTCACTATGCAAAAGAGAGAAAAATTACTCAACAAAAACCCTTATAAAATCTATCAAGGAAAGGATGAGAACTGGTACTCATATCTGCCGGACGAAGTAAAAGGCAGACGCAAAATCAAGGCAAAGCGCAGAGAAGCGGTCGAGCAGAAAATCATTGATTATTGGAAAGAGAAAGAGGATGACCCCACGATAGAGGAAATCTTCAACCGTTGGATTTCACAAAAGCTGGAACTTGAAGAAATTAGCAGGGCAACCTATGACAGATACTTAATGGACTTTCAGAGATACTTTGATGGTATCAAGGATAAGAGAATCAAAAGTGTAGACGAATGCGACCTTGAAACGTTCATACGAAATAGCATCCATGATTTCAACATGACTTCCAAGGCGTTCTCAAACTTCCGGACGCTAATCTATGGAATTTTCAAGTATGCCAAGCGGAAGAAGTATGTTAAGTTTTCCATTACATACACGCTGAAAGACATGGATATATCGCCAAAAGCGTTTAAGCACGTAGTCCGGCAGGCAAAAGACCAAGTATATATGCCGGATGAAAAGGAACGCATGGAGATGTACTTAAGGAATCACTTGGATATCGTAAACCTTGGATTGCTATTCATGTTTAAGACAGGAGTCCGTGTCGGGGAATTGTCGGCATTAAAGCGGAAAGATGTTGAAAATTACACGGTTGCAATCAATTCTACAGAAACACGCTATCGTGATGATGATGGTTTTCACTATGAGGTTAAAGATTTTCCGAAATCAGAAGCCGGATTGCGATTTGCCATATTGCCAGATAAGTACAAATGGATTCTTGATGAAGTACGAAAGAGAAATCCCTTCGGGGAATATCTATTCGAGAGAGACGGAGAACGTTTGAAATCCTACAATTTTCGTGAACGTTTGCGGTACATATGCGAACATGAACTTCGAATGAAAGTGAAATCTCCGCACAAAATTCGGAAGACATACGGAAGCATTCTTCTTGACGGAAAAGTGAAAGAGTCCACAATTCTTGATACTATGGGGCATACAGACATTAGTTGCACAAAAGATCATTATTATTTTGACCGCACAGGAATTGAGGAAAAGAGACAGGAACTTGACTTAATAGAAGCATTATGAGTCCCTAGTACTCAAAGGTACTCAAAGAAAAATTGAAAGAATGGCTATTTTAAGCCATTTCAAGACAATTACTTTAGGGTTCGATTCCCGTACGGACTGTTTTAAAAGTCGCATAAACACTGTGTTTGCGGCGTCTTAAAAACTTTGGTACTCAAAATGGTACTCAAAAACTGAACACAAAAGAAAGGAGTCTGCACAAGTGCTATAGATTCTTTTTTGAAAATGGTAGACTCGGAACGCTTTGGGCGTTCTTTTTTTATGCGGTTTTTCTGCTTATTTTTTGCGGAAGAACCGTATTTTTTTATGCAAAAATATAAGCATAGGAGGGATGCGGAATGTTATTTACGGATGAAATTCTTGAAAAAATCTTAACAAGAGAAGATGTGTCAAAGGTTCCGCTCGTGTACCAATCAGCAATGATTCACGCAATCAAGGAAGTATTGGAGGAAGAGAATGTATCAGATGCAAAATCAGAATATGGCATTTAACCCAAACCCAAGCTATGCCGCATATCAGTACAACCCAATGCAGAGGTTTCAACAACCAGAGCCACAGATTCCGCAGATGCAACCGCAATTTCTTGGAATCCAAGGAAAAGTAGTACAGTCGGAATCAGCAATCATGGCAAATGATGTACCGATGGACGGAAGTGTTGCGTTTTTCCCAATGCAGGATATGAGCGCAATCGTAGCAAAACAATGGGATGCCAATGGAACAATCAGAAAGACCGTTTACAAGCCTTTTAATGAGCAGATGGCAGATTCTTTGAGTGATGATAAAAAAATCGAAATAGGGCTATCTGACGATGCTACAAAGGCTATTACTGACAAATTGGATTGCTTGTTTGGAAAGATGGAAGAGTTGGAAGATAAGTTATCTTCGCAAACGCAAAGAAAATCTTCACGAACACAAAAGGAGAGTGAGTCTTAATGAATCCTATGCAGATGTTACAGGGAATGAGAAACCCACAGCAGTTTTTACAACAAATGATGGGGAATAACAGCGTAATGAGCAACCCTATGGCGCGCAACGCTATGCAGATGGCGCAGAAGGGAGATTCCAAGGGCATCGAGCAGATGGCTAGGAATTTGTGCAAAGAAAAGGGAATTGACGCAGATAAGGCTTTTGAGTCGTTTAAAAGCCAATTAGGAATGTGATACTAATTCTTGCAAGATTATGTATATAAAAAATGAATTATGGAGGTAAATTCTATGTTTAACACAGGTAATTGTGCATCCGTTCCGCTTGTCGCGAACATTGACGGAAACGGAAATAACAACGGATGGGGCGCAGAAGGCTCATGGTTATGGTTCATTATCGTTATCTTCGCTATCTTCGGATGGGGTGGATTCGGTAACGGATTCGGAGGAAACGGAATGAATGGTGGTGTCGGAAGCGAAATCCAGCGCGGATTTGATAATCAGGCGGTTGTGTCAAAACTTGACGGCATTACAAACGGACTTTGTGACGGATTCTATGCAGTGCAAACCGGCATGAATGGCATCAACACAAACATTTTGCAGACCGGGTTCGGCATTCAGCAGGCTATCAATGCTGATACAGTCGCTAATATGCAGAATACAAACGCATTACAGTCACAGCTTGCAAACTGCTGCTGTGAAACAAGAGAAGCTATCCAAGGCGTAAACTACAACATGGCAACTAACACTTGCGCTTTGCAGAACACCATGAACAGCAACACGAGAGACATTATCGACAGTCAGAATGCAGGAACACGCGCTATTCTTGATTATCTCTGCAATGAGAAAATTTCTAGCTTACAGGCAGAGAATAGCGACCTTCGCAGAGCGGCTTCACAGGATCGTCAGAGCGCATTACTTACAACTCAGATGGCAGCTCAGACACAGCAGATTATCAATGCAGTAAATCCGGCTGCTATCCCTGCATATGTTGTACCTAATCCAAATGCTTATGCATATGGATGCGGATGCAACACCGGATGTGGCTGCTAAAACTAAATAATTGAGTATCTTAATTGAGTTTAACTCAATCATGTCTGCTATGCAGTATTACTTATAATCAAAGGGCAGACTATAATGTTTGCCCTTATTTTTGTGAAAGAGAGGTAAAAATAATGGAAGTAACAGGAATTGCATTACAAACCGTTGCCGCTGGAGAAGATGTTGCATTTACAGAAACAGCAGTGAACGGAACAAAATGTATCGTACACAGACAGGGAAGCGGAATTATCAAGTTAAGAGGTATCACAAATCAGTGCAAAGCTAGATTCCTTGTGTCGTATTCCGGCAACATTCAGATACCTACAGGCGGTACAGTTGGAGCTATATCACTTGCCATTGCAGTAGACGGAGAGCCTTTACAGTCAACACGAATGATAGTTACTCCGGCAGCAGTACAAAATTTCTTTAATGTATCAGCGCAGGCATACGTTGATGTGCCTTGCGGTTGTTGCAGTACCGTAGCCGTGCAGAATACATCCACTCAGGCTATCGAGGTTCAGAACAGTAATTTGATTGCAGTAAGGGAGGCTTGATATTATGCATAAGTTTGCTAAACAGATTATGGATTGCGTGAAAGCCCACGTCGACGGCATTGGAATTGAGAATTTTGAGGGTCAAAACCTTGATGATCTCAAGGATTGGACGGAGATTGCAAAGAATATCGTATGCTTTGACAAAGACTATAACATTGTTGAAGCCATGAAAAAGTCTGAAGATGAAGAAATCATGCGCATGGTGGAAGAATTTGGGGATTATCCGGTAAGAAGATACTATAATGAGTACCGGTACTCAAATGGAAGATTCGCACCGAAAGGGCGCGGAACACGCAGAGGATATGTAGAGCCGCCATATTATCATCAGATGTCGGAAGATTACCACAGATGGGAAGATATGACGGATGCAGAGCGCATGAGGGATCTTGACCGTATGACTAATGGGAAAATGTACTTTGCAGAGCCGTTGAGTACCGGTACTCACGATGCAAGAGAAGGCAGAGCCGGTATGAGTCGGAGAAGCTACATGGAAACAAAGGAAATGCATAACGGAAATTCACCGGAAGATAAGGACGCAAAGATGAAAGAACTCGAAAAGTACATAAAATCTCTTTCGGAAGATGTGACCGAACTGTTTTCCGGCATGTCCCCAGAAGAGAAACAATTGACTAAGACTAAGCTGACTACACTTGTCACGAAAATGTAATAGAGAGGGCATTTTGCCCTCTTTGTTTGCGAGGTGGTAAATTGTTCACGATAAACAATGAAATTTGGAATTTGGTCAAAGTATCGCGTTACAGCGATATGCTACAGAGAAGTGACGGAAGCAGAACGGTAGGCATGACCGACAGGGACACGAAAACGATATATCTTGCGGATGATCTACGTGGAAGATTCCTTGACCGTGTGTTATGCCATGAATTATGCCATGCGTTCTGTCTTTCGTATAATGTATACATGGATATTGATACAGAGGAAATTGTAGCAGACTTTTTGGCTACATACGGAAGAGAAGTGTTTGAAATAGCAGACAGACTATTGATTGAACTTATGGAGGTTGCATAATGGATAAAATTTCAGAACTCTTACAGTACGTGCACCGGACGAATCCGGAAATGACTAGGGAAAAGCTGATAGAAGAGTTGAGCAAAAGTGACTATGCGGCGCGGTCTTTGATTTTAACGAAAGAAAATTTTCTCCGCGCGCCAAAAAATATTTCGTAATTTTTTTGTACCCCCCTGGGGTAGCGTTTTTGGGGTCAAGATTCCATTTTCACGGATTCTCAAAAACGTGTAACAAACGTGCAATTATCTGCAACATTCCACAAGTAACACAAATGCACCATATATTATGTTGTATATAGATAATTCATTGATGATATTTGATGGTATTGCCGATCACAGGCAAACGTCAGAAGACGCCTGCCCGGCTATAGTTATAGTCTAGCATAGACCGCATTTTACCACTTGTCAAGATAGTTTTTCCCATCGTACCGGCTGTAAGTGTGTGTTATGCGTTCCGGCTTTTGCGTGATCTGTAACCAATCTCCGCCACGTTGGGCGGTTATTTTGATTTTTGCAGACTCCACCCATTCCACGCCTTCAAACTTCGAGTAGCCGCACAGCTTGCCGGATGCCACTGGATAGCCAAGAGCAGACACCCGGCGCAGAATTTCCCTTTTGCCGATATACTCATATTTTGCCATTTTTGCCACCTCCTTATATTGTGTTTATTTGTCAATTTGTGCATTGGAACGGATTTCCACGTGGTCCGTACTCCGGGATCGAAGCACCTGAACCAGAGCCAGAACCTTTATTTCCTGCTTATTTCCATGTAGTCCGCGTCCCCGAAATCGAACCGGAACGGATGTGCCAAGCACGCGAAAAAGGCGGAATGGTACCGCCTAATTATTCAAAAGGTATTTTACGGCTTCCTTTTCCTGCTCCGACAAATACCAATATTTACCCATATCCCTTATATATGGCTTATCTGTATTTACTTTGTAAACGCGTGAATCTTCCCGAATACATCCGGTAATCATTTCACACCAAATAGCAGAACCTTTTTATAAAATCGTGTAACAGTATGTGCGCCGGAATCGTGGCGCGTTGTGAAAACGGTATGCCTTTCAATATCTTTTTGCTTTTCGCGCGCCTGGATAACTGCACCGCGCACAAGTTCGCTATAACTTCTCATGTTTCTACCTCTTTTCCTTTTATTTGCTCATTTTTGAGTAAAAACCGCCGCCGGTAGTGATCCGGCGCGCATTCTCTGCGGCGGTTGGTTAATAAATAAATATGGCGGTATAAAATCCGCGGCATTCTGTTACATGATTTTTACATAGCTTTTTAATATCACTTATAGCCGCGTATGTCTCTTTCGGCGGGTACTGTCCTTCATAGTCTGTGATTATACGCAATGCCGGAACGTTTTCACCGGATCCGTTGCGGTTGTAAACCGTGATAAATTCTGCATTATATCCAGATGCAGACAACTTTTTCTGTAATCTTTTCAGCTTTTCCATGACCATAATTCCTCCATATTTTCAAAATTTCCCGGTTATTCCGGTAAAAGCAAGCCGGGGAATCGAACCCCGGAAAAGCCGGCCTTGCTAATTAATTATTTTGCTTTTGCAGCGTGTTTTGTAAGCTCTCTGTAAAGCAGATTACATGCTGTCGCTTCTGCCTTATCCTCTGTATATCTGCCTTTTTCCTCTTCTGTCTCGTCTAAAATATCAGCAAGCCAATCAACGGCAGAGCCAAGAAAAATATCATCAGAAATAGGGAAAGCTGTAGGAAGTCCTGCCATCCAGTCGCAAAACAAAGAATATTTACTAATTCTTCCGGCTCTATACTGACAATCATATTTAACTTTCTCGTTCTCAAAAGCCGTTAAAATGTCTTTGCATATGTCGTTGTAGTCCGTCTTTGCTTCCTTGTTGTCATATGTGTAATATTCCTCTGCTGCTTCGTAACTCTCCATGATTGCGTTTTTAATTGCTTCCATTGTTTCTTTGCTGTTTGTTCTTCTCATTTCTTTTTACCTGTGCTATAATATAGCTACCTTTCTTTTTTGATTGGTGGCGGTTCGTTCTTGGTAGGAGTGACCGCCTTTTTTGTTTTCTGTGCTTCATTTGATGCTTGTATCATATCACTAAATTTAGTGACAGTCAATAGTAAATATCACTTTTTTTAGAAATATTTTTCTTGACTTTTCCAGATAGGAAAAGTATGATTGATTTAAGAAAATCTATATAGAAAGGAAGGTACGCAATGCTAAAATACAGATTTGATGTAGGGGACGCGTTGGAGCGCATCGGCTTTAACTCCTACATGGCTAAAACAAGCGGATTGTTAAGTCAGGAAACGCTCAAAAAAATAAAACGTGAGGACACAAATATAAATGCAAAGAGCATTAATAATCTTTGTCTGCTTTTGGATATGCAGCCGAAAGACATCTTTATATATGTAGAGAGTCCGGAAGATTTGGAACTGAAAAAGAAATTGCAAAAAAAATAAAATATCACTTGTAAAAGTGATATATGTGTGCTATAGTATAGTCAGATCAAGAAAACAGCACAGAGCCGAAAGGAGAAACGAGATATGAAAATTAACGGAATCGGAACAATTAGCAAAGACAAGGCTATGGAGATTTTGACAAGAGAAGGACGCGAGGCTGTAAAAGCCGGAGAGATCACAGCAGAAGAGCTTGGCGAAATGTACAAGCTCGAAATGGTCAAGAGATCATCCAAGATCGGACGGAACAGCGATACGTTCCGCGCATCGTATAAATGGATTCCGGAAGAACTAAAAGAAGAGTTGACACCGGAACAGCTTGGGAAACTCGTAGATAGCTTTTATGAGTGCTACGGAGCAGGGAAGAACGCATAAGAAAGGAAAGGAAAACGCCATGAAAAAATTTGAAATCGGGAAATATTACGCACCAGCAACATCGCCAAGCATTGAACCGCTAAAGTGCATTAAGGTAACTAATTGTTACGTTTGGTTTTATGACGATGAAAAAGGGTGCGAGGTGAAAGCGAAAAAAGAAGTGGGGGTTCACTTTAACGGAAAGGGCGTGGAAAAGTTTGAGCAGACTAAGATATACGGATATTTAACAAGAGCCATTGACAACTAAGGCGCATGGGAAAATAGGAGGTTATAAATATGGCGTTTACAAACAAACAAGGAATAAAAATCAGTTTTGAGTGCTCAAAACTGATAGGAGAATTAAAGGAAGATATTGCAGAATTTGGCGGCGATAAGATCGTAGCGGTTTGGTGCAAAGATAATTCAGGAGTTACGATTTATACAAATTATGATTTTATTGATAAAGATCAGCCAATAACAGAGAATGAACTACAGGATGCTGAATACATCCGGAAAATGACAATGAATGCATTGCTAATTCTTCTGGAAAAGCAAAATGAAATATTATAGAAGCAAGGGAGAACGAATAGAACAGAAATAGAGGAAAACATAATGAAGAACTACAAAGAGTACGAGAAAAGGTTTATAGGGGCAAGCGATATTGCGGCATTGATACTTGTTGGATGCGACGAAAACGGATTGAAAACAAGCACTCTTGATTTTGGCGAAGACGGAAGTTATATGGCATACGTCGTTGACGAGGACGCGGAGATAGGTGCACATTATAAAAAAGTCGCTGATTTTAAGCACTGGCTCAAGATTTATGATGATGACGAATTGACATACCGGGTTAATGCACAGGAGATAAATATATATCGCGCCGGAGATTTTGGGTGCATCATACAAACAATCTGAAAACATTAAAAAAGAAATCGAGTGGGAAAGACTAAAAATCTGACCCACTCTTTTTCTGTCACTGAGAATATAATTATTTCAATCCTTGTATCTGGGGGATCGCTCCGGATACCACAGCGGCAAGCATCCATACCGTGCGACATATCTATATTTTATCGTCAAACCGAGCAAAATGCAAGTAAATATTTTCAAACAAGGAGCAGCTTCTTCGGCTGTCTTTTCTTTTTGCCATGTCCAAAATCAACAACGTGTCCGGGCATATCTTACAAAATCTCCGAAAAACCGTAAACAAACTATAAAACTTTTCTTAAATTTTTATAAACAAGACTAGGTTCATTAGGTCTTTGACAAGTTCCAAAATGATAGAATAGTATCAGTTTTTGGCAAAAATCGTCTGACATAAGGCGACACAATCGTCTGACGTCGCTTTTTCAGAACTATGTTTCTCTTTCTCTATCTTTTTCTTAATCTTTTAAATTAATAATAATACAATGTATCTAAAGCCTATAGGTTTATAGTAAGTGTATATCCGCATACGCGCGCGGCGTAAGTATATATACCACCGTAAAAAATAAGGCTTGACTTTAAACCCGAAAATAGTGTATACCAAAAGCAGAGAGATAAAACAGATTGGAGGTGTGAAATATATGCAGGATATAGAAAACGTAGATTTAACAAGACTTATAGTTGATCTAGGTACAGTACAAATATATACAACAACTGTAAAAGACTTAATAGATCAGGCATGTATAGAATTTCACATCGATGATTTGTTAAAAGCTGGACAGAGACAATGGAAAGCTGTTATGCAGTATGTTGGTATGCATCTATTCCCGGATACATCGATACTAAAAGATAAGAGCTTGAAACCCCTTGGTAATGCAACTATACCGACTAACTGCAATAGATACGATAGAGAGGTATTATATAAGCTGTGTGATTATTATATATACATCTCCAATGTTTACAGCAAGCTGGTAAGTACAGTAGCATTTAGTTATTTTTGTAATATACCAACTACAACGCTTGACTTATGGAAAGATGAGGAATCAAGTTCGTTGGCTTTTAAGATTTGGCAAAAATTGCAACGATCACGCAAGGATTGTATACTAGATCGTGCGTATGACTCCAATAGCCCCGTAGGCACTATGTTCGTGGGAAATAACGAATTTGGCATGAATCAGCCCGGCATTGGAGATAATGCCACCCAAAGAAGGGCAATCACAGCGCAGGAGCTGCCAAGGCTGGACGAGAAAAAGAGCCAAGAATTGCACGCAATTGATACACAATTCACAGATGCAGCGGTAAATAATACGGTTTAAATTGTTTGTGATTATTCTACAATTCACAAATGCAGTAATATCAAGGGTTGTAGCGTTTTAACTATTCGTGAACTATTCGGAAAAGTTAGGTTTTGCGAATAGTTGCAAGGGTATGACATGAATTGTATTAAAACAATTTGGTTTTCACACAATGACAACAGAACGAAACGGAAAACATTTTATGTTTCCATGTTTGCAAGAAAAGGATGGGGAGGGGGTCTAACAGAAAGACCACCGGGCGGCTACTAAGTCCCTTAAATACCTCAAAAAATAAAAAGCCACTTACAACACACCCATTGACTTTCACCGTAAATAGGCTATAATAAATTTATAACAATTCACTTTCACGTTGCGAATCGCAACTAAATTTCCAAAAAAATTTTTTAAAAACAAAAAGAGTGTTTCGGACAGGAAAATGATATATGACCGGAAATGAGTATCAGAAATTATCCATGAGGACTTGCAATATCCCATATGACCACAAAAAGGATATGCTTAGACATGCTGTGTTCGGACTTGCATCCGAAGCCGGAGAAGTGTCTGGAATTTTTCAGAAAGAATACCAGGGACATGAGTTTGATGATCAACATATCAAGAAAGAACTTGGCGATTGCATGTGGATGATTGCAGAAGCGTGTACGGCACTTGGTTTTGAAATGGATGATGTTATGCAGACAAACATTGACAAGTTAAAGGCAAGATTCCCGGATAGGTTTAACGTTGACAAGGATTTGCACCGCAAGGCTGGTGATGTGTAATGACAGAGCGTAAAGAATGTTGCGGCACCTGTAAATATGGCTTATGCGTCAAGACAAACGGTTACGTTTGCGTGAATGACGAAAGCGATTATGCCGCTGATTTTGTAGAATACAGCCATTCATGCGATTTCTGGGAACAGAAACAGGGAAAACGGAAATGAATGAAACATTGATGAAAACCGAGTATTCCACAGCTTTTGATGAAAAACGCAAAGGTTTGATTGAGCAGTCGTATTACAAATACGGACCAGCAAGAATGAACTTCTCCACAGGGAATGTGGATGCAATCGAAAGTTTGAAAATGAATCTTGCCAAGTTTGAAGAGACTGGGAATCTTGAATATCTGTGTGACGTTGCGAATTACGCTATGTTCCGGTTCATGTTTCCACAACAGGGCGAGTACTTCAAACATACGGGCTCTGATTCATCTGCCGGGATCTTCGGTATGAGCGTAAATGAAATGGAACGATTCAAACAGGAACACAGCTTTGAGGATGGGAGATATTGATATGGCTTTGAAAGTTATTGCAACAGCGGCAGATGCCCTCGTAATACTGGGACTTATGAGAGGACAGGTAAAACAAAAAAACAATTCAAACGCAATGGGGTATTTGCTTTCATACGTGATTTTTGCGATGAATATTATGGTCATTTGGAAATGATGGGCTATCGCCAAACGATAAGGCACAGGATTTTGATTACTGCATTCCGGGTTCGAATCCCGGTAGCCTAATTGGTTGCATGCTGACGTTTCATGTAGCCACGTATGTTTTCCATACGTACTTGAACCCTTGGCTGAGAGTTTCAGGTATTGGGTTCCTCCTTTCGCCACTAGGACGATTCTGTTAAGGGCGGTGCGAGACCGTCCGGTGGTATTCTATCATGCGTCTATCCCACGGCGCATGATCGTGTAACGCATAGCACGTAAAACATATTGCTAACCGTCTTGTGGCGGTTTCGAGGCGAAGCTCGTAGGCTGGAGCGTTCATAAAAGTGAATGTCGGGGGTTCGAATCCTTCCGCTTCGATGGGCGTTGTTGCCAGTACACCCCTAGTGCGTTTATTACAGAAATGCAGGTGCTAATCAATATACCGGTTAAACTTAGCACAGGGAACTGGATTGAGCGGTTGTCATTCAAAAGATGGCGGTAACCGCTGACTAAAAGAACCTTGCACTTAGTGTAGTGTGGAGCAAGGAAAAACGGAAACTACACGACATGGCTTGTTAGCTGAGATGGATTAGCGACAGACTGAAAATCTGTATAGGGCGGCTCGATACCGCCACAAGCCATTGAGCGGTGTTAGTAGCACCGCGCCATTCTGAAGCGCAAGGAATGGTTCGGGTGTGGAACTTCCATGCCCGGCGCGTGCAGATATAATCCTAACTGGTAAGGAAACTGTTTGCTAAACAGTCAGTAGCCGAAAACGGTGTTTCGGTTCGAGTCCGAATATCTGCGTTTATCCTTATCTCCACTTAGCCGGGTGCTACTGCAATAGTTCCGGTCAATGGGGACTTATGGATGGTAGCGGTATCATTGGCAACAGAAAACCCTTCCGTGATTAGAAATTGCAGATTTGAAAGCGGTTGGCATGGTTTGGTCTGACAGGGTTCGATTCCCTGTGCCGCTATTTGATGATAAAAACATTGTGGAATATTTATATCAAACAAAAGACACGGAATCTCACGAGGATTCCGATTTTTGCTATGATTGAGGTGCGAATTATGACAAGTTGCTTGTGCTGCGGAATGCTAATACTTGGCTCCGAAGTTAATATGTGCCCTTATTGCAAATACTTATTTACGCAGATTCCGGGAAGGAACATCCCAGAAAATCAGCCGGATAAGGTAGAAACAGCAATATTTGAAAACGTGGTATTCAATAAAGGAGAAGGGCGTAAGAATGTGTAAATTTTGCAATTTTGATGAAGATGGTTGGTCAGTTTCAAAAGAAAAGGGAATTGACCTTGGAGTATTAGGCAAAATAACATTAGGTTTGGATTTTACAAATGAATGCATATATGCATCACTTTGCACTAACAAAATTGCGTTTAGCAGTGAAGTAAAAGTAAAAGTAAATTTTTGCCCTATCTGCGGAAGAAAGTTGGTGGAATATGTGTGATTTTTGTAGGAACAAAAAGAAAATCATTGATGGTAAAGGAAATTTAGTCATTTTTGGAGCTGAAAATAACATGATCTTCGACAATAGCGATGGAAAAGAGGTTGCAGGAGCCGTAAAAATCAATTTTTGCCCTATGTGCGGCAGGAAGCTGGTGTAGTAATGGCAGAACCTTTAAGCAAATTAGCAGAAAAATGTAAAAGTTGCCCCAAATCTGAAAAATGCGACAATAAAAGAATGGAGTTATGCGCTTTAGCGGATTTGCCACCACAAAATCTTTCAAGTACTACACAAGGCATTTTGATAGACAATATGTCACCTATATTGAGGGAAGAAATAAAAAGCCCTTTAAGCCCATTTCGGTACAAAGACGAATTAGAAAAAGCACTAAATGATTTGCATTTTGGGAATATGTTTATGAATGGTGCTTAGAAAGTTGGTGGAAGAATGAAACATCAAAAAGAATGGCGCACTTGCGACAGGTGCGGTGTGGAAATAAAAGCAAAACCAAAGAGAGGGATAAAATTTACATTAATTGGGCGGTGCTCAGATATTGAACCGACATTTGAAGATTGCGACATAGAAGCAGAGGTTGAAAGTATCTATAAATTCAAATTATTCAATCGAAAATATGACCTATGCCCTAAGTGTAGGAAAGATTTTAAGGAGTTTATGAGAAATGATCGTTAATATGGGAACCAAAGCCTATGAAATGAGCCATAAGCAAGCAAAAGCTATCCTTGGAACGGCTAAGAAACTTGCAAATTGCAACATATACGGCATTGAAAAAGGTAATGTGGTGATTATGCTGAATGAAAAATATGAGGACGATATGAGCCTTAAAAAAGCCGTAGGGGAGTATAAAAAGAAAGGGTTCAAGGTGCATTGGAAATGAAAACACTAGTTGATTTTATCAAAAATTTGAAATCTTTTTATCAGTTTTATAAAGATTATAAATATAACGGTGCTGAATGTGAGTTTATTATCCAGAATTATCAAGAAGTTTTATGCAGCCGAACAAAAACTATGAGCAAGCCGACATATTATGCAAATTCCGTTATTGGAGAGATGGATAGGTGGTATGAAGATTCTTGGAAATCTATGTATAAATGCAAACCATTTGAGTCGGAAGAAGAAAAAATTATGATAAAATCCGATGGCAAAACCGCACAAGTGTTTATTGACGGCAAAAAAGTAAGCTGCACGGACATGGAGTTGCATTTTATCGCTCATGCAAAGCAAAGTCCAATGATTAAAGTTGATGCACGATGGCATAAAACGGATGAAAACGGAAATGCAATTCTGAATGAGGATAAGACTGCGATATTAACAGAGGGTATAAAAATAAATTGTTGAGGGGGCGAGATTATGAAAATATCAGAAATGAATAACTGCATTGAAGAAATGATTGTTACAGATTTAAAGATGATGAAACAGAAATCTGCATAGGAGATATTAGAAGCGTCTCAAGTAGATATGTGACTGTTTGCGCAAAAGATGATAATGGAACTCAAATTGAAATGACAAGATATGCGGATGAGCTGAACAAGGAGTGAGATTATGCTAATAGTCGCATTGCAAGATGATATAGATAACTTATATGCCGTATGGAACACAGTTACAGACCGATTTTTAGGAGTTAATCTTGGAAAATATGAAGCTGTCGGAATTATTATGGATTACAAGAAAGACTACCCCTTTGAAAAGGCATTAGACAGAGTAGAACACCCACAACCATTTTCTGATATTACTAAGCATATAATAAACGGATGCGAAGAGGGAATTTATGTGAAATGTCCACATTGCGAGGAAATTAGAAAACTTACACCGGACGAGACGGAAAAAATATTAAAGACAGGCAAGCAAGTAATTTGTGATTGTTTATGTGGAAAAATATATACAGTTGAAATTGATAATGATGCGATATTTACGCATTAAAATATATTACCGGCTAACAAATGGAGTTAGTCGCTACCCTAAAACAGTTATAGGCAGAGGTCAAGGCACTTCTGCTTTTGCGGAGGTGCTTTTTATTTGGCTTCAAAGCAGTTAATCAATGCAGTAAATGGATATGAAAATTACATAAAGAAAAACGGAATAGATGAACAGGTAATTAATGCCTATGTAGATGCTTGTAGCGTAGCCATAAACGGAGAGAAAGATGTTGAGTATGGATTACAACTTACAGAAAGGGCAAAAGACATTATAGAGCGTTTCTGCAAGGATAAAACAGGCGGTACGATTTGGGATTTGGAAAAATATGCATTCGACCACAAAACCGCATATGATCTGATAAACAAAAAATATGAGATTTTGTTACTTGAAGCCCAAAACAAAATAGTTGACAGCTATTTTCAGTACATAGAGAAAAAGCGTGAGCCTAAAGACCGATTTTATATGCCACGCAGGAAACAACTAATCAAAATCGGACTTGTGGACGCATTGCAAGGCATGATTGATGATAAATACGACATATTGTGCGTGAGTCTAGTGCCGGGAGCTGGAAAGAGTACGATTGAGAAATTTTTCCATTCGGCAGTTGCTGGTTGGTTCCCAAAAGACTACAGTCTATTTTATTCGCACAGTGGCGATATTACACGAATGTACTACGATGGGGTATACGACATTGTTACCAATGATGATGATTATGCATGGCATGACATTTTCCCTAATCTATCAGTTACAAGCACGAATGCCAAAATGGAGCAATTCAATATTGGCAAATACAAACCTTTTCCGTCTGTACAGTGTACTTCTGTAGGAAGTAAGAATGCTGGTAAAGTCCGTGCGAGTAAATTTTTGCTAGTTGATGATATGATAGGTGGAATTGAGGAAGCCTTAAATCCTACAATACTTGATAAATTATGGAATAAATACGCAGTAGACGCAAGACAGCGTAAGACACAAGATACAGACGGAAAGCCGTGTAAAGAGATACATATTGCCACTCGTTGGAGCGTACATGATGTTATCGGACGTATTCAAAATATGTATATTGGAAATCCGAGAGTAAAAACAATATCGGTTCCTGATGTAGACCCAGTGACAGGGGAAAGTAATTTTGATTATGAGTATGGCGGTTTTACGAAAGAGTTTTTTGCAGACCAACAATTACTCATGGACGAAATCTCTTACCGATGTTTGTATAAACAGGAGCCTATTGAACGCGAGGGATTACTATTCCCGGATGATAAAATCCGCAGATACCTAAATTTGCCACACGGAGAACCAGAAATTGTTACAGCTCAATGTGATACTAAAGGCAAAGGAACAGACTATTTTGTTATGCCTGTGCTTCAAAAATATGGGGACGACTATTACTGCGTTGATTGCGTGTGCGATAATACGGCAGACTATGAAATGCAGTATGAAAATGCGTCAAACATATTAGTCAACAATCAGGTACAAGAGTGTGAGTTTGAACGTAATGCCGGTGGCGACAGAGTGGCTATGGAAGTTAATAAACGAGTTGAAAATAAAGGGTGGATATGCAACATCACTGATGTGCCGACAGAGACAAATAAGGAAGCGCGTATTTTTCAGTGTTCTAACTGGATTTTACAACATATTATTTTCAAAGATCAATCACTTTATAAGCCTAATGAGCCATATGGAGTGATGATGTCATTATTAAAGCAGTATTCGGTATCGGGCAAGAAACAATTAGACGATGTGCCGGATGTTTTCTCAAACTTTGCGTTAAGAATTACAAAAGGAAACAGGATAAAGAAGACAGTAATAATATCAAGTCCGATATAAGAGGAGGGGTTGTATGACAACCAAGGATTATTTGAACCAAATAAGCAGACTCAATAGAATGATAAATAATAAGCTGTCAGAGATATCGCAGCTTAGAGAGCTTTCCCGCAGCATATCGGCGGTAAAAAATGAAGAAAGAGTAATGTCGTCATCTGACCCAGATAAAATAGGCTCTACATACGCTAAAATTGACGAAATGGAGCATAATCTTGATAACATGATAGATGAATACATTGAAAAAAAAGACTTGATTATAGGGCAAATAGACGGCATAGAGAATGAAGATTGCTATAATATTTTGTTTTCAAGATATATCGAAAAGAAAACTTTTGAAGTTATCGCTACAGAAATGAAATACTCATGGAGACAAATTATCAGACTTCATGGAAAGGCTCTTAAAGCATTTGAAGAAAAATATGGTAACACGTATTTAAAGATGTCATAGAATGTCATATTGCTCAAATGATATACTGTATTTGTAAGAAGTTACAAAGATGTTTTTCATAAACACATTCTTCATCAAAAGCACCGTTGCTTAATTGTGGCGGTGCTTTTTGTTATGCAACGAGGTAAAAATATGAATTTTTATATGAATAAAGATAAATCAATCATGTGTCCGAACTGCCATAAGTTTTTAACCAAAGCAGACAGCAAAGACCCACGAACGCATAAACTGTCCTGTAAGCACTGTCGCAAGTGGATTTGGTATGTACCTAACAATGATGACGATTTTCAGATTAAGGAAATACCGGACAGAAGAAGTTCGAACGGCATGAGATTTTATTAGAGGTGTAGGCAATGCAGGCAGGAAGAATTGTCATATATACAGGCGCAAAAGAAATAACGTCTGACAATATAATACCAATTTTGCGTGAAGCAATTTTGGAACATGATATCAATTCTAATAGAATACAGTTTCTTCTTGATTATGACGCAGGAATACAGCCAATAGTTAGGAAGAATCCAAAGACTTACAGACCAGACATTGACTGTAAGTGTTGTGATAATGTGGCTAATGAAGTCACGGAGTTTAATTTAGGTTTTAAGTGGGGAAATCCTATAACGTTAGTTCAAAATGGCGACAATGAGGATTCTAACCTTACAAAAGCTATAGCGGAATTAAACAGTTGCTACGAATCACAGAACGCAAGACAGAAGCAGCAGAAACTTGCAAGATATGTTGAAATCGGTGGTGTTGGATATGTCCTTATTGATATAAATACAGAATACGAGGATGGGGAAAGCTATTTCACATATAATGTATTAGACCCAAGGACAACATTTGTTGTAAGATCAACCGCCTACAGCGACAAGAGAGTTGTTCTTGCCGGGACATATATAAAAGATAAGCACAGTGGCACCAGGTATTACACTTGTTTTACCAAAGATACGAGATATGAAATTACCGACGGAATAAAAATCACTAACGGAAAAAATAAAGGGAAAACAAAATGGGGGTTTTTGGAGAGAAGCGGAGAAGAAAACCCGCTGCATAAAATTCCTATCATTGAATACACAAGGTCATTTGATAGAATGGGCTGTTTTGAACGGCAAATATCTGAAATGGATAACTTAAACCTACTCATTTCAGATTTTACAAATGATGTCGAACAGAATACACAGGCGGTATGGCATACAAATGATGTTGATTTCCCAGTTGAACAGGAAACAACAGTTGATAAAGATGGAACGCAACGCATTACTGAAAAAGTAAGAAAACCAAAATCTGGAGAATGGATGCAGACCTACACATCAGCAGATGGCAAAACTCCAATAGTTGAGCCACTTGCAATTAATTATGATTACACAGGTATGCTTAATAATATCCAATCAAGGCGACAGATAATCTTGCAGAAATGCAATGTGCCACAACGAAATGATAACAGTGGCGGTAGTACAGGAGTTGCAATGTCAGACGCAACAGGTTGGTCACAGGCTGAAACAGCGGCGGCAAAACAACAATTAATTACTGATGGCTGCAAAATGGAAGAAATAAAAGTTGTTCTTGCGGCTATTAAGTTGTCAAACAATGTTAACAGCAGTAACCCATTACTTAAATTAAGGGCAATGGATGTAAAACCTAACATTAAGCGACAAAAAACTTATGAAATGTCAACTAAGGTTAATGCCATGGCAACATTGATAAGCCACGGATTTAGCCTTAAAGATACAGTTTATGCAATTCCATTCTTTGATGACCCTAACGATGTTGTAGCGAGAAGCGGAGAGATGGTTAAGGCATATCAAGACAGTATAATCAACAAAGGCACACAGAACCAAGCGGAGGGTGGAGATGGAGAACAGCCACCCAATAAAGACCGCACAATGCAAGACTTATCAGACCAGACAGAAAATAGTCCGGTTATAGATAAGAGCAGAACAGATAAATAATTGATATTGAGCCACAAGGTAGAAAATGCCTTGTGGCTTTTTATATGCCCTAGAGAAAGGGCAATACAAATATCGCAAGAAGTTGAGAGAACAACAAAAAACGCAGAAAGCAGAGGTAAAGAAATTATGGCAGATGTAATTAACACAACAACAGAACCAACAACCAACAATGAACCACAGAACGAAGAGCATACACCTAGCGTAGAAGAACTTATGGCACAGCTCGCTAGTGAAAGAGCTGAAAAAGAGAAGTATAAGAACGCTTCCGATAAAGCAAGTTCAGAAGCAGCTAAGTATAAGAAAGAACTTCGCTCGAAGCAGACAGCAGAAGAACAGGAAGCGGAAGCAAAAGCGGAAGCTGAAAAATTGCAGGCTGAAAAGTTCGAGAACATGAGCAAAGAACTTAATCATATGAAAGCTGTCAATGCTTATCAGAAAGTTATAGGTGATGGAAAGGATATTGATTCTTTGATTGAGGCGGTTACAGATGCAGACCATAGCCTTATTGCAACTGTAATTGCTAATGAAGTGCAAAGACAGGTTAAAGAAGCTAAGGCAGAGTGGCTTAAATCAAGACCGGCTATTAATGCAGGCGGTGGAGAAGAAAGCACGATAACACAGGAACAGTTCAACAAGATGAATTACCACGAAAGAGTGGAGTTCAAAAATAAGAATCCAGAACTTTATAAAAAGTTCACAGAGTAGAAAACGGAGGTAAATAAACTATGCCACAGACTAAGTTAGAAAATTTAGTAGACCCACAAGTAATGGCTGATATGGTATCAGCTAAGTTACCAAAGAAAATTAAGTTTTCGCCTATCGCAAGAGTTGATACAACACTTGTAGGCAGACCGGGAAGCACAATCGTTGTGCCAAAGTATGCTTATATTGGTGACGCAGAAGATGTAGCAGAAGGTGTTGCTATGGGCACAACGGTACTTACAACATCTACAACAGAAGCAAAGGTTAAGAAAGCAGGTAAGGCTGTAGAGCTTACAGATGAATCAGTATTATCTGGTTATGGCGACCCACTTGGTACAGCTATCAATCAGATTGCTATGTCAATCGCTGCAAAGGTTGATAATGACAGCTATGACGCACTTTGCACAGCACCTATTGATTACGATGGAACAGCAGCACCTATCAGCTATTCAGCAGTTGTAGCGGCTAATAGCAAGTTTGATGATGAATCAGATTCATCACTTACAAAGATATTGTTCATTAATCCGGCGCAGGAAGCTACATTACTTAATGACGATGATTTCAAGAGCAATGACAAGTACCCACTTAATGTAATTATGAATGGAACTATCGGTTCTATCGCGGGAGCGCAGGTTGTTAAGTCAAAGAAAGTTAAGTTAGTTAAGTATGAGCTTGATGATTCAACAGGAACAATCAATGTTGTGGCTGATACAACAAGTGAGGATTCAACTAACGTTCATCTTGACACAGCACTTGCACATACGCTTAAGCCAAAGGGCAAAGAAATTAAGGTAGGTAGCAAGTTAAAGGCTGTTACAACAGAGTTCTACGCTTGCCCTATTGTTATCGTTTCAGCAGAAGACCCTAACGAGGACGCAGGTGCAGATGGCGCATCAGAGGAAGAGAATGCACTTACAATCTATATGAAGAGAAGCGTTGAGATTGAATCAGACAGAGATATTCTTGCAAAGACAACTGTTATCTCTGGCGACGAACACTATACAGCAGTCTTAAGCAACGATTCAAAGGTTGTTCTTGCTAAGTTCGGAAAGTAAGAGGTGTTTATATGTTATTAAGACGACATAAAATCAACGCCGCAAAGCAGAGCGAAGAAGTAACAGCAGATAATGTAAGACAAGAAGCTGTTTATGGAGATGAGCTTAAGTATGAGGAAGGGCAGGACAAGTTCCCTGCTCAACCTACAAGCGACTACACAAAGACAGATATTAAGCGTATGTCAACAGCGGACTTGCAGGCACTTTCCTTAGAACAAGGTATTGAGAACGCAATGGAACTTACAGGAGCAGAACTTAAAGAACTGTTAATTGAGAAATTAGGGTTATAGGAGCTGAAATTATGGAATACACCACATTAGAGCAAGTTAAAATCAGACTTAAACAATTTCATATTGATACAGTCGCAAATGATGATGAAACAACATCTGATGTGGTAGTGTTCGATAACAAAGAAGATAATCCGGTAATCGAACAGCTTATTAAACAGGCTACAGAAGATGTAAAGGCAAGAAGAAATTACCCCGACAGCTACACAGACGAAATGATAACTGAGGACTTGAAAAAATTTGAGAGTGTTATTGTTAATCTGGCTGTCTACGACCATTCGCAGGCAGGTGAAACATTTATGGCAAGCTACAACGAGAATGGCGTTAACAGAGCTTGGAGAGATAGAGGCAGCTTATTTGTTGGGGTATTTCCTTTTGCTAAAGTTTTATAAAGAAGATTGAGCGTGACCATATTGCCGATGTCGGTAAAATGGTTGCAGGCGGCGCACATTAAGCGGTGGTGGGCAGTGCGTCAAAAGGAGATTCAAATGAAAAGTATTTTGATTCAAACTTATCTTGTGGCACTTCCGATAGTGCTTGGGTATATAGTTTGGCTTCTTAAACAACAAAAGAAAAGCAGGGATGCGAACAGTAAAGGAACAATGCTTCTTTTGCGCGTCCAGCTTATTGAATACCATGCAAAGTACACCAGAATCGGAGAGATACCGTCATATGCCTATCAGAACTTCTGTGAGATGTATGATGCGTACCATGCGTTAGGCGGAAATGGAATGGTTACGAAAATGAAACATGAGATTGAAGAAATCCATATAGGGAAAGGAGATAAGAGCCATGAGGAATTGGAAGGATTGGACTAAGAAAGCCGGAATCCGAGCAATCAAGACTGTTGCGCAGGCGGCGGTTGCCGGAATTGGAACGGCGGCATTTATGGGGGCGGTGGATTGGAAATATGTTCTTTCCGCATCAGTCCTTGCCGGAGTGTTATCGCTTCTGACGAGTGTTGCCGGAATCCCGGAGGAAAACACCAATGCTTGACATTAACAAGCAGGAAATGAAGTATTCGCAATCCGGTCAGAGGGTATTTATCCCACAAACTGACGAAAATGGAGATATTGTCTATGAAGGGTACAAGGATTCCGATGGGAACTTTGTACTTTATTTAGATTCCGAAGGAAACAAGATTCCAAAAGGCGAGGAAGTTGAAGGGTTTTCAGAACCTACGACATTCCAAGCCAATATCAGCAATAAGTTGTCAGAAGCACTTGTGAAAGAATTTGGAATTGATGATAGTACATCATACTGTCAGCTTGTCACGGATAAAGGATATTTGCCACTGAAAGCCGGCGATGTGGTGTGGAAACGTTCGGAAGTCAAACGCACTGATGATGGACTTGTGGATTCAGAAACCGCAGACTACATCGTAAAAGGAGTTGCTGATGAAGGACTGACCACGGATTTGTTTCTTCTTCGAAAGAATATTAAGTAGGTGATTGCATGGCAAAGAAAACTATTTCAATGACATTATCCTCTAAATCCATACAAGCCGCCATAAAGGAATTAGAAAAGTACCGCGATAGTTTACAAGCTAAATGTGATTTACTTGTTTCTAGGCTTGCACAGATAGGTCAGACAGCGGCAATACAACACATATCGGAATCCCCATTAGGAAACACGATAACGGTAAGGGTGGATAAAGCACCACAGTTAATGACCTCGAACGCAATTCTGATTGCAACCGGAAAAACGGTAACGTCAGAAGATAGAGAGCCGTTCTATACTTTGTTGGCGGTAGAGTTTGGAGCCGGTATTTTTTATAACTCCAAAGAGAACCCAAAAGCACCGGAACTTGGATTCGGCGTCGGCACATATCCGGGGCAAATACACGCTTTTGAAGATGGTTGGTACTATTGGGACGATAAGACCGAAACATGGCGTTATACCCACGGTATCAAAGCCACAATGCCTATGTACAATGCGGAACAACAGATTATTCAACAGTATGTAAAGATTGCAAGGGAGGTATTCGGTGGAAAATGAGTTAAATAGTTGGGCACTTGATTTTGAAGACACCTTATGTTCCCTTTTAAAATCGTACATGGAGAGCAAGGTAAGAGGAATTAAGGTGACGCAAGATGAAGAATCGGGCGGCACCGCAACATTCCCGACACTTTTAGTCAGACAAATCGGTGGCACAGAAGCCGGAAGGACTAATGAAGCAAAGACAATCAACGCAATTCGCCCAACATTTCAAATCACAATTACAAACAAAGGTTCAAGAAAGGCAACTAAGGACATCGCAGCATATGCGGTGTCTTTTTTTAAACAACAAATGTTTGAGGTATCAAATGTAATTCAAACAATTTCCAAGCAAGTGCGAACGGTTACATTCCGCGCAACTCGCGTAATTGGAAACATTGAGCATTTAGATCAGCTATAAGCAGAAAGGAAGTAGAAAATATGGCATCAACAAGTTATAAAACGCGTGTCATTGTAAAAGAGCACACGGAAAAACAGGCCGATTTTGCAGGAACATACAATCTTTTGGTTGCGGCTAAGTCAGTTCCAAGCCCTGCATCACCGCCAAACACAGTTGAGTCAACCACGATGGAAGATGACCAGCAGACCTTTGAAAAAGGAATTAAGACTTCTGATTCAAGAGAAATCACAGGAAACCTTGAAAAAGAATATCTTTCAAAGGTGGATGGATATGGAGATAAAAAACTTGATATTATCCATCTGTACGGAACTGACGGTATTGGTGGCGTAGCGAAGTACGCATATGTAGGAACTGCAACAGCAACACCTAACGATGTAGGTGGAAACGATGAAATCCTTGAAATGACGGTAACAGTTATTCCAAGTACAACATCAGAGCTTGTTACAGATAAGCTGACTGTCGTTGATAACAACGATGGCACATTTACCGTAACAGTGGTGGGGTAAAAAGCCTATCGGACGAGCAATCGACCGCACCGGTAGGCGAGGATGAACGGTCGATCGCAGAACTTGAAGCAATAAGATAAGCAACAATGGGGCGGTGGCAACACTGCCCCTTGCCAATATAGGGCAGAAAGGCAAGGTAAAACATGAAAGTTAAATTAGGTGGAAAAGAATATACAATTCAGTTTGCAACAAGACCATCATTAAAATCACATATCTTACAGGATATTATGAAGACACAGGACATGGAAGATATTTCCTCTATGGAAGATATTCTTCTTGAAACGCTTCCTAAGACACTTCTTGTGGGATTGCAGATGCATCACAATGAAGAATTTGGATATGATTACAAAACAAACGAAGGCTACGATGAGCAGCTTGAGAAGGTGTCCGACATTCTCTATGATGCGATTGACACAAACGAGATTAACTGCATGGATTTATTCGATGATATGCAGAAGGAAATGATGACAAACGGTTTTTTAGCGCAGATGATGGAGTCGTTGGAGAGAGCGCAGGAGCAGGAGAAAGAGAAGAAAAAGACCCCATCCAAAGCGAAAACCAAGAATTAACATGGGAATATTACGTTGCGGAAATCCGTCCGTTTTACCTTGTGGTAACGAAAGGCTACGGATTTTCCGTTGATGATATAGATATGATGAATCCAGAGTTGCTTAAGCCTTATGTGGATGCATACAAGGCAGAATGGAAGCAACGCGATGTGGAAATGTATATGTGGTTTGGCAGATATGCAACGTCAGCACTTGTGACCGCAATAGATGCTACATTCGGTAAGGGTAATAGTAAGTACGTGAAAGAAACTTGCTATGATTCCATCGAAAAGCATAATACGGACGATCCCGATGCTGAGATACGAGAAATGCTTAAGGCGGAAGAAGCATGGGCGGCTGAATCAAGGAAATCACATTTACCAAAGCCAAAGATAGTTTAAGAAAAGAGGTATTACCATGGCAGTAATTATCGGAAGTGCGCGACACGATGAACACGGAAACTGCTATTCTGGCGGAAAAGCCGGAGACCAGACCGGACAGGAAGTGTCTACGCAGAAGTTTTACAACCATTCTAAGGGATGGAATGTGTTAAGAGCAAAGGATAATAAGGTTGCGGAGAAGTTAGCTGAAGCTATGAAGATTGCGTGTGGCAACAAAAACATCGGCTATGACCAATCGGAACGCTACGGAGTCATTAAACATGGCATTAGCGCAAAGGTTAAGACGGAATGCGATTGTTCTTCTCTTGTACGCGCTTGTATTATCCATGCATTCGGGAAGGATGTAGGAGATTTCAATACTGCAAACGAAAGAATCATTCTTTTGAAATCCGGCTTGTTTACCGATGCTGGTTCTTACCGAATCGGAGAACTGCTTTACAACGGGGACATTCTTGTGACGCGTACAAAAGGTCACACTGCAATCGTTGTAAGTGGAGCAAAGAAAAATGCAAGCAAGTATTATTCGATGTATACCGGAAAATCTGGATCAATCGTTGAAGCATTAAAAGCGGTTGGGGAAGATGATGTGTCAAAAGAACATCGCGCGGAAATCGCAAAAAAGAACGGATTTTCCAATTTTAAGTTTACATCAGAGGAAAATTCAAAAATGATTTCTCTTCTGAAAAAGGGAAAACTGAAAAAGTAATTCAAGGGCGGTAGGGGTCAAATCCTACCGTCTTTTTAACCGGCTATCAATGTGGAAGATAGCCGCTAACCTAAAAAAGTTATAGGAAGTTGGTGGATAAATGGAATTAGAGTCTCTTGAAATAAAAATTCAAGCACAGGCACAACAGGCAAGCGGCCAGATAGATGCGCTTGTGACAAGACTTGGGAGATTATCTTCCGCGCTTTCTGGACTTAGTACCGGAAATCTGAATAGTCTTTCCACAGGGGTAAACCGACTTGCAGGGGCAATGACGGCAATGCGTGGAATTGACACACGGACTTTTTCTGCGGTTGCAAGAAATGTAAGCAAATTAGGCTCTATCAACAGCAAACAAATTAATGCCGCGGCTGGTTCTATGCGTCAGATTTCCAATGCATTAAAAGGGATTTCTGGAATGTCAGCATCTGTTAAGGGTCTGACCGATCTTGCATCTGCAATCAAACAGCTTGGTTACCAGAGTTCCACCAAAGCGATTGAAAATATCCCGAAACTTGCCACGGCAATGCGACAGCTTATGTCTGAACTGTCGAAAGCCCCTAGCGTAAGCCGGAATATTATTGACATGACAAATGCATTGGCAAAATTATCACGTACCGGTGGAGCGGCAGGAACAGCGGCAAAGAGTATAACAAGCTCATTTAGCGGATTTAGTTCAAGTGCTTCTGCGGTTACCAAGAAGTCGTTCTCCCTTGCGTCTGCAATCGGAAAAGTGTATGCAACGTATTGGGCTTTATTTCGAGGATTTAGGCTACTTGGAGACGCCATTGACATATCATCAAGTTTGACAGAGGTTGAGAACGTTGTAAGGCAGACATTCGGGCAGTATGAAAGCCTAATTAACAATTTCGCAAAAACATCAATTGAAAAATTTGGTATGTCTGAATTGTCCGCGAAACAGTTTGCAAGCCGTTTCCAAGCAATGGGAACCGCCCTTGATATTCCGCAAGGGCAGATGGCAAAAATGTCTATCCGGTTGACCGAATTAGCCGGAGATATGGCTTCATTCTACGATGTAAGCCAAGAAGATATTGCCAAGAGTCTGCAATCTGTATTTTCCGGTACTACGGCACCTATGCGGCGTTATGGTATCGACTTGACACAGGCAACATTAAAGGAATGGGCTTTAAAACAAGGACTTGATGCGAACATTTCCTCGATGACGCAGGCTCAAAAAGCTATGTTGAGGTATCAGTATGTGCTTGCACATACAACCAATATCACCGGAGACTTTGCACGTACAGCAGATACGTGGCACAATCAGATAACCATGCTTAAGGAGAACTTCAAAGCACTTGGAGCGGTTGTTGGTAGTGGTTTAATCAATGCATTCAAGCCATTTATCAAGGTACTTAATGCAGTTCTGCAAAAGGTTATTTCCTTCGCAGAGATGGTAACAAATGCTTTAGGTTCTATCTTCGGATGGAAGTATGAAGCAAGCAAAGGGGCAGGAATCAGCGGTCTTGCTGATGATATTGGAAGCGCATCTGACGGCATGGACGATTTAAGCAATGCCGCAGGAAACGCAGGGAAAAACACGGGTGGTATCGCAAAAAATGCCAAGAAAGCAAAAAAGGAAATCCAACAGGCAACTCGTGCATTTGATGAATTAAAGGTTATTTCAAAACAAAGTAAAGATAATACTTCCGGTTCCGGGAATAAAGGTTCTGGTTCTGGATCTGGTTCAGGTGCTGGTGGCGGCACCGGTGCTGATGGTGGATTAGTTCAGACGGACACCATCTTTAAGAAATTCAAAAGCAACATCAAAGACCTTGAAGGACTTGGAAAAGCAATTTCCGGTGCGTTAATTAACGCAATGAAAAAAATTAAATGGGAAAAAGTGTATGCAAAAGCCGAAGGTTTTGGAAGGGGACTAGCAAAATTCCTTAATGGACTATTTGAGGGTCAGAAAGGTACAACACTTTTCGGAGAAACCGGAAAACTGATTGCAAATTCATTAAACACGGTGCTTCATGGATTAGATTCGTTTGGCACAACGTTTAATTGGAAACAATTCGGAAATTCAATTGCGGATGGAATCAACAAGTTTTTCCAAAACTTTGACTTTGCATTATTGGCTCAAACGCTTAATGCATGGGCACAAGGGGCATTTGATGCGGTCACTACGGCATTAAGTAAAATTTCCTGGAAGGATGTTTGGAACGGAGCAAAGGAGTTTTTAAGCAACTTAGACGTAAAGACGGTTGGAATTATCATCGGTGCGTTGACAATCAAAAAAATCCTTGGATTGCATCTTGCAAAAACCGCACTTGATATAATCGGAACTTCCATTTCAAAAGCAATAGCTGGTTCACTTGCATCAAGGCTTGGCGTTGAAATTGCGGCAAATGAGGGAATCTCGGCAGTATTGTCTACCTCTTTGTCAAAAAAAATAGGTGGGGCGTTTGCTACACTTGGAACAACTGTTTCAGCTGGTGTCAAAGCTTTATTCGGTAGCGGTGCGGCAGAGAGCGCACTTTCTTTTATCAGTCCGGTGGCAAAAGCTATAACCGGGATTGGCTCTGTTGCAATTGGCGCGTTTACTGCAATATCAAACTTTGTGACCATGCTAAAGAACGGATTCAGTTGGCTTAATGAAGCACTTATGCTTGTCGGAGTTACGATTACGGCAGTCGGAGCGGTTATTTTAGGGGTAGCGGCAGCACCGGCAGCGATTGCCGCAGGAATAGTAGCCGCTGTTGCAACGGCAACTGTAGTAGTCAAGGATCATTGGAAAGAAATAAAAGGAATTTTCTCAAAAGCCGGAGATTGGTTTAATACTAATGTGATTAAGCCAATAAGCGGATTTTTTGAGGGATTATGGAAATCCGTTTCCGGTTTTTTCTCTTCTTTATGGAAAGATATATCCGGTGTATGGAAAACAGTTTCTGGATGGTTCAATACTAATGTTATAACTCCTATTGTTTCATTTTTCCAAGGATTTTCGAAAAGAGTTGGTCAAATCTTTGAAGGATTGTGGATCATTGTCAAGGCGGTATGGATTGTTGTTTCTGATTGGTTTAAATCAAAGGTAATAGAGCCAATAAAGAAGAATTTTGAATTATTGAAATCGGCAGTATCAACCGCATTCAAGGTTCTATGGACAACTGTGAAATCGGTATGGGCGGTGGTTTCCGGTTGGTTTAAGGAGCATGTTACAACACCTATTAAGAATGCTTTTAGTTCAGCAAAAGAATCTATTCAGAAAGCTTTTAGCGCGGCAAAGACAGCGGTAACCGGTGTGTGGAATAGTGTTTCTAGTTGGTTTAAAGAACATGTAACCACCCCGATAAAAAATGCTTTCTCGAAGATGAAAGAAAGTGTAGCTGAAATATTCAGCAAATTATGGAATAGCGTGAAAAGTGGTGTTGCCGGGGCAATGAACACCGTAATTTCAAGAATTGAAACAGCAATAAATTCATTGATCGGTGGAGTGAATACCGTTTTGAGAGGGTTTAACAGTGTTGTTTCTGCGGCGGCTAAAGTAGCAAAGGTAAAGTGGAGCGGAGTCGATCTTGTGCCGAAAGTGAGCCTACCTAAAGTAAAGGCTTATGCAACGGGCGGTTTTATGGATAAATATAGCATAGCAACTGTTGGAGAAAACGGGCTTCCGGAACTTATGGGAACGGTCGGAGGTAAGCCGGCGGTTGCAGGAAGCCAAGAGATTACCGGAATCAAAGATGCCATCAATTCAACATCTGCGCAAGAGGTTTCCTTACTGCGACAACAAAATCAGCTATTACAAGCTATTTTACAGAAAAATTTTGGAATTACTACAAACGACATAGGAAAAGCCGCAAGGGATTATGGTAGAGAACATTACAATCGAACCGGAGACAATGTATATGTTTTTTAGTGACTTCTATAATTGAACGTGATATAATTCTAAATAAATCATATCACAAGAAAGGAGTCATTATGAGAAGTACAAAAAAATTATTAGTAGCGATGGGGTTGGCATTTGCCGTTTTGGCTTCGGCTATGCCAATCCAAAATGCAGATGGGAAACAGATTGTTGCACAGGCGGCAACTATTAAATTAAGCAGAAAGACTCTTAATTTAAAAATTGGAGAATCCGCAACATTAAAGATAAGCGGAATGAGGAAAACTGCTAAATGGAGTAGTGGCAATAAATATGTTGCTTCTGTAAACAAGTCTGGAAAGGTTCTGGCGGTTGGAGAAGGAACAACGTACGTAAAAGCAAAAATTGCAAAGAAAACGCTTTCTTGCAAAGTTACCGTCACTTCTTCCTTTAATGCGAACAAGGTAAAGAAAAACATCTCAATTGAATACCAAGATAGTGGTCATGGAGTTGTTGCTATCTTGAAAAACAACAACAAGGTAACTGTTGATCTGGACGCAAAACTTGTATACTACAAAAATGGTAAAATGCTGGATAGCAAAAGCGATTGTAACAGAGCTTTTGAATCCGGTAAGGAATGTGTTCTTTATTTTGACGCACCGAGCGACTCTGATTATAACGATGTTTCTTATGATAACTATAAAATGTCGTTGAGCGTTGATGAAGCAACAAATGCTGTTTGTGATGTTCGCAATATAATGGTTCAATCGGACATTGGAGCAGATAATGTTACGGTTGAAGCTACAAACGATTCCGGAAAAGATTTTTCATTTGTAAAAATTTCTTGCGTAATGTATGATGCATCTGGCAACTTGATCAAATATGATTATCATTATGCAGAATGTGAAAAGAATGGAGACACCGATTATTTCTCGTTTAGTTTTCCGTACGATTCAAATTACGATACGATCTATCCGAGCAGTTATAAGATATATGTTGATGAAGCATATACATATACTTGGTTACAATAAAAATTGAAAGATAAATGATACTTAAGCCGTGGAAACACGGCTTATTTTAATTAAAAAGCTGATTGACACAAAATCAAAAATAGTCTATCCTTATTACTAAGGAAACAACCTTATCCGTGAAGATGCGGATTACTTACTCGAACGCCATACTGTACGAAAGAGGAAACCAATGTGATTTCACAAGTGGCTTCCTCTTTTTTATTCAGATAAAAATGTATGGAGGTAGGCACGAATGAAAAAATCACAACTTATGCTTAAGATTCAAAATGGCATTGAGGTATTTGAGAATCCAATATTCGGACAGATCAGAATGGTCATGGTCGATGATGAACCATGGTTTGTTGGAAAGGATATATGCGAAGTATTTGGAGATACGAATTACAGAAGAAGCCTTTCAAATATTGATGATTCTGATAAGGGTGTGTCACAAATTGATACTCCCGGTGGAAAACAAAGAATGACGGTTGTTAATGAAAGCGGTTTGTATTCCTTGCTCTTTCAGATGCAACCGCAGAAAGCAAAGGGTGTGTCACAAAACGACTCCCTTATAAACGAAAGAAAAGAAAAACTTCATAAGTTCAAACGTTGGGTAACATCCGAGGTTCTCCCTACAATCCGTAAAACAGGTGGGTATGTCAATAATGATGAATTATTTATTTCTACTTACCTACCATATGCAGATGAAAACACTAAACTGATATTTTCACAGACATTAAAAACTGTTAGAGAGCAGAACGAAACCATTAAAAGACAGCAGAAAGAAATCATCCATAAGGAAGATGTTATTATCGGACTCGTTGATGATATTGACTTGGCAACCAAGAGACAGCGGATAACGCAGATTGTCCGTTTCGGTGCCGATGGAAAGTATCAAGAACGCTATTCATTGCTTTATGGAGAATTCGAAAGGAAATATCACTGCAACCTTAAATCAAGGATGGAAGGGTGCGCACTCAAGCCCAAAGTAAGAAACAAGATGGATTATATCGACAGGGAAATGGGAATGATTCCGCAGTTGTACGAAATCGCTTGCAAACTTTTTGAAAACGATGTAGAAAAGCTGAAATCTGAATGGGAATCAGTAGTAGCTTAAAATTTAATCAAATGGATAGCATCTACCAAGCGGTAGGTACTATTTTTATACCCATTTTTAGGAGGCAAACGATGGGATATGGCGGATATTTAGTAAAGTTTGGCAATTATACCATACCGAACAATTTAATAAAGCAGGACACGTTTAGTTCCTATGTAAATATGCAGGACAAAGACCCTTGGACGGATGAAAACGGATATGAGCATCGTGATGCCGTGGAACTGAAAGCCTTAAAGGTTGAGTTTGAAACCAAAGCAATGCTGACCGAAAAGCAGTTTGACGATTTTTGGAAGAATATTGAAAAGAACTATACCAAGGCAAAAGAGCGTGGTGGCTATATCACGGCATATGTACCGGAGAAACGCGGATATGTGACACAGTACGGATATATCGCTGACATTCAGCCTACGTTCTATTCTGTGGCACATGGGAAGATAAAATACGACGCAATCAAATTTTCGTTTGTAGGTGGTGTATATGATAAATAGCAATTTGAAAGAAAAGTATTGGGATTCCGCGACAGATAAGCAGATGGTCATATCTGTTGTTGGAACGAATCAGAAAATAGACAATTCGATGCTTGAAATCGGTACGTTTGCGCTTGAAGAAAGTCTTTGTTCGGAGTCTGAATTAAAGTTTGGAGCGTGCGAAGCGAATTGCGTAAAATTCACAGCAAGAAACACCGCAGGAAACATTATCGGAAAGACAATCTCTATCGAAGAAACGATTGACGGAGATGCCGAAAATCCGATGCCATACGGAGTTTTTAAGGTGGCATCCGATGTTCCTACGGCTGACCGAACAAAACGGCAGATTACGGCATATGACGCGATGTACGACATTATCAATACGGATGTAAAATCTTGGTATGCAGGACTTAGCTTTCCAATGACGCTTAAGCAGTTCCGCAATAGCTTTTTTGCGTATCTTGGAATCGCGCAAGTTGAAACAAGCCTTGCCAATGATTCCATGACTGTCAATAAGACGATTGTAGCCACACAGACGGACGATTCAAGCGTAGTCACAGAAGAATCCGCAATCAGTGGGAAAACCGTTATAACGGCAATCTGTGAGATTAACGGATGCTTTGGTAATATCAACCGAGAGGGAAAGTTTGAGTATGTCTTTCTGAAAGCAATCACAAGCGCGCTTTATCCGGCAGAAGATTTATTTCCGTCTGACAATTTATTTCCGTCTGACGCAAACACAGAGTCTATGACCGGACACTACATCACGTTTGATTATGAAGACTTCAAAAGCAAGGCAATCACGCAACTTGAAATCAAGACAAGCGAAGATAATGCAGGTGCTATTGTTGGAACTGCTGGAAACAACTATTCGATTACAGGAAACTTTCTTGTATCAGACAAGACCGGATCGGAGCTGGAACAGATTGCAAATAACCTATTGACGGTTATGAAACAGGCGGCATACACGCCGATCAAAAGTTGCACTTGTGTCGGGAATCCATGTCTGACACTTGGCGAACCCATCCGGTTCAATACTACAAGAGAGATTGTTGAAACGTATCTATTGCAACGCACGCTAACCGGAGTGCAAAGCAAGAGAGATTCGATTTCGGCACAGGGCACACAGACGCACTCTGCAAAGGTTAATTCTATCAGAGATACGATTGAAAGCGTACAGAGACGGACAAGCAAGTTAGAGAGAAACGCTGATCATCTTCAATCCACGTATGAGGATTTAGAAGAACAGACAAATACCAAGTTTGAGCAGACTACAAAGAGCATTTCCGCAGAAGTCAATCGTGCACAAAAAGCGGAAGGGCAATTAGACGCATCATTGGAATTGAAACTTGGAAGAGACGAGAACGACCAAGTTATTTCCATGATCAATGCCAGTGCCGACCAGATTATGCTTCGCGGGAACAGACTCGTAGTCGAAAGCAATAATTTCATGCTTGATAAAGATGGCAGAGTAACAATCATTGATTCACTAAACTTCAATTCAACAGCGCTTGGTGATAACCTTACAATTATTGGGCTCGATGGAAGAGGAAGGCCAATGCTTCAAAACATGCGCGTGGATCTAGGCTCCGTAACAGATCAAGATGGTGTAGCCATAGGTGACCATGCTAGCACTGCAGATCATGCAACAACCGCAGACTCTGCAACAACTGCAGAAAGTGCAAGGCAGTGTATAATGGCATCAACCGCGCATTATTTGCAAGGTATTGGACTATCCGATTATGTACGAATTTCAGACAACGGAAATTTAATCCCAAGTTCTAGTTCTGTGTATTGTGGAACTACACCCAATCCGTTTGCCGGAGGGTATTCTTCCGGTGGTTGGAAAACAACGTCTGACCGCAGGAAGAAAAAAGATTTCCGAAAGCTGTTAGAGGATGATCGGTTTGAAAGATTTTTTGAGTTGCTGCAACCGATGGAATATCGGCTCATAGAAAATGACGATAAAATGCATATTGGATTTGTTGCACAGGATGTTGAACAGGCAATGAAATGTTGTGACATATCTGAAAATGAGTTTTACGGACTAGAACATGCAGAGTTTTCCGAGAAAGATTTTGAATCTAATGAGGAATGGGAAAAATTCTTAGAGCAGAATGGTGGTGCAAATGATATGTATACATTGTGCTACCAAGAGTTTATTGCTTTAAATACTGCCATGATACAGAAATTGCAGAACAGATGTAGTGATTTTGAACAAAGATTATCCGCGTTAGAAAGACTAACTATTAAAAGTCAAGTCTGAAAATGAAATATTTTGAATGAATTGCAGAAATGCATTTCAGATATATTTGTACCTTGAAAACTGCATGACAAAAAGAGTGTCATTAGCGGCACTCAGCTAGGAGATATTTATAGAAAACAATTAGGATGCACTACTGTATGATTGCCCTGTTTTTTCCATTGCATAAATGGTTCTTACTAGTTTCTTTGTAGCATGGGATAAAGCAACATTATAATGCTTGCCCTCTGCTCGCTTTTTGGCAAGATATGTTCCAAATGATTCATCCCAATGGCAGACATATTTAGTCGCATTGTAAAGGGCGTATCGAAGATAGCGAGAACCACGTTTTTCCATATGGGAGTAACAGTTATCAAGTTGCCCCGATTGATAGGTAGATGGGGACATTCCGGCATAGGCAAGTATCTTGTCAGGAGAATCAAAACGACTGAAGTCACCGATTTCTGCAATAATCATGGCACCCATACGGTAGTTGATTCCGGGGATGCTAAGAATCGGAGAATTAACCTCATCCATAATGGATTTGATTTCGGTTTCAATTTCGTCAATCTCAGAAGTTAATTCCTGAATGAGCTTAATGGTATGTTTCAGTTCCAGAGACTTTGCTGGCATATTTGAACCGATTGAGTTTCTGGCGGCTTCACGAAACATTACTGCGGTATCTTTGCCATATCTGCCATGTGAGCTTTCGGAAAGCAGATTTGTAAGTCTGGTAAGATGTGCAGATGCAACAGCATGAGCAGACGGAAATTCAGATAATAGGGCATAAACGGATGCCATATGGATTGTTGCAACAAGCTTCTCTAATTCAGGGAAAAGAATACAAATAAGGCGAGATACAGAGGTCTTGAGCTTTGCTCGCTCCTGTACTTTATCAAAACGATAACGAGTTAATGACTTTAGTTCTTCGTTGTGGTAAGATGTGTCTGAGTAGGACTTCAAGTTCACATCAGACATGATCATAGAAGCGATGGTATGGGCATCCACTTTATCCGTTTTCGTCTTTCTAAGGCTTAAACTTTTTCTGTAAAGATTGGTATGTAACGGATTGATAACGTAGGTCGGCAAACCTTTATCAAGAAGGAATCCCAGAAGATTGTAACTATAGTGTCCAGTGGCTTCAAGTCCTACTTTTACTTTGGTTAAATCATCTGATACGGACTGTACTTTCTGAAATAAGGTTTCAAAACCTTCACGATTGTTAGGAATGGTAAAAGATTTGAATAATACTTCACCATCTGAATTAGTGATAAAGCAGTCGTGTTTGTCCTTAGCAACATCAATTCCGACGTATATCATAAAAATCTCCTTTGAGTAAATATTTTGATACTGTTTATAGACCCACTGGTACTCCTTGCGATTGTAACCTCGTTCTAAATAAACCGTCATGCGGTATCTAACTGATTAACAAATATACAAAGAGACTGTGGTTGTAGCCTTTCTTAAACCATCAAGTGGTAGGAGTGTGAAAACAATCCACAGTATCTCCAAAAGTATAGCATACAGACCTTGGAGAGGGTCTATAAACACTACTACTTTATAATACGAGGAGTGTGAGCCATGCAGAAAATTTATAGCAGGACGTATTGGGAGAACTTACCGAGTGAAAAAACCTCCATAAATGAGAAACGGCTAAACAACGCCGAAAAAGGGATTGACGATCTGGATGATCGTATAGTTGCTATGGATGCGGCAAAAGTCGATCTTATCAAGGCGAATGAACTTGTGGAAGAAATTTTGTGGGATGAATCCAACGGAACGTTGACGGTCGTTAAGATGAACGGTTCCAAGGCGGTCATTGATACCAAATTGGAAAAGTTGGCTGTCAACTTCACATACAATCCGCAGACACAACAGTTGGTAATCACGCTTGACGATGGAACAGTGCAGAACGTGGATTTATCCGCGCTAATCACGCAGTATGAGTTCTTGGATTCTGATACAATCGCATTTGAGATTACAGATGGCAAAATCAAAGCTATCGTAAAGAATGGTTCCATTACGGAAGATATGCTGCAGCCGAACTTCTTGGCAGATGTTAAAGTTGAAGCCGAAAAAGCGAAAGCATCAGCATCCGCTGCGGATGCGTCAGAAAAGGAATCCACGGTACAAGCTAATCTATCCAAAGAGTATGCGGATAAGGCCAAGGAATACAGCGATAACATTGATAAAAAAGCTCATCTGGCAACATTTGATGTGAATGAGGACGGCGAGTTGATCTATACAGATAACACAGCAGATGTGTTTACCGTTGATGATAACGGGAATTTGAATTGGGAGGTGGCTTAGAATGGCTATAGCAGGAAGAGTGGCAATTGTGCCAAAGGGCGATTGGAGCGCAGATGCTACATATAAGAGATTGGATGCAGTGACTTATAACAATACGCTTTATTTCGCGAAAAAAGAAGTTCCGGTAGGAACGGCGACAAGCAATACAGAATATTGGTCGAAATCGATTGTGGGCGGTGCTGGTGCAATCGCAACGAAAGAGGATGCCGGGATTGTGAAACCGGCAGACGGACTTTCGATTGCGGAAGATGGAACCCTTAAGGTCAGCATTGATGGAACAACACTTACGATGGACCAGGTCAACAATGTAATCAAGTTGGCAGATACATTAAAGGATAAAATCGGAAGCGCACTGCAACCGGAAAGTATCGTAAACAATCAGATTACGACAGTGGAAGGGTTTGCGTTGGACGCGCGGCAGGCAAACCCTAATTTGGACGGCACGTTGGCCAAGCAGATAAGTGATTTAAACGGCAGTTTAAATCACTTAGATAATTTTAAATTCAGAAAAATAATCGAAAATTGGTCTTCGGCATCGCAGGTATCTGGTGGATGTGGAATATACAAAGTAAACGTAATAGAAGATAATTTCTATAATTCAATATCTAAACACGTAACAGCTTTCCGAAATGTTGGCGATTACTCACTTATTATATTTTCATGGAATGGTTTAGATACTTTAAATTATGGTATTGGGTTACTTGCAAGTCCACGAAGTACCACTCTTTGTTTGGTACAAGTTTGGGAAGGCAATTTTATTTTGTATGATATTTAATTTTATTCTGCTTCTAGATACATGAAGTTAAGCCAATACGTGCCGGCTTCAAATACGCTTCGCAAAAAGACACTAGCTGTGTTTTTATCTAAATACCATTTACCTTCTTTTCCGTCCATGTTTGTTTGGTTGATGCCAGTAAACAATTTTGTTGGTAAATTTACAATAGAAACATATTCGCCAGGAGTATTTTCAGATAAATCAATACGTATAGCGCAAATTACTAAAGATCCGTATCGTAGTGCCATCGCTTCGCTAAACTTAACCTTATCTGCAAAATCTGTTCGAGGACAATATGGTGTCCATTGAACGATTTTAATTTTTAAACTTCCGTTTAAGAAAATATATCGAACAAATATTCGAACGTAACTTATAAACCATTTTTTATCATAGAAAGGAATAAAAAATTATGGACAAAATAATTTTGAAAAACAAAATAGAGTTCGAGGTTGCCGATGGTGCAAGCCTTGGAAACATCCAGATCAAAGCCGAGAACTTCGAAGCCATTAAAACGATCACGGATGCTTTTACTGCAGACAACCTTGCGGAAGTGACATTTACACACAACGATGCAGTGTCGGGGAAATATACCGATCTGAAATCCGATGGGTTTACATATGTTCCGAACATGGGCGAGGATGGCACAGAAGATGGTACATATACCGTTACTATCCGGTTGCGGACAAAGACGGAAATGGAAAAGGCAATTGATGAGCTTAAAGCAGGACACGAAGCAAACGCAGAAGCAATCGAAGAATTGGCAAGCATTGCAACAGAAAGTGAGGTGTAGGATATGGTTAAGTTTTATGTGCGTAGAATCTTGGTAGACAAGAAGATGACAATTGATGAAGTGCCGATGCGTTGGCGCGCAAAAGTGCAAGAAGAAATCGAGAAACAGCTTTCCGCTTCTCTGCAATGACATTTTCTGTCGAAACTTGCGACCGAAAAATGTTGAAATCATGCATATTACAGTGATACTATGGACTTGTCCGAAAGGACGCTTCAAGTTCTGGCATGGGTGGGGTTTGGCATGGCTCCGCCCATAATTGGGGATTGACTATACAGAACGTATGTTCTATAATAATTGTCGAGGGTAGTTAGCATTTGAATCGAAAGGGTGGGAGCAATGGATAACAACGAAAACGAGTATTACAAAAGCAAAATCATTGAATTGATTGAAAAATGCGACAATACTAGATGGCTTCGAGCCATATACGTATTTGTAAAAGAACTGTTAAAATAAGAAGAAAGCCAAGGGTTTGCGCATTGCCCTTGGCTTATTTTTATTTCTTCTTTGAAATCATATCAACAAATTCTTCTAGTTTATCCCAGCCATCTTTATCTAGCTGCGCTAGCGCAGAAATCAATTTCTTTTTAAAATTTCCGTCTTCTGATTTCATAACATCTGCAAGCATTTTTGAAATTTGCTCATCTTTTGTTTCCGGCATAAACATTTCTCCGTTTCCGGTGCGAAGCCAATCTTCATTAACGTTGCATTTCTCACATACAAGTTTAATAAATGCATCTGATGGATTTCTTCTTCCGGATTCATAGCTAGAAATGTTTTCTTTTGATATTTCCAAGTAATTTGCAAATGTTTCCTGAGTTTTCCCATTAGGATTGCTTTTTCTTATCTCCTTTAGGCGCTCCTTCATATTAACACCTCCTTTCAACTTGATTATACAAGTCACAATCGCAAATGTCAACGACAAAGATTGTACAATGTACAAAAATAACTATTGACAAAGATTGTACGACGTACTATTATAAGAATGTACAAAGTACAAGAAAGGGGGAACAAAAGTGAAAAAACCATCTGTTTCAGATGCTGCATTAGTACTTTCAGCATTTACTTTGCTGTTTCAGATTTTTTGCCATTTTATTTTGCCAAAGCTTTGACAAAATCAATTATTTCTGAATGATGTACAGCAAATTCCATTAAAGCACATATGATAGAAAGAACCACAGAAATCCAACCTTTAATATCCGCTTTGCTTGATGTTTTTAATGCAACATCAGCTTGTGTTTTGGAACTTTCAGCAATCTCTTTAGCTGAATCAGCTTGCAACTTTGCAGAGCCGGCAATATCGTGAAGTTCTTTGCTTGTTTGCTCAATAAAAGTGGTTTGAGCTTCCAACATTTCAATCGGGGATTTTCCATCCTCGTATCTAGGCATTTCGATGTTTGTGACGGATTTGTTGAAAAAATCATCCAATTGTGGACGAGTAGGTATGTGGCGCATATGGAAACCTCCTTAAGTTTTTAAGAAATTATATCATGGAAAGGAAGTGAATTCAATGAGCGAAAAGGAAAAGCGAGTTGTCGAAAAACTTCGTGATGCCATTCCGAATATGACAGATTTTCAGAAAGGATATGTCCTTGGAATGGTTGAGAGTTCTGCTTCGAAACATAGTGAGCAGGGCAAGGAAGACGAAACACATAATGGAAAGGAGAATTGAAATGAGAAATTTTGAATTTCAGAAAGTTAATTCAAGGGTAATTCGTAGCGGTGACAACTATTTGGCAAAGGTTGACTCTGCGGAAAATTTTTCAAGCATTTTCGTTGACGAGGAAACAACATATGGAGTTTATGTAAGAGATGCGCAGATACAGACAGGAGATTCGACTTACACACCTGCAATGGCTTTTACATATTCCATGGAAGATGGTTCTGCGTGCTTTATAGATGTTGTTGTATGTCCGTTACTCGGAACGTTTGTTTCTGACTGGTACTAAATTATAAAGTGGCAGAAAGGAGCATGAATGAAAAAAGTAATCCAATTCATCATAGGTGCGGTCGCAATGGAGTATTCCTTAGTTGCCGCGTGCTATATGGATAGTGAGGGCGCGGTAGGGAATATAGCGGCTATTAAATTTGTAGCCGGTGCAGTAATTGCGGCAATTATGTATTACTGGTCAGAGGTAGACCGAAAGAGAGCCTAACTTGACAAGCGAATTAAAAGAAATCGCAGAATGAGAGAGGATGCATGGTAGGCGTTGTGTATATAAGTGGCACGAGATGTTCCACGAAAGAAAAGCGTATGCTTGCTGAACTTTTGGCAGGGAAACGAAAGAAACAGGATGATAAAGAAAATTTTGAAAATATTCTCGTAAGAGAAATGGAAAGGAGAAGCAATGGAGAACAGAATAACATTGATCGGTGATGTTGTATCAGCACCAAGGGAAAGCCATAAATCAAACGGTAAGATTTTTTATAAATTTTTCATCGGAGTTGAAAGAAGAAGCGGTGTTGCAGATATTCTTCCGGTACTGTTTGATGAAAAAATCAGCGATACAGAAATCAGCGGAACGGTATGCGTCAAGGGAAAGATAATTACTAGACGCGTGAGAACAGGATCCGGAGAAGCCATTCTTATGTATGTTATGGCTGATTCAATCACAAAACCGGAAGACGATAGCCCTTTGAATGAAGTAAGCCTTGATGGAATCATCGAGGAAAAGCACCTTAGAGAAACACCGCTTGGTCGTAAAATCTGTGATGTGAAACTCAAAAATTTAAGAGAGAACGGAAAAGAGGATTTGATTACTTGCATTGCATGGGGAAAGAGTGCAGAGTATACGGACTCACTTGCTTTAGGCGATAGGGTGAGCACATACGGCAGATTACAGAGCCGGAGATACAAGAAAACGTGTAAAGATGGTCGTGTTGTGGAAAAAGTTACATATGAGTTATCAATAAAAGGAATCGTTGGGGTGTAACATGGGAAAGAAAAATTATGTTTATGTTCCAAAAGAAGAGTATGAAGAACTGATTGAGTGCAAGTTACATATCAACATGTTGCACAGATACATTACAAAAGAACATGAAGATAGTATCAGATTGCGCGGATGCAAACAGGATACAACAGATATTCTGACAATCGAAACTTTGAGCGGATACACGGAGAGCGAAAAGCATTTCGATAGACTGAAAAGAGAATTTAAAGAAAGGGTGAGACAAAAATGCGAATGATTTTAAAATCGTTACATATTGAAAATTTCAAGGGAGTAAAGGATAAGACATACGAATTTGGCAAGACAACAAGGATTTCCGGCATGAACCGTAGAGGAAAGACCACAATCGGGGCGGCATGGTACTGGCTGATTTCTGATAAGAACTATGAGCTTGTCAGCAATCCAAACATTAGACCGGACAATGTAGAAGATTGCATTCCGACTGTTACTGCAAATGTCGGTGTAGACGAAAAAGAAATCACTCTTTCCAAGATGCAGAAGCGAAAAGTCGGAAAGCCGGATAAAAATGGAGTTTCGAAAATTACAATAACAAATACATATGAGATCAATTCTGTGCCTAAGACAGAACGTGATTTTAAGGCATATCTGGAAGAATTAGGGTTTGAGTTTGATAAATTCCTCATTTGTTCGCACCCGAATGTGTTTACCAAGGATTTGTCGTTGAAGAAAAAACAGGATGAAATGAGAAAATCCTTATTCGCTATGGCAAGCAAAAAAACAGATTTAGAGATTGCGCAAATGAATAAAGAAACTGCGGATGTTGCCAAATTGCTTGAATCCTACAAATTTGAAGAGATTGAAGCCATGAACAATGCTTCCAAGAAAAAGGCGGTTGAGCAGTTAGATGCGATTCCTAATCAGATTATCGGTCTGGAGAAAGCAAAAGTTGATGTAGATGTGGCAGAGCAGGAGTTATTGAAAGCCGATTTAGAGAGAAAGATTGAAGCACTTGAAGATTTAATGGCGAAATCTGATGTTCGGATTGACGAAATGCGCAACGAAGAAATGCACTGTCAGTTTGAAATGTCAGCTATCGCGCAGACAATGGATAATGAGCTTTCAAGCAAGAGACATGAGATTGAAAATCACAAATATGACCACGAACGGAAGCTAGAGGATGTTCGTTCATCTATCAGAAAAGCGCAGGATTCAATTGAGGGTAATAAGAAATCAATTTCTGAACAGACTCTTAAGAAAGCTGACCTTGTGAAAAAATACAATGGGGAAGTAGTAAAGAAATTTGATGATTCCAAGTGGGTATTTGACGAATCTACAACGGTTTGTTCGTTATGCGGACAAAGATTGCCGGAAGATAAAATAGAGTCTTTAAGAGCCGATTTTTCGCAGAGAAAGGCGGATGCAATCGAAATATTTAATGAAGAACACGCGAAAACACTTGCCATGATTGTTGATGATGGAAATGCGTGTGCTGAAATGATTAAGAAGCTGACCGAGAATAACAAGGAATTAGAAAACACAATCAACACCTTGAAACTGAATGAAGCGGAAGAAATTGATATTATCAATGGATTTGATGAACAGATTTCTAAGATTCCGTCTTGCGCTGATTATATGCAGAACGCTGAATATGCCAAGTTAAAGACTAAACAGGATAAATTGCTTGCTGATATTGCAGAGTTAGAGTCCAAGGGCAAAGATAAGGTGGCTGATTACGCAAAAGCTGATAAGGAAAAATTGAAGAGCCAGCTTGATGAAGTAAATAAGATTATCGCACAGGCTGAAAACAATGTTCAAATTGATGACAAGATTGCAGATATGCAACATAAACAGCGCGAGTATGGACAAGCAAAGACAGATGCCGAGAGGATTCTTTATCAGCTCAAAGAAGTTTCAAAGCGAAAGAATGGGTTGCTTGTTGAGGAAATCAATCAGCATTTCGGTATTGTACGTTGGAAGTTGTTCGATTTCCAGAAGAACGGAGAATATAAGGAAGTTTGTATTCCTACAGTGCTTGATGAAGAAACCGGAATTTATAAGGTATTCGGGGACACAACAAACACTGGCAGGGAAATTGAAGCGAAATTGGATATTTGTAACAGCTTCCAGAAGTTCTTCGATATGTATGTTCCTATCTTCCTTGATGGTGCTGAGAGCATCAATGACGAATATGTGCCGGTCGTTGATACTCAGTTAATTCTTCTGACGGTTTCCGAGGACAAACAGTTGAAAGTAGAGGGTGTGTAGAATGTCAAGAATAGGCACAAAGAACAACATCACACAGCCGGATGCAAGGTGTATGTCATGCAAGCGTTGGAAGAGTGCAAGTAAAGGGTTCTGGGGAAGAGACGGACATTGTTCTCTTCCGTATTGCGAAAAAGATATGAGAAATAAAGGAAAGAGAGGGTTTAGAAGATGAAACAGCAGATTACAGAGGAAATGAAAATCCAGAATGAATGGTACAAAGAAGCGAAAAAACAGACTGTGGAAACACTTCCGGAATTTGTAAGGCATTTAACAGAAGACTATTCGCATGATTATGGGACTATTTGCCACGCAGTTGCGGCAGCAGGAATAGCAGCCATGTGCGCGGTTGACAATTCTCCGACAGGTGGAATTACCGGATTTCAAGCCTGATGTATTATGTGGCAGGTTATTAGAGAATGGAATTTTCAGAACAATAAGACAGGGTTGAAAATTCTTGATTATGACGATCTTCTTTATCCGCAGTATAAAGCTTCTTTTGTATCTATAAGTAGTAAAATTTGGGAATCTGTCAAGAAAGAAGCTCAAAACAAAATTAACCAGAATAACGATAAAGTGGAAAAATGGAAGGTTGCTCATGATAAATGGGCTATTGATATGGAGAAGTTTAAAGTAGACGTTGTGGAATGGCAGAAACAGCATCCGGAATACCCAACATATGAGGACAATCCAAAATTCTATGAGCATCTTTGCTTTGGAACCGAGAAAGAATGGGATGAGGAAAATAAGAAGCAGGAGAGCGGATTTATGTTTGCTCCAACGGAACCATGCAATCCAAGTGCTAATCCAGATGTTATTGCACATTGGAAATCTATTGTTAATGGAAATGTTCCATTTGGTTTGAAAATTAAGGAGGAATGATAAATGCAGTATATCAAAGCAAAATTTCCAAACAGTACCAGAAGCTACGTATATCGCACCGAGGATTTTGTGAAAGCCGGTGACACGGTTGTAAATTCCAAGGGTGCAAAGCTGACCATTACGGATGAAACCGTGGATATGAAGTGGGTGGATACCTACGGCGCTGATAAGATGGCAATTGTGAAGAAATATGAAGAGCCGGAAGATGCCGGAGAAAGAGAGGAATAAATAATTATGGCAGAAACAAAGAAACAGGAAGTTGCAGTTAAGCAGGGAATGAATACAAGACTTTCATTTTATGCAAATCAGTATACCGGACTTATGGAGCGTGATTTCGCAGAACATGGTCTTGCCTTTGATGATTATTCCAAACAGTGCGTTATGGCATCTATGAGTGCCATTTACAACCTTGTTACATCGAATAAGGCGGCTATGGAAAATCTGAATGGTTCTAATTTGAGACAGGTTATCGGGCAGGTTTCCAGCCTTAAACTTAATGCAAATGCCGTGCCAAGAGAGTGTTATTTCCAGTTGAGAAATAAGCAGGATGCCAATGGAAATTGGTATAAAGAGGTTGAAATGGGTATTGAGGGAGACGGAAACGATGCACTTCTCCGTAATTTCGGTGTTGGTGTTAAAAAGGTCTATCCGGTATGGCTTGTGAAAGAAGGGGATGAATTTACATATCCGAAGCACAGAGGTGTTGAAGTTACGCCGCCGGAGTGGGAAGAAAAAGGATTGTCACAGAAAGTAATCCGTGTTGTTTATCCTGTTGAAATGAATGATGGAAAAATCGAGTACATGATCGCAGAGCGTGAAAGCGTAAAAGGAAATCTTTTCGCTCATGTTCGAAATAATCTTCTGAATGAGACTTTTGGACTTGTAAAAGGTGGCAAAAAGACACGTTATGATGCAACGGAGGCAGAAAAGAAAGCTATCGCAGAAAAGAAAAATGAAATTCTGAAAGCACTTTTAGACTGTAAGACTATTGAAGATATGCTTGCATGTGAAGTTGCGAAACCATACATGAGTGCCGCATGGCTTGATACATCGGAATCCATGATTGTCCGAAAGATGCGTAATAATGCAATCAAGAAGCATCCGAAAGACCTTAACGCTATGGCTACACAGTCACTTATGCAGATGGATGAAACTTATCAGCAGACGCAGGAAGAAATTGCCGAGAACGCCAATTCAGAGCCGTTTGTTGTAGCAGAATCCGAAGCGACCGACGGTGCAGCAGTCGAGCCGGAGAAAGTCGTTGAGAATGACGAGAACGTACCGGACTTTATGAAAGATTAGGAGGTTGCCATGAGAGTTATTTCACAGGACGGCACAATTGATGTACCTTATGAGCAGGTTGTTATTCAGCGTTTTAATCGAGTAATATACTTTCTTAATAAAAATTTAACTGGCGTGGAATCAGTTACGAACGATATGGAAATGGCTTCATATTCTACCGAAGAAAAAGCCAAGAAAGCTATGGAATTGCTTAGAACTGCATATACAGGTCGATTTATCACCAACGCAGAGGTATCACAGGATTTTGAAAAAGAAATAAAAGAACTTATGAAAGGCGGTTTCGGAACTGTTATGGTAAGAGATGGTGACAGCCGTGTGGAGTTTAACAATTTGAATGGATATTTTCAGTTCCCAACAGAGGAAGAATTGGAGTAGGGTATGGGAAAACATACAATGTCAGACTTATATCAGATGCAGTCACTTCCGCTTTCTGCAAAAATAAGCATGACTGCACGTAGAATAAATGAATGGGTAAACGAACACGGAAATATGAATATTAAGTATTAAGAAAGTGAGGTGGTTTAAATGCTTATGCGATGTTGCGGTTCATCATCAGCAGGCAACAGTTACGCTTTAATCAGCAGCAGTGGTGAGATTCTTGCCATTGAAGCAGGTGTGAAATTTATGGACTTTAAGAAAATGATTGATTGGAAAATAGCAAATGTTTCCGGATGCATTGTGAGCCACGAACACGGAGACCATGCACGATACATAAAAGATTTCATGCAGTCCGGCATTCCGGTTTATACGGCATTTGAAACACAGACCGCACTTGAAACCATTACAGGAGAGCGTACAATAGCCATTCCACCGCGCAGACCAAGGCAAATCGGCAGTTTTACAGTAACACCGTTCAATGTGCCGCATGATACAGAAATCGAGTGCTACGGTTATTTAATCGAGCATGAGGAAATGGGTAAGCTGCTATTCCTAACCGACTTGGAATATTGCAAGTACGACTTTTCTGGTATAAAGGTTGAGCATATCATGGTTGAAGCCAATTATAGTATGGACTTGGTAGACCGGAATGAGCCAAATTACGAACACCGTTTGCGAGGTCATATGAGCCTTGATACGGCACTTAAATTTATTCAGACGAACGACAACCCAGCTTTACGAAATGTCGTTTTAATACACTTATCGGACACAAGCGGAGATCCCGCGTTATTCCTACAACAAATGGAAGAAACAGTTAAATATGGAGCAAATGTTTATGTTGCAGAAAAAGGACTAGAGGTTGATATGAACCTTTGTCCGTTCTGATTGGTTGAAACACCTTGGCGAAAGCCTAAAAGAAACTATCTTGTTTGGCGAATAGTTATCACAAACCTTATTGAAAGCCATGTTTTGGCGGTGCGTTTACCGTGCCGCCCTTACAAAAGATTGGAGGTAAAAATTGAAAATATGTGAATACTGTATGGCTGAATTTGAGCCGAAGCGACCAGATCAAAAATACTGCAGACCCAAATGCGCAAAAAGATACGCACAGTTTAAAAAATTTAAAAAGGCTGGAAGAATTGTGTATACAAGAATATGCCCGAAATGTGGCAGGCTGTTTATGACGATAGATGAACGCAAAGTTGATTGCCAAGACTGCATCGGCATTGACATTAAAGAACGATTGAGAAAGCCAAAGAAAAAGGATGATGCAATCAAGGCTGTGAATCATATGGCATGCGCTTCCGGAATGAGTTACGGAAAGTTTGTGGCTCAAATGAGCATGGAACGGTTAGAGAGGAAGTGATTGAATGGATTATAAGAAATTCAAACAGGCGAAAGCCGTTGAAGCAAAGAACAAAAAACGTTGGTTGGAAGTGAACCCAAAGCTGGATGATGAAAGCGGAATTTACTCGTTAGTAAGGGTTGACGAGTATGGCTTCCGGTATGCCTACGTGGGACAGGCAAAGCATATTTTGACAAGGCTTGCACAACATCTTGTTGGGTATCAGCACATTGATCTTTCGCTGAAAAAGCACGGTCTGTTTTCGCAAGACAACAAATATGGTTGGAAAGTTGGTTGCGCGCATTATCCAGAAAATGAGCTGGACGAGAAGGAGCAGTATATTATCAAACTGTATGCAGACAAAGGCTATCAACTTCGCAATAAAACAAGCGGTTCACAGGGCGAGGGTAAAGCTAAGATTGATGATTACCGTCCGGCAAAAGGCTATTATGACGGCATTAAACAAGGCAAAAAGAGTCTTGCCAAGGAATTATCGCATATCGCTGAAAAGCACCTTGAAATCCGTTTGAAGCCGGAGAAACAGGGCAATAAGGTTTCCGAGAAACAGTATGAAAAATTCATAAATTTATTAAAGGCAGGAGAGACAAATGGGCGAGATTAGAGCAAAACTGGTTCGAAAATATGAAAATGATGTTGCATGGTATTTTGACGAGTACGAATTAGAGTGTATTGAATGCGGAGCGCATTATATGAGCGGTCGCTATAATAGTCGAACTAATCCTTATTGTCCAATTTGCAGGAGAAAACATGAGAGAGAAAGGCAAAAGAAAAGCAAACTTGCAAAAGCTACAGCATTACGAAATCAGATAGTAGATAGCTTTGTTGATGATTTTTGCAATTACATAGACGAAAAATATCATCGCTTTGCAGATGATGAACGTGTGGAAATGCATGAGTTCGCAAATAAGTGGAAACAGGAGAAACAGGAACGATAATTCTCTAAAAACAATATAAGAAGTTTATGACACTGATTCACGCAAAAAGGGGGCACAGAATGAACGTAGGAAATCAAGCCTGCATAGGTCAAATGAGCCTGTTTGACTTATTTCCAACAGAACAGAGCGAGAATTTTAATCCCATTTCTGCATACGCAATGAAAGGTTCTTTATCTCAAGGCGGAAAGCAACGTATCTTTGAATACTTCTTGGCAAACAAGAACAAGAAAGACAGGATCGCATTCTTGAAAGAAGAGTATGGGATTGGTGGTTTTGGGTTTATGACAAACGAACCGTATGTTGTCCACGATGCTAGGCACGATGCCAAGTCACATGAAATCGAGTATAACGGTGGCAATGGTGTAAATTGGAAAATGAGTATTTCGTATGCGCAATTAGAGAATGAAATCGATCGCTTAATTACAGAAGATAAATATTTGGCAAAAGGAGAGTGATTAAATGGCAGAAGTCAAGTGGATTAAGATCACAACAGATGTTTTTGATGATGAAAAGATTCTGCTGATTGAGAGTATGCCGAGTGCGGATAGCATCATTACGATTTGGTTCAAACTTCTTATTCTTGCCGGGAAACAGAATAACAACGGAGTGTTTATGATGAGCAATAAGTTGCCGTTCACGGATGAAATGCTTGCCACCATTTTCCGCAGAGATTTGAACACGGTAAGGCTTGCGCTTAAGGCCTTTGAAGAGTTTGGAATGATTGAAGTCGTTGACAATGTGATAACGATTCCGAATTGGAATAAGCACCAAACGCTTGACGCTTATGAGAAGAAAAAGGAACGTGACAGGCTATATCAGCAGAACCGGAGAAAGAAGCAGAAGAACCTAATTGAGCAAAAATCGCCCGATAAATCGTCTGACGTCGCTGTTTCAGATAAAGAAGAAGAAAAAGAAGAAGATAAAGAGAAAGAAAATATAAAAGAAAATTCGCTGTCGACCGATTCCGGAGATTTGTTTGATTTTGACGATGCATGGGAAAAGACTTTTAGTATATACCCCAAGAAAACAGCGTACAGTACCTCTAAAACGGCTTGGATGGATAAAGTGCTAGAATTTATCGAAGAGAACCAACCGGACATTGCACGGCTGTTATACAAAGCCACAGAGGTATATTTGAGTGACTATCAAGAAAAGAACCCAGACGATACGGATTTTCGGTACATTCCAAAATATGTTGATTGGCTTAAAAATGATTGCGACTATTGGTTGCAGATTGCGGAGAAACGAGGTGATTGCAATTGACAGAAGCAGAGTTTGGAGTGATCGGGTGCGTATTGATTGACAATGATGTATTAAATAGTATCTGGCGGACGCTGAAACCGGAAATGTTTAGTTCGGATTTCGCACAGGACACATACAAGGAAATGCTTGCCATGTATGACCGGAATGAAAGTATTGATCCAATGTCTTTATCAATGGCACTTGAGAACTACAAATACACCCAGGAACAGATTAGCGAATTGATGAAATCCTGTATTACCGGAACAATCACTTCAACTATGGTCAAAAGTTATGCCGATGCGGTTGCGAAAGAATACAAAGTAAGAACGGTTCGTGACATGTATCAGAAATCCAGCTTAAAGCCATGTGACATTGATGATACAATCAGCGATCTTCTTACAAAACTTGAACATTTGCAAGAGGGAAAAGAAGTAAAGCTGAAGCCAATTAAGGAGATTGTTGGTGAGAATAAGGACAAGTATTTCAACGAAAGTGTTGGAGAGGGCGGTATAAAAATCGGGTTATCACAGCTTGATGATGCGCTTGGAGATCTTGAACGCGGTGACGTAACAGTAATTGCCGCAAGACCGGCAGTTGGGAAATCCGCACTTACAACGCAGATTATTGGGAATATGGCAAAAAAAGGACTTAAAGTCGCATATTTCAACTTGGAGATGATCGATAAACAGGTGTATGAACGATTTATTTCAAGGCTTGCGGAAATCGGTTTGATATAAGTTCAGACACTCAAACAGGACATCGGAAGCCGGCATTTTGATCGGCGACAGCACCCGGTCGGGCTGCAGGCCCCAGTCGGAGCGAAATACTTCCTTGTTTTCCTCGGAAACGCCGGTATAGCCCGAACGGCGGCCGGTGCGCTGGATCTCATCCTGCGTGTCCTCCGACAGCAGATATTCCTGCAGCTTCAAAAACAACTCTTCCTGCTTATCGTCGCCTTTATCCACATATCCCAGCGGGGAATCCGCAATAGACATCCCGTCATAGGGATATACCGCATACAGCGGCTCTTCTCCGCGCGCCTCCAGTTCTTTGTTTGCCTGGATAATCAGGCACTCGTAGTTGACCATGGCGTCGTAATTGCCTTCCAAAAACATATCCTTGAGCCAGTCGGAGCTGCCGGAGGAACGGTCCACCCCTGAAAGCAGTTCCTTCATCTGGGCCTTCAGGCTTTCGCTCTGCAAATCCTCTTCTGTGATGACCTCCGGGTTGCCCAGAAGGGCGTACAGAAAACCGATGTACGCGCTGGCGCCGGAATTTGACTGGGTAGCGCTGGTCATGCAGAAGCGGAGTTCCCCGCTTTGGATCGCCTGAAGTAGGTCGTTGACCGATACTTCGCGCCCCACAAACCCAAGCTCCTCCGCCAGGCTTTTGCGAATGCCGAATACCACTGGCGTGATGGATATCGACTCTGCGTGCTTGATCCGATGCTCCGTATCTCCTACCGTCAGCCACAGGCTGCTGGCCGGCCACACGGCGTCATAGGGGATTTCCTCTTCTCCCAGCAGGCGCATGATATCCAGAGACCCCTGGTAGGTCATTTCGATACGTATATTTTCCTGCTTCGCAAACTTCTCCAGAATCGGCTCCAATTCTGCGTTTTCCGATCCGGAAATGATGCGCAGCACCGAGCTGCCATTGCCTAAAACCGTATCCGCTTCACCGCTGTCTGTGTCTCCAAAATCACAGCCGCCAAATATGGTTAATATAACGGACAGCATAAGCAGAAAAGCAATGGAATGCTTGATACATTTCATAAATAGACCCCCTCCCGATTGATTCTCTCGATATGAATATCAGGGCTTACACTGATCCCATTTTGAAGATAGTATAGTTTTATCTTACTCTAACTTTGTAAATGTATCTACCACAGCAACATAAAGCCTGTGTAAAATTTGTGCTATATCTTTATTGACCACTTTAGCCTTCGGATATATTTTTTCGGATAAGCTTTGCTGAAATCATGGAGAAATAAATGCAAAAGGAGAAGGCCGTGAATTACGTTTCATTGCCGAAGGTCTGGACGCTTAGAAAACAAATGCGGGACAGCATAGCAGGGTTACCATGCTGTCCCGCATAGATTGAATTACTGTTTTCCATGTGCGCAAGCAACCAGATTTCCTGTCCGCGCAGCTAAAGAACTTAAAGCTATTTAGCGGTGCCTTTCCGCTTGAAGAGGGTTAGAATCACGAGAATTCCACTCGCCGCGAAAACAAGCAGCCAGACGGCTATATTGGCGGCATCCCCCGTTTCCGGAACTTCTGATGGAGTCTCGCCATCCGGATTTTCCGATTCGCCGGGCTTTTCAGTATCATCAGGCGTCTCGGTGTCTCCAGGCTGCTCGGTATCCCCTGGTTCTTCAGACGGCTCTTTGATGAATTCAGCCAATATTTGTATATCTCCCGTAATGTAAGCCCCATATATCATAAGCTCACCGGTAACGGCATTATAGCTGTATCCCTCGGAAGGGAGTTCTGCGTCGCCCACTATGACCTTTACCGTCTCGGGAAGGGCATATCCATTCGCAGGCTTCAGGGTCGCCGCGTAGTCTTTGCCCCCTTCCGCCTTGAGCACACCGTCTGCCGCGCCATTGGTAAGGGCGAATATGACATCATAGCTCTCAGATACAGGGGATTGTTCTTCTGCCTTGATTTCGGAGCGG
>ERZ857998.437-NODE-437-length-59053-cov-6.554595_pt1 | contig 59053 bp, 65 predicted proteins | sample MGYA00519954_ERZ857998 | MGnify/ENA primary metagenome ERZ857998 (study PRJEB31778, sample SAMEA3449424) | human gut metagenome | biome: human gut; feature: human-associated habitat; material: faeces | place: United Kingdom | collected 2010/2012 ...
GCCCACGTCCGCGCCGTCCTCCGCCGAGGTCGCCGTGGCCGCCGCCTCGCTGGCCGGCATTGACCCGGACGGACCGGATACGCTGCTGGCTCTGCACACGGCCCGCCGCGACGAGTTGCTGGCCACTGTGGCGGCGGCGAAGTCTCCGACAGATCTGGACAGCGTGGTGGTCAGCTATGCCGTCTGATGGCGGTGCGTCGTCTGTCCACGCGATATGACTGCTCCGGCGAGGTCCTGCGAGAGTCCCTCCGGAGCGTTATTTTATGAGTTTGTACTTGCCGCCCACCACGCGGATTTTACCGTTCGCCACGAGCTGCTGCACGGTTCTGGGCCGGTCCCCTGGGGCCACGTCCAGTTGCAGCAGGAGCAAGCGCTCATAGCGCGCCCGGATGGTTTGCGCCTTGCGCGCTTCATTGGCGCGCACCATGCGCGCATACGTCAGGCGGATGGCCCTCTGTCCATCGGGGCCAATATCCATATGGGCATACGCGCCCAGCCCGGCCAGCTTTGCCAGGGGATCAAACAATCTGCACATTCCCTTGCCATACTCTCGGAGGCGTAGTCGGGGCAAGTGAATAGAATTTTTTATTGCCAAGAAAATTGCCGATATAGCCGGATAGAGGAGGGCACTGCAATGCCTGTCATTTATCTGGCCTACAAACGTAAACCGTGGATTGTAAAATACCGTGAACCCTGGACCAACAAGCCGCGCGTCATAAGTTTCGGCAAAGACGAGGAAGAAAAGGCCCGGTCCTTTGAGCGCGCCCAAGCGGATCTCTACGAACGGGAGCGCGAGATCATCCGTCGGACGAAACGTCGCCGGGCCGCGCGGTCTCCTGCGGGTGTGACTGTGGGTGAACTGCTGGAGCGCTATCTGGATACGCTGTCCAATCCCTCCACGCGGGCGGCCAGTGATTATCATCTGCGCCTGTTTTCCGCTGTGTATGGGCACCGCAAGGCCCATTGCATCAGCATGGAAGACGTGGCGGCCTTTTTGGACCTGCAAGGCAAACGCGGCGTGGGCAAAAGCACGGCCTGCCGCCGCGTGGGGATTGTCCGGGCGGCTTACAATTGGGCCGCCCGCTGGGGTCTGTTGCCCATGAACCCCCTGGGCGGATTGCAACTGGCCAGCCCGGCGCCGCAGACGCCGGACCCGCCCACAGCCCGCGAGGCCCGGATGCTTTTCGCGGCAGCCGCGCCGCATGTGCAACGGGTGATCGCCATCGGCATGGCCACCGGGCCGCGCATCGGCCCCAGCGAGCTTTTCCGTCTGCGCTGGACGGACGTAGATACGCGCGGGGCCGTGCTGCGCATGCCGAACGCCGCCAAAGGGGCGTCGCTTGAGGCGCGCGAGGTGCCGTTACGCGCCGACGTGCTGCGCCTGCTGCGGCGTTGGGAAGCGGAGGACGTGGCCCTGGGCTGTCCGTGGGTCATCCATTACAGAGGACGTCCCGTGCGCAGTATCAGCAGAGCTTGGCATAATACCCTGCGCCGGGCAGGGATCAGCCGCCGCATCCGCCCTTATGACTTGCGCCATGCCTTTGCCAGCCGATCTCTGGATTATGGGGCTGAGCTCAAGTGCGTTGCTGAGATCATGGGACACGCCAATGAAAAAATGATCGTGCGCTTCTATCGGCACACCAATGCGCGAGCACGCCGCAAGGCGGTCAATGCCGCGCCGGCGCTGAACCTGGAGGGATGAAATATCGGGTACGCGGCAGATGTCTGTACATTTTTTAACCCCGCCATGCGGGGTTTTTTATTATAATTATGCGATTTTATTTGATTTTTTATTGACGCCAAGCGTCCCTATGGTATGAATAAGTTATGCAAAATCAATAACTTATCCAAACAAGGAGCCCAATTATGAACCAGGAACACATGAACGAAGTCGCCGGCGAGGTCATGGACCTGCTGGAAGGGCATGAAGAGAGCGCGGACATCATCATCCTGCTGCTCAAGGTCCGCAACCGGGGCGAGGCAGCCGATTTCCCGGCTCCGCAGTATGAAGACCTTATCGCCCCCATCGAAAGCGTGCTCGACGCCAGCGGCTTGGAACCGGTGGAAATCGACCGCCTCCTGAACCGCGTCTACAGCACCTTCATGGACTGCTGAACCTCAACCCGCCCCGGCCGGTGCCACACGGCCGGGGCGGTCCCCTCTAACCTCAACCCAAAGGACTGCCATCATGAACAGCTATGAAGCCAAATTGGAAGCGAAGCGCGAGCGTTACGAAAAGAAGGCCGAACAGCTCCGCGAGGAAGCGGAGCGCCTGCACGAGCACGCTCACCAGATGGCCGACGTTATCCCCTTCGGTCAGCCGATTCTGGTGGGGCACCATTCCGAGGGGCGGGACCGCCGTTACCGGGAGCGTATCCACAACACCTTCGGCAAGGCTTTTGCCACGATGGACAAGGCGGACCACTACGAGCGGAAAGCCGCCTCCGTGGGCACTGGCGGCATTTCCAGCGATGACCCCGACGCTGTGGACAAGCTCAAGGAAAAACTGGAATCGTTGAAGCGCAACCATGAGTGGATGAAAAACGTGAACGCCGCCATCCGCAAAGGCAAGACGCCCGACAGGCAGATTCCCGCCCTGGTCGCCTTGGGCATGTCGGAAGCGCAGGCGCAAGAACTGCTCATGCCGGATTTTTGCGGACGCATCGGCATTGCCCCGTATTCGCTCCAGAACAGCAACGCCAACATCCGCCGCGTGGAGCAGCGGATCAGGGAGATGGAACGCGCGGCGGAGAGAAACGTCACGGTGGAGCAGGAAGGCGACGGCTACACCTACCGCGAGGACGCGGACGAAAATCGGGTTATGTTTCTTTTTGACGGCAAGCCGGATGCGGCCATCCGTGCGGTGCTCAAACGCCACGCGTTCAAATGGTCTCCGACGCGCGGCGCGTGGGTCCGGATGCTGAACAACGCGGGCCGCTACGCCGCCGAACGTGTCCGGCACGAGCTTGAAAAAACCGACTAGCCCTTTTCCTATCCATGAAAAGCTCCGCTCCGGCGGGGCTTTTTTTAATAATTATGCGATTTTATTTGATTTTTTGTTGACGCCAAGTCCCTCTATGGTATGAATAAGTTATGCGAAATCAATAAGTTACAAATATCAACCCGCCCCGGCCGGTGCCACACATCCGGGGCGACCCTTCTAACCTCAACCCAAAGGACTGCCATCATGCAAAACGTCACCCTCTCCGGCCCCATTCTTCTTATCGGCGCGGGCCAGGGCCAGAATGCCCCCCAGGACATCAACGACTACCTGGGCCGTCTCGTGTGCCTCTACAATTCGGAATATACTGTGGTTCGGGTGGAGCCCTCCACGCAGACCACCCGCTTCATGGACGGCACGATCATTCCCGGCGCGGCCCGCCTGTATATCGCCCGCGAGAAGGGCGATGACGGGCGCCCCCTGGGCCGCTGGACCGAAGCGGCGGACATCGCCGCGCCCGGACTGACCATACTCCATTGGGATCGCCATATCGGCTACCGCGAAGACCCCGCCAAGTGCGAAGCTCTGTACCAGGCCGCCACGGCAGCCGAGCAGCAGCGCGCCGAAGAGCGCCGCGTCGCCGAGGAAAAGCGCCGTGACGAAGAAACCCGCTGCGAGGAGATGTGGAAGGAGTTCACGCCCGCATGGGCCAAAGCCTGCCTTGTGGCCGAATTTCGACAGAACGACTCCGACGTGATGACCGATTATTTTTCCTACAGCATCACGGAAAAGGTGCTCCTCGGCTTCTCCAAGTCCGACCGGAACAGCTTTGTCGAAATGCGCAAGCTGGCGGCCACCTTCCCCGAAACCTCGCACCTTGCGGGTTCCGAGGGCGTGGAGCACCGCGAAAACTACAGCGGCGGCTCGGGCTACTACCTCGGCGGTCCCTCCAGCTACTCCGGCTGGACCATCCGCAAGCGCAGCCTCAAGTACGGCCTGCCCCGAGGCGGCAGCGCTGTGGTCGATTTCTCCCACTGGATTCTGAATCACTAAACCGCCAAGCCCCCGGTCAGTGCCACATGGCCGGGGGCCCATACTCAAAAAGGACCGCCATCATGCACGGTACAACGCTTACGCTTCATATTCACCGCCATATCACCGAGGACGGCAGCATTCTTCTGGATGTCGGCAAACGCATCTTTCGCCTTTATGAACGATCCGGCGTCGCTCTGGAACATTGCTGCGGCCGGGAGTGCCGGCGTCTTCTGGTATCGGAGGCCGCAAATCTCTTTCGCCTGATCCGCGAAGTTGAGGCCGTTGCCGCCCACCGGACAACCGCCCCGGAGGCGCCCCATGCCCTGGACTGAACCCAACCCGATTACCGGCGCGCGCCGGTGGGAACCGACCCTGGCCGAAATGCAGCGGGACGCCCTGGACCTGTACGCCTGGCTCCTGCCCGCCCGCACCCCGCACAGCTTCGCGGCGCTGGCCGGGGCCATCCGCGCCCGTTACGTCACCGAAGGCGACGACATGGCCGCGCGGCGCAACCGGGCCTTTGCCGAGGCCCTGGAGCACTCGCCGGAACGTCGCTTTCTGCGCCGGAACTGGTAGGATTTGCCGTGGAATCCGAGTTCCGGCTGAGCCATGTCCGGCTGTATATTTTTATATAAAAAATATATATCCATCTTGACTATTATATAAAAATTATATATTGTTTTTTCAACGGGAGGGAAAATGAAACCACGGGAAGTACAAAGACGGCTGGAGGCGGACGGGTGGAGAGAACTGCCGGGCGGCAAAACAAGCCACAAACAGTTCAAGCACCCCGAAAAGCCCGGCAAGGTGACGGTGCCTTTCCACCCCGGCGACATCAACCCCGTTACCCTCAAGAATATTGAAAAGCAATCAGGAGTGAGCATGAGCTAGGGGGGCAGCCCCCGGCTCGTTGACTCCGATTATCAGTCAGACAGGAGGACGTCATGGCAGTATATTACGCGGGCTTTATTCCGGCAGACGGCGTGTATGCCGTGCTTTTCCCCGACCTTCCGGGCTGCAACACCGAAGGGGCCACGATGGAAGGCGCGTTCGCTATGGCTATTGAAGCCGTGGGCGGACATGTGGTGGCAATGGCCGACGATGGCGACGCCATCCCCGCGCCCAGCTCCAGGGAAGAGGCGCTGGAAAAGCTGCGGGAGCAATATGCGGAGCTTGGCTTTGGCGCGTTGCCCGAAGGCACGGAGCTGCATCCGGTGCCGTCGCCCAATCTGGACATGCGTACCAAGCAGGTGGCTATCTCGCTCAGTCAGTACAAGCTGGACATGATTGACCGCAAGGCCAGGGCCGCGGGCATGACCCGTTCCGGCTTTCTGGCCGCCGCTGCCAGCGCGTTTGAGGCGCATCCGCAGGCGTAGGCAAGTATAGGCTTGTCCCAAAAAGCGGCACAAGGCCAGATAAGCAAAGCCTCCGGGGTCTGTTGGCCGCCCCGGGGGCTTTGCTTTGAGAGATATCAATGGTTATTTGCTCGGCTGCATGGCTCGGGGGACGCGCCTACCCTTAATATCAAGAATCCCGAGGTCCGCCATGCCTTGGGCTGGCCCCGATCCCTTCACCGGCGCGTGCCGATGGGAACTGCCCCTGCCGTCTAGCCCCGTGATGCTCCGCTCCGGCGGGGCTTTTTCCGTTTATTTTTGCGCAAGATGCGTATTTTGACTTGACATTTTTGCGCATCATGCGCATGATATATTCATGAACAGCAGGGAAGTCCTACAAAAACTGGCACAGGCCGGATTCGTCAAGGTGAGCCAGCGTGGAAGCCACATTAAAATGCGGCATCCCGACGGGAGAGTGACCATCGTGCCGCATCCCAAAAAAGACTTGCCGCTGGGAACCTTGCGCAACATCGAGGCGCAAGCCGGAGTAAAATTCTGAGCAGGGGACTTTGCTCCCCATCGTAAGAGGTTGTGATGAAATATATCGCCATTATCCATAAAGACGCGGATTCCGCCTATGGCGTGACCTTGCCCGATTTTCCGGGATGCTTCAGCGCGGCGGACTCGCTGGACGAAATTCCCGCAGCCGTACAGGAGGCTGTTGAGCTGTGGGCGGAAGGCGAAGAAGTGGAGCCGCCTGTCCCTTCCGGCTTTGATGCCGTCGCGGGTTCCGATGCCGCGCAGGGGGGCCTGCTCATGCTGGTGGATATCAATTTTGACTTTCTTGATCAAAATGTGGTGCCGGTCAACATTTCAATGCCTGTGTATATGCGTAATCGTATCGACAGGGCGGCCAAGGTGCACGGCTTGACCCGCTCGGCCTATCTGGTCAGGGCCGCGCAGGCATACAGCGACTAGGCCGCCGGGAAAGGGAAATGAAAACCTACGTTGCGGCATTCCTTCCGTCGGACGGCCAGAGCGGTAGCCGTTGCGACGAAGGAAGCCACGGATACCGGCAGCGGCGATGGGCCGTCCTGTTCGCGGATTTTGAGCTGTCCACGCAGGGGGACACGTTGGACGAAGCCTTTGCCGCCGCACAGGAGGCCCTGCGCGGGCGCGTGAAGTGTATGCTGGAAGACGGTGACCCCCTGCCGGAAGCCTCTGATATGGTCCAGGCGCGCGCTCGCATCGTCCGCTGGTGCGAGGAAGAGGATATGCATCTGCCTGAGGGCACGCTGTTCCAGATGGTTCCCTGCGAAGTACCTAACGCACGGCTGGTGCGCGTCAATGTCTCCTTTCCGGAGAGCGTTCTGGAACGTATCGACGCTAAGGCCAAACTGGCGGGCATGACCCGCAGCGGCTTTCTGGCGTCCGCCGCCCAGCAGTATCGGGCGTAAAACCTCGCATCCACACAGTCCTGCAGGAGTTTTAACATGCCTGGTGATCTTGGCCTGACCAGACTGCAAATCAACGACCACGCGGCCATGACCTGGGAGAACGACTTTTTTGGCCGTAAGCAGTATGCGGATCGGCTGACGACACTCATCCATAACACACAAGGCCCGTATGTCATCGGGCTGACCTCTCCCTGGGGCAGCGGCAAGACCTTTTTTCTCCAGGCATGGCGCCGGCAGCTTTTGGCTGACGCGAAACCCTGCATCTATTTCAATGCCTGGGAGCAGGATGCGTCTGGCGATCCGCTCGTCAACCTGATGGCCGCCATCCACCATCAGGTGCAGCAAACAAGCTGGCCGCAGATGCTGCACGCCATGCGCGATGCCGTACTAAAGCTGGCTGGCTTTGGCGTGCAATTGATGAAAGGGGCCGCCTTCGGCTTGGGCGTTACCGGCAATCCAGCGGCAACGGCGGCCAATGCCGGTGCGGAAGGGCTGAGGAACCTCACGGACAGAATTTCCGGGTATTACTCCACAGTGCGGCAGTTCAATGCCGAGCTTACAAAACTGGCCGCAGATACTGCCCTCATGGCAGGCGGCTTCCCACTCTTCATCATGGTTGACGAGCTTGACCGCTGCCGCCCTTCCTATGCCATTGATCTGCTGGAGCGCATCAAACACCTCTTCAATGTGCCCCATGTGGTTTTTTTGCTGGCTGTGGATTCCTCCCAGCTTTTGCAGCAAGTGGAGCATACCTTCGGGCTTAAACGGGTCATGGAAGATGAAATTGCTGTTTGCGACTGCCGCATGGACTACCTGGGAAAATTCTTTGATGTCTTTTACAGCCTGCAGGAAGTTGATAAGAGAATTTTTGTCCGCTCTCTGCTTGACAGAATCCCCATGCTTGGTTCTCTGACAGAGAGGTTCAAGAGGGAACACTATATTGCGTTCCCCTTGGCAGGGATACTTTCTTCGGAAGTCTTTTTGTTTGCTGACAAGTCGCTCAGAACGTTGGCACAGCGTACAGAGCTTTTTTCAGTATTTGTACGGACTTACGCGGGATCATCGTTTGAAGAGATCTTTCTGGCATACATTGCTATATTCTCTTTAACTGACGGATATTTCAAAAATGCCAAAAAAAATATTGAAGACAATTTGATTAAGTTAAATAAAAATCTTGCACATATATATCAGTTAAATGGTGAAAATTTTGTATTTGGAAATGAATGCGAAGAAAAATATAATTACCATATTAGTTTTTATTTTTTTGTACATTGGATGCAACTAAAGCGAGAAGATAGGCTTAATATTTCAATAGATAAAAGAAGTGTGACGAGTGTAATCATACATTCATATAGAGATATAATTTGCAGAGAAAATATAACTAATATCTATATGCCAACTATCGCATATTACGGAAACTTGCTTGAAGACGTAGATAAAAAACTCCATTTTTTGTCGGAATTTTCCGCTTTGCCAAGAGCAAATGCCTGAGCCGCAGGCGCTCGATGGGCGTATGCCGGGACTTGCCTGTTTGACGACCGTGCAAGCTCCGTGACCTTTTCCCATTCGGTTTAGCTCTGACCAGCATCATGCCACCCCAGTGCAACTGCTTGAAAGAAGAAATTTACCACGACGTGATTGCGCTGTTATGACAGGCCGCCGCTCAACAGTATCGGGAGTAACGCCCTCCTGGGCTGCTGCTGGTTAAAACATTTAATGGCTTTTATCCTGTTCATTATTGACTACATCCTCAATCATTTGATGCTCTATTTTACACCCTATAAAAAATACAATTGCAGCAGGAGAAATCCACAACACTATAGATAGTACTACATCATGCAGACTATCCCTTATTTCAAAAGAAAAATAAAGTAGTGCTGCAAATATAATTTCAAAAATAACTAAGAGAAAAGCATTTCCATGTTCTCTTAAATGCTTATATGAATCGCTATCAATTATTTTTTTGTCTCTAGCTCTTTTCAAATTTTTGTAAAAATTAAGTAAATATCTATCTCCTCCCTGATCTGTTTTATTTATATATTCAAAAAAAAGATAACCAAACTGAATGATTATGAATATTGCACAAAAGATAAGTATAGTTTTTGAAATTAAAAAGAAATTATGCCAAATTGAAGATATAATTATAATAATGATAAAAGAATATATAAAACAAATTGATATTAAACGTATTCCTCTTTTTCCTATAAATTTATTAAGACATGGAATTTTTATTTTATCTTTGAATATATGCCTACGCGCAGTGTGGATAACTAGTCCTGGAGCACTTGATAAATAGCAAAAAGTAATCCCATATAGAAGTAAAATAATTGCTTGTACAGTTCCAAAGCTGTTATCTTTTTTAAATAAAAATTTATTAACAATATTTATTCTCTCTTTATATTGAATTTTTTCATTTTTTTGTATAACTTGATCTATTCTATTTCCGAATATATGAATATAGTTAACACAACATATATTTCTGTAGATCTCATTTTCTTTATTATTAATTTTATTTTCTAATAAACATAAAAGTATAAATACGCATATTGACCCAATAATAGCGCCTATTGCATATCGAATAAGATAAGATTCCCACCAATGTGAACTTTTATCCATTGGATTACCCCCATCTTAGTCTTTTTTTAGCTACATTATTTATCTTCTTCATCCTCCTCTTCGTGCAGTAAAACCTCCTTGTTGAGAAGTCCCTGCATGCGGCGCTCCAGTTCTTGCGGACTGAGTTTCTCCAAAGCCAATGTTTCACGATATTCTTGGGCCCGGGCCAACATGGTGAAGTTTGCCGTGACGCCCATTTCATGTGCTGTATTTCGAATGTCTGTCAGGCCCAGGCGAAAAAATTCTTTGCGAGGATTCACCTTATTGACGCGCAGCTCATTGAAGCGTTTATGCAGCTCGTTTTCCAGAGCGGGGGCATCTTCGCTGTAAATCATGGCGTGGACGTCAAAGGCAAACGGCACCGAGGCGTCACCAAGCTCACGTACACGATCCTGAGGCTCCAAACGGCGGGTCATGCCGATTTTAAAGACATCTTCACCAAAAGAACCGATATTGGAAATGACGTAAACATGGCCCGAGCGTGTCTGCTGGGCCATGGACAGTGCACGCTGGCTCTTGGCCTCGGCTTCACGCAGCTTTGCTTCCAGTTCCGCCAGTTGGGCCTCATACTTGGATTTTTGAGCTTCGCTCGCTTTGGCCAGTTCTTCCCTGGCCTTCTGCATGGCGGTCTGTAAACGTTCCTCGTCTTTGGCCGCCTCACGCATGGCCCGTTCATATTCACGGCGTGCGCATTCTTCCTCGCGCATCCGTTCCTTGATGGCGCGCTGTTCTTCCCGCTCCTGCTCACGCAGGACCATCACAGCGACTCCCCAGCGCAGTTCCGCCATGCGTGCGTCTTTGTATATGGGCAGGATACGGGCATCACGAAAGGCTTTCCCGTTGAGATTGACCAAGCTGAAAGCGTCATTGATTTCCTGCTCCAGCTTGCCGAAATTGTCTGTTTTAACTTTTGCGAGGATACTGTCCACTTTGCCGTTGAAAGCGTCCACCACAAAGGCGATGGCTGTCTTTCGCCTGTACTCTTCGACATAGTCGCATGTTGCCGCGGCATTGTCCTTGATCAGGCGCTTGCTGTATGCTCGGGCATCTTTGAATTTTTGTCCCGCCTCAGTAAAGCCAAAGTCTTCGGCAAGACCGTCCAGCACGCTCTCGCTGGGCTTTATGTATTCATCGCCATAGCCATCGACGGCATTTTTCAAGGCCTTGAGTGCTTGCTCATACTCCTTGACCTTACCCTGTGCCGCAAAAGCTTCGCCAGCGATTTCTTCGGCTTTTTTATAGGCTGCCGCCTCAATGACCGCGCTTTTTTGATACGCGGCTTGCATCTGCTCGTCCGCTTTTGCCGTGGCAGCGGCCAAGACTTCCTTTGCAGCACGCTTATTCTGCCCGGCTTCATTGAGAATTGCGTCGGCCTCGTTTTTTGCCTCTTGCAACAGATTTTCAGCCTCATTTCGCAGGCGAGCCGCTTCGCCTTCTACATCTATGATGGGCTGATAGCGCTGTAAGCTTTCTTGCGCGGTGGTCAGGTTCTGCTGCGTTTCCTCCAGAACCTGCTCCGTCGCCTGAAGCCTGGCTTTTATGCTTTCCAGATTTATGCGAAATTTTTTGGCTTTTCTGGAGTCGCGCCACCAGAAAACAAGGGCTACAACGGTCAGTAAGAAGCAAAGCAAAATAACAATTGCGTCAGCCATGTGCCCCCCATCTCGTAACTAATGAAAGGGAATACTACAACGCGTATATCAATCCATTACAACCGATTATCCACACACTGCTAAAATGCCTGAGCGTTCAGCAGTGAGCAACCTGTCAACAAGGCGACCATTACTGCAATAAGCAGAACAGAAGGTTTCAACATGGCGACTTCACTGTTTGCTAACAAGGATTATCCGGCTCCTTGCCTGTTTTCCCGGCATTGTTCGCTCCTTTGTCCCCGACTCCGTTTGCAAGCAAGCGAGTGATGAGCTGACGGTTCAGGCGGCGTTCTTCGGCCAGCTCCGCTTCCAGCTCAGCAATGCGTCGGTCCTTGTCATTCTGGCAGAGGAGGGCGTCGGACGCTGTCTTCTTGCCGCCAAGCGGTTCTCCCTCATCGAAAAACAACCAGTCACGATTCACTTCTGGATATATCGTGAGGACTTTATCTAGTAAAGACTTTCTGATTTTTTGTTGGCCATCAGGGTTGAGGTAATTATTGAAAGTTTGCTGCGACAAACCTACGCCCTTCGCAAACTTTGCCTGTGAATTATTTGCTAATAACTCAACAAGTTGGAGCAATCTTTGATAAAGTTCCATATAACTAAATATTTTGTTGATTATAACAAAAAATATTGTTAATTATATTTCCAACACAACTCCCCAAATCAAGTTCCCAAATTCCGGGCCATGCCCGGACGACGCCGAGGGCCGGAGAAAAGGCCCAGCGAGAAACCGGCTGGAGGGGATAGGCCCGGTCCTCGGCGTCGCTTTCAGCACCAACCGCCGTGATGGCAACCCGACAGCAGCAGGGCGGCCGTTAAGGCAAGAAGCAAAATAGAGGATTTCAGCATGACAACCTCACGGTTTGGAAAAACGGATTATCCGGCCCCTTCGCCTGCTTTGCCGGTATTGTTCACAGCGCCTTTGTCCCCGACCCCGTCCACAAGCAGGCGTGTGGTAAGCTGGCGGTTCAGATGGCGTTCCTCGCGCAGTTCAGCCTCCAAGGCAGCTACGCGTTCCTGAAGCGCCGTCAGTTCGTCCGGCTTATTTTGAGCGGGTGCTACAGGCTGGGCAGTCGATTCGGGTTCCAGCATGGAGCCTTCTTCATAGTAAAGCCACTCGCGGCGCACATGGGGGCAAAGTTCTGCAATTTTCGCCAGATGCGGCCAGAGGTTGTCCTGGCGTCTGGTGTTGCACCATGCGCTGAATGTACTCTGCGGAATGCCCAAAGCCTCAGCCAGAGCTTTGTCCGTCTGAAAATAGCGTCGGGCAACCTGTTTTACTCGTTCAAATAGTTCCATAATTTTAATTTTTAGAATATAATCTACAAATTAAGTTGACATAAATCTAAAATCTAGATAAATTTATATCAACAAATTTAATAAACTCGTTTTTCAAACTTAGCTACTCAACGTAATATCAAGGAAGCCAAGTCATGACAACCGACAACCAAAACCGCCCGCAGCAGCTCCGAGCGTGGATGAAAGATATGGAGGTCACGGACAATTTTGTGGCGCAGTTTATGGGCGTATCACCCCAGGCTGTGAACAAGATGCTGAAACGGCCCACCATGCCTACGGATCGTCATAAGGTTTGCGTCGAACTGGGCTTTCCGGTGGAGCTTTTGCCACGCCCGGAAGACCTCAAGCCCGGGCCGCGTCCTAAAATACCCAAGTTGCTGTTGATGCAAGGCCGCAAAATTTTAACCAGTGCCGCCGAGATTTCCTTGGCATAGCCCATTTCCAGACCTCCCATCCACGCAAACCAGCAGGAAATTTTCGCATGTCCGCACTCACCGCCATTTGCCATGCAATGGTCAAGAACGCGCCCAACGGCCTTTCCGCCGAACAGGTGGCCGATGTCCTTGGCTGTCCCTACGCCACAATGATGAGCGAACTTTCCCGGCAGCCCGGCCACAAGCTGGGCGCGGAAAGGATGCTGGAGCTGATGAAGGCCACTGAGGGCCGCGCGCCCATGCACGAGATGGCGCGGGAGCTGGGTGGGGTGTTTGTGGAGATGCCGCCGCTTTCCGTGTCCGGCCATGAAGTGACGCGCGGGCTGGTGGCCTGCATCTCCGAGTTCGGAGACTTCGCGGCCCAGGTGGCGCGCGCAATGGACGACGGCACGGTGACGGAAGATGAGCTGGCGCGCATCTGCGCCGACGGTCAGGCAGCCTTGGCGGCTATTCTCAAGGTCATGGAACTGGCCCGTAACGCGCAAAGGCGCGGCGGGCTTTAACCAAAAAGCGGCCCTTGAACTGTTGCAGCAGCTCAAGGGCCAAAAGGGGAATCAGATGTCGAAACAATATTTCACCACGGCACGGCCTGTCAAGGCCGCCTGCTACATCGTCAACCTGGGAGGGGACAAGGTGCGCGTCCGAGCCACCCACAGCGGCATTCTGGCCCTGCTGCGCGGCATTATCCTGCCGTATCCCCGCAGGACGCCGCCGTCCTTGCCGCAAAACGGCTTGCAGATGGGAACGACAGCGATGCGGGAGGTGCGGGCATGATCACCGCGCTCGCCATCTTCGCCGCCGTCGGCGTGGGCCTCGGCCTGTGGAAAGAATTTTCGGAACAGCGCCGCCTTTCCCGCATGGCGCAGGAACTCAAGGAGCGCCGCCATGTCTGAGATTGACATCACCCCTCTGAGCATCGGCGCGCAGGATCGCGCCCGGCTGCACGAAGCCCTGGATACAGCCCTGAACGCTCCGGACGCGCGCGGCCTGTACATCAGCTTCACCACCTTCCATGAGGATGATACGCGGTCCTGCGGCCTGATTCTGGGCCGGGTGAACCCGGTGGACATTGTTGACGCCTCGGTCAGAGGCTGCCAGCGCGTTCTTGAAAAGATGGCCGTCTATCGGGCCGGTCTCGCCAGGGGGCCGCGTCAATGAGCCGGATATTGTTCTCCGATGAGGAACGCCGTCGGCTTCACCAGGAGATCGACAAGGTACTCGACAAACCCGGCCTGCACGCCGTCAGCCTCACTGTGGCGGCTTTCCATGACGACGGTGCGGACGTCACTGACATCCTCAAGGGCGAGGTGTGCAGGGCCGCTGTCATGGACGTGTGTCTTGCCCATCTTCTCGATAAATGTCGTGCCGAGTGGGACGCGTGCCCCATCCTCCGCCGCGAGATTACCGCCATTCATGCCGCCGTGGAATACCTGAGGCACCTCGGCCAGAAATACGATTGCGCCGCCGACGGTACCCGCTGCCCGGAGGTACATCAATGAAATACGACATCGGCCAACAGGTGAGATACATCCCCGGCTGGCGCGGGTATTTTTCCGCCACGGTTGTGGACTACGACTATGGCGCGGCCACGAGCTACATCATTGAATTTTCGTCCGGCCTGCGACTCAGCGCGTGGGAAGACGAACTGGAGGCCCTATGAAACCCCTCACCGTCTATACCGCGGCATCCTTCCGCCTGCTGCACGCCGTGCGCCTGTTCCATGACGCGCTGCGCGCCCGCATCCCCGGCGTGCAGATTTTGGACTGGACGGACGCGCTAGCCGTTGGCGAGTATTCGAGCCTTACGGATAGCGACAGCAGGTTCTATGAACAGGCCGTTGCGCAACCAACTACTGTCGCTGGCCGTAGTTTCCTTCGTCACAACGGCCATCGCAAGGCCACGCCCCCGGCGGGCCTTACGCCCGATGAGCGCCGCCGCTGGTTCGACACCGAGCAACAGGGCGGCCAGGTGTACGAATTCTGCGCCGACGCTTGCCGCCACGCGGATGTGGTGGTCTACCTGGGGGCGTCCGGACAGGACGCGGGCGTGGAAGTGGGCCTTGCCGCCGGAGCCGGCACGCCGGTGCTCGGCGTGCGCGGCCCTTTGGAAGCGCCGGGCCTCATGCTCCACGGCGTGGTGAACCTGTGGTGTTACGACATCCAAGAGACGGTCGAAGTCCTCACGCTCCTGGGCCGCTGCTGCGGAGGGTGGAGCCGTGGTCCCGAATGTTCCGACTGCAAAGCCCGCCCCGTGTGCAACGTGCTGGCGGGAGCAGTATGGAGATAGCTATGGTCACATGGAAAGACGTACCCCCTCCGGCCAAGAAGGCCGATTACCGCTATAAGCACCTGTGCCTGCTGGCCGTGCCGCCTGTGGAGGGCATACTTCGCTCGCCCGGAACGCCGCCCTTGCCCGTCCGCATCAACGACGTGACGAAAATCTCCATGCGCCGCGCGGCCAAAGAGACCTGGAGCGCATGCTACCTCCCGGATGTCACTTCCTGGGGAGACATCCGCATTCTTGAGCTGGAGTGGAAGTGTCCGCACTGCGCCGAGGCCCATCGTATCCTCATCCCTGAGAGCTGGATCGCCGAGGGCAAGGCCGTGTTCGTGGAGCCGGTAAAGGAGGAGAGCCATGTATGAAGGCACCATTCTGATCTGCGCCCATTGCGGCATGAGCTTCGAGCAAACCACAACGCACCCGCGCACGTATTGCTCCGACGCCTGTGCCCGCGCGGGCCGCAACAAGGCGCTCAAAGAACTGTGGGATGGACGTAAAGGCGGCGGCTTTGATGTGGCCCGCGAAATCTTTATCTTTTCCTCGTCGGACGGCTACCGCCGCGAGGCCAGTCCTGATCTGGGCTTTTAGGAGAGGACCAGAAAATGAATGACGCCCGCCGTAAGCGCATTGATGAGGCAATGGAACATATCTCAGCCGCACGGGAGATCCTTGATACTGTAATCGCCGAAGAACAAGAGGCTTTCGACAATCTTCCGGAAGGCCTCCAGAATAGCGAACGCGGGCAGAAAATGGAAGAAACTGTAGGTAGCCTGTACTCCGTCCATTCGGACCTTGAGGACATGGAAGACCTGCTGGGGGAATGCAAGGAATGAGGCGGGAATGCGGAGCATGCCCACCGTTGGCCGTGCAGGCGGGCCGTTGCCGCTTGGCTGTTGAGGTTTTCACGCGGGCCATGCGTTGGTTCACGCCCGACGTGTTCACCGGCTACAGGCAAGCCCAGGAGCAGCTCGCCAAGGTGCGCCGCTGGCAGGCGGAGGTGAACCGTCACATCCGTTCCCTCCGCCTGTCCAGGGCCTCCGAGCTGGCCGTGGCCCGCGCCCTCAAGCTCATTGACGCCCGTAACAATATGCGGGGCCTTTCACCCGAGGCCGCCAGCTTCCGCAAGGTGGCCCTGCTCTGGTGCGGCCTGACCCTGCTGGAGGACGCGCGCAATACCTGCCCGCTTCTTGCCCGATCCGGGCCGTGGCGCTGGCTGATCCAGAGCGCGGACAAATTTGCCTCGGCCCTGGTGAACGTCTTGCCCGGCGCGGACGAGGAAGGGACACGCTTTTATCAGGAGATAGTGGGATGAGCATCACACCGGAAGAACGCACGTCGTGGCGTAAACGGCTGAGTAGCCCTTTTAGTTGCGCCGACGCTGAGCACGCAAATTTTACGCTGCGCCTGCTGGACGCTCTGGAAACCACTGAGTCCGAGAACAAGCGGCTACGCCGTCAGAAGATCACTCCCAACGACGTGGACTGCAAGGGCTGCCCCGAGCGGAGATATCAAGAGGCTGATCGCGATCAACGAAGCAACCGAGGATAGTCGCCATGAGTACCAAGCCGTTACCCCCGAATCCCGAACTCACGGAACTGGCGCCGTATCTGGATCAGCTTCCGCCCTTCATCGCCCGTAAAAGGGTGGCCTATTTCACGGGTGGCGCTGTGTCCCCGAAGAAACTCGCCAACGATGACGCCGTCAGCAAGGGGCCGCTTGTGCGCCAGAAAATAGGCGAATCCGTCGTCTATCCGACGCCGTTCTTCCTGGCATACCTCGAAAGCAAAGGGGTTAAGACCATTGTCGTCCCGCAGCTTTGAGCTATTTGTGCTTCCGGGTCAGGGCAATACGGGCCAAAGCCTGTTCGCGCTTGGCCCGGTCGCACAAATGCAGATAGATCTCCGTCGTCGTGACCGAGGCGTGCCCCATCAGCTCCTTGAGGGTGTAGATGTCGGTCCCGGCTTCGAGCATCTTGGTGGCGTAAGTATGGCGCAACGTGTGCCAGACTACCGTATTGCGCGGATCGTCCACGCCCTCATTGAATTTCAGCTTTTCCATGATGCGCCGCATGGCGCGGTTGAGCCCGTTAGCGTCTCGGGCCTTTCCGTCGGGACCGGGAAAAAGATACGGTCCATTCCCGGGCTGGCTCAGTCGGCTGCGCAGCATCTCCCGGGCTTCGGGAAAAAGCTGACCGGCGAACAGCAGCCGGGACGCGCCGCCCTTGGTGGTATCGTTGTCCCTGGACCCTTTGTAGATGCGCACAGCGCCTGTTACCGGGTCGCACGACTCGCGCCGGATGTGGACCAGCTCACCGGCGCGCGGGCCGATGTCCAGCGACAGCAGAATCATGTCGTGCAGATCCGCGAATGCCTCTTTGCGCCTGCCTTGATAAGCGAGCAGAGTGGTGATCTCCTTGTCGTTCAAAATCCGCAGCCGGCGGGCGTCATTTTTCGGCACATGGACGCCCCGGCCCCGGCGGCTCAGAACAGCCGGATTCACTCCCGAAAACAGCATCACGCCCGACTCGTTAGGCGCGGGCGTCTCCAGGGCGAAATTGAACACCTCGCGCACGGTTTTGAGGATATGCAAGACCGTCTGTGCCGACAGACAGGCTCCAGGCGTGTTTTTATTTCTGCCGGTAAGCGGTTGCTTGGCGGCCACGAGCTTGCGCAGGGATTCCACGTCCACAGTGGTGATGTCGGCCGCCACCCGCTCGCCCAGGAAGGGCAGGATGTGCATGTCCAGAACCTGTTCCACACTTCCGGCGCTGACACGGTGTTCTTTGGCCCATGCCTTATAAAGCTCCGCCAGTTCGCCGAAGGTGATGCTTTTCAGCTTTGCCCTGGCGGCAGTGCGCTCGGCCTCAAGCCTGGCGGCTTCGGCCATCTCCCGCATTTCCTTGAGGGATTGCGGCCGTCGGCCCAGGCGGATGTTCTCTTTCAGCTCGCGCAGCAGCGCCACGGCCTTGTCCACCGTCCAGCCGTCCGACGCCCAGCCCAAAGCCTCCAGAACCCGCTTGCCCTGGCCACTGCGGTAACGTATGGCTATATATCTGTCCGGACGCTTGCCGTGCTTGCGTGTGGGGTGTTCCCGGTAAATGACGCCTTCTTTGCCCTGGACGCTGGCCCAGGACAGCCGGGCCATGTTTTGATTTTCTTTGGTGCCCATGTGATGCCCACCCTCCTAGCATTGACGGGAAAAGCTGGGAATAAACGTGCATCAAAGTTTGTTCATTTACAAGCTGTTAAGTCGAGTAGGGAATCCCTGAAATGCTATGCCGACCATCTCCTAAGCTGTAGGCCGCAGGTTCGATTCCTGCCGGGCGCACCAGTCATGAACGCAGGCAGTTGCATTTTTGCGGCTGCCTGTTTTTTTATGCGGCCGGCAATTCAAGCGTCGGAAAAGGGAACACTCATGGCGAATACCGAAATCCGGCTTTATTGCTTTATCTTCTGCGTCGTTGTGGCCTGCTGTTTGTCTCCTCTGGCGGTCTGGAGCCGGACCGATAAGCCAGCCAACATTGAGGATGCATACACTTTTGAACATCTCTGGCAGGGCACGCCAGCCGACCAGCGGCGTGCCCTGCCCAACAACATCGCCCCACCGGAACGGCGTCTGCCGCATATGCAGTTGCCGCCCCTGCCGCCTCAGGAAGAGGGGACCATTCGGCGGGTGATGCTGCCTGAGGGCACGAAGGCCGTGGCATTGACATTTGATCTCTGCGAACTGGCAACGACCACCACGGGCTATGACGCGGACGCCATCAATTTCCTGCGGCGCGAACATATCCCGGCCACGCTGTTCATGGGCGGCAAATGGATGCGCACCCATGCGGAGCGCGCCAAGCAGCTCATGGCCGACCCTCTGTTCGAGATCGGCAACCATGCCTGGTCGCACGGTAATTTCGGGATTATGGATCCGCAAAACATGCGTGATCAGGTTCTCTGGACGCAGGCGGAATATGAAATTCTGCGCGGGGAACTCCTCCGGGGCGCAGCGGAAAAAGGCGCATCCTTGCCGGACATAGCCGCTGTACCGAATTTGTTTCGCCTGCCGTACGGGCGCTGTACGGATCAGGCCCTGGCACTCCTGGCCCATCTGGGGCTGCAGGTCATCCAATGGGATGTGGTGGCTGAGACCATTGCGGATAACAGCCGTCCTGAACTGGCTGCGGATGTGGCACGCCGGGTGCGTCCCGGTTCCATTCTTCTCTTTCATGCCAATCGCGTGCCCAAGGGCACAGCGGCCTTGTTGTCAGGTGTGGTGCGTGAATTACGCGGCAGAGGATATCATTTCGTGACTGCGGGAAAGCTGTTGGCCATGGGGCAGCCTTGGCGCACGCGAGACGGTTACTTTAACAAACCCGGCGACAATAAGGCTCTGGACACTCGCTTTGGCGTGGACGGCACTGGTCGGAGGGCGTCCACAAAAGGAAAGGCGGAGTAGCCGCCCCATCACCGGATTCTCAGTTGTTCTCTGAACACCGGTTCCGGTGCGGTTTGTGCTATCCCATGGGAGCGTTGTCTCCGTTTTTTCTCAAAACTTTTTTATCTTCTTTGACCTTTTCCTTCACGGATCGCATAGATCCAATCCTGGGGGAATCATCTGAAACGTATAATAATCTATATTTATATTCAAATTTTTAATATTCCTAATTTGCTAAAATAGTTCAAAAAATATAGATTTAACGCAAGTGTGACAATTTTTTCCGGCTTCTGTCTTTATTGAAAGGCGTTAGCCTATAGGGATTGTTTTTGCTGCCGATAGGATTGGAAAAGTTTTTCATAAATATAATCTTAGTAAAAAACTATTCTTTGAGCGTAGGATATAATTTGGGGCCAGCGGGATAGTTGGGATTGCCTCGTTTGGCTTGACCGCCATAGGTTAGCGGTTGGTGACGCAGACGGAGAAGAAAAAAGTGTTTTTGCACTGGATCGACCAACGATCCGTTTTCTCTATACCCAATAGTATAACTGTGCGGTTATGCGCTGTCGTTGTCAAACAGTGTGTGGCTGTGCTCAGAATGAGGAGGTTTTTTTGCTGTCCATGTCTGGGAAATATACGGCATATTTCTCAGGTGTTCTTTAATGCGCTATCCGAAAGAGGTAAAACATCATGTGGAGGTCATTGCGGGTTCATTACAAGCTGCTGGCTTGTAATGCGGTTTGCATTGCGTTCATCATCACATTAGTCTGCATAGCCACATCCGGCTTGCAGCAAATGCCGGGACAGTCCACGTCCCAGGCCGACAACGTGTTTTGGCTCTGGGGTTGGGCCGCCGTATTTTGCGTCTGTGTGTTGCTTATGGGATTTTTGGTGGGCATGGATATCGACAGGCCCATCCAGCGCGGTAAAGCCTTTGCCCGGAAGCTGGCCTCCGGAAATTTTGAAGTCCGCTGGCAGGAGACGGCCGGTAGCGAGTTGGGCGATATGGCCGAAGCCCTGAATCAGGCTCTGGATATCGTGCTGGATCAGTCGTCGCAGTACAGGGATATTCTCAATTCACTGCCCAATCCTCTGGCGACGCTGGATAAAGAGCGAAATTTCACCTTTGTCAACACGGCGGCGGAAAAGCAGTTCGGCATGCTGTGCGGGGATTTGCTGGGCAAACAGTGCTCCACCTGGGGGGCGGTTGTCTGCCAAACCGAGCACTGTGCCTTGGAATGCTATTTGCGCGGCATCAAGGATGTGGTTTTCCAGCAGCCGGGCATGGGTACGCTCAAAGCCATGGTGGTCCCGCTGAATAACCGCGCGGGAGAGCATGTCGGCTATATCGACATGGTTTTTGATATTACCGAGGAATACAGCAACCGTCAGCGTATTGCCTCGTTGCACGACACCATCGCGGAATCCGCCAGCGAGGCACAGGCAATTGCCCAGCGTCAGTCTCAGGTCTTCGACACGGTCATTGCCCAACTTGCCACCACCTCCGGCATCGCCCGCGAGCAGGACGAAGCCTCCAGGCAGACCTCCGGCGAGGTCGAGGACATGAACGCGACCATGACGCATATCGCCGAACGTGCCGCGGATGCCACGCGCAATGCGCAGGCTTCGGAGGAGGAAGCTGGGCGCGGCGCGGCCATGGTCGAGCAAGCCATTGAGGGCGTCGGGCGGCTCACGGAGCAGATCCATGCTCTGGCGGGCAATATGGGCAAGCTGAATGAGCATTCCACCAATGTCAGCCATGTGATCACACTCATTGAGGATATTGCGGACCAGACCAATCTGCTGGCCTTGAACGCGGCCATTGAGGCGGCGCGGGCCGGAGAAGCCGGCCGGGGTTTTGCGGTGGTGGCCGACGAAGTGCGCAAGCTGGCGGAAAAGACCATGCAGGCCACCGGAGAGGTGGCCCAGGCGGTCAAAGCCATCCAGTCCAGCACGCAGACAAGTTCGCGGTCCACCAGTCAGGCTGTGGAGCTTTCCACGGAATCAAAGGAATTTATCAGTCAGTTCGGAGCGATTCTCAACCGCATTCTGGACATGGCCCGTAAAACGGCTGTTGAAATCCACTCCATCGCGTCCGCCGCCGAAACGCAGAGTTCCATTACCGGCAGCATCAGGGAGCGGATGCAGAGCCTGAGTTCCAGCGCACAGGAATCCGCCGCCAATATGGCGGAAAGCACCCAGCAGGTGACGGAACTGGGTGAACTCTCCCAGCAGCTCAGGCGCATTATTGATTCCATGCGCGACGACAAGCGCCGAGCCGAGCGCATTCCACTGGAAAGCCCCACGGAAGGCCATATCCAATACCAGGGACGGAAGGTGCGCCTTTTTGTGGTCAACATCAGCACTACCGGCATTTGCGTGCAGTATCTGGATCCGTTGCGGGCAAAACAGGACGAACAGGTGGAGATCGTAGTGGAACAGTCCCCTTGGCATTTGCACGAGCAGGCCACGCTCGTCTGGAAGGATGACCAGTATTGCGGCCTGCAATGGATTCAGCCCCTGGCGCTCAGTACGGAGCAACTCAAGAAGAATGCGGCGGCCTGTCTTCCAATTTCGTAACAAATGCGGAGCGTTGAATCCGCGCGGTCATAATACGTAACAAGCCTCGGAAACGAGGCTTGTTACGTATTATGACTCAGACTCAGGCTTTGATCACCAGACCTTGGGATGGTGGGGGAAGGGCTTCTCGCTGAACTTTCCGTTGCGGGTCCAGCGCCCACTGGGCGGCGTCAAAGGCGAAGTCTTTATTTGAGCTGTTGGCTATTTGCCAGCGCACGCGCAGCCTTCCGAGATTTTCCGCCCGCCCGGCGACCCCGGCCGAAAGCATGGAAAATTGGGCATCGCTGTGCGGTATGGCTCCCGGAGGCGTCTGGCGGAAAAGCTGCTCCAGATGCACCCGGCTGTCGGCGGAAAAATTCACCCCCGGCACCAGCGGAGCGAGCCCCCGGCCGCCTTCGGTCCTGCCGGTGGCCGTGCGGCGCACCTGCCGCAGCAGAGCAGCGCCGCCGGGCATGGCCGCATTGAGCAGGCGCTTTTCAGCGCTGCCCAATTCATCGCCCCAGGAATTTTGTTTGGCGTCCGCCGTACGGATGGCCCAGACCACATTCTGAAAATCGGCGGCATAACCCGCATGTTGCCTGCCAGCCATGTGCAGCACTTTATAAAAGAGGCGGCGCAAGCGGAAGTTGATCAGGCCAGCCATGGGCACAAAACGCATGGGTTCGCCTTCTGATGGGGCCGGGCGGTCCGGATCAAGGCAGTAGCCCTGGGCTTCAAATTGGAGCACTTCGCCGGGGTGGATCGTGATGACGCCGTTCACCGCACTGCGGACGTCGCCCACGCGGGCACGTGAAGCGACCGAAGGAACAGCGGGCTTGTTCTCTTTTGGGATGGGCGCTTTCCGGCCGGATGCCGCGTCCGCGCGTCCAGCAGACTGTTTGGGGGCGGCAGGGGCGGTTTTCTCAGCAGGCTTGGCTGCCAATCTGCCCTTTTGAGCGCCGTGGGCGGGTACTGTGCCCGTTTCCGGCGCGGCGGGTGGTTGGGCGGCACTGTCTCCGGATACTTCCGTAGCGGCATTGCTCAGCCAACGGCTTTCTTCCGTATCTTCCGCCACATCTTCCGCATGTAGGGGGGAAGGCGCATCCCAGGTCGCGTCCGTGAATTCCTTAAAAATCTCTTTGGCTTCAGAGGAAGAATTCGGACTGTACGCCGCACCGGCATCAGTGGGCGGCAGGCCGGAGTCTGTCGTGCCGACTCCGGATTGCGTACGGGATACGCAGCCAGTGCCCGCCAGGGTGCCCAGGGCCATCCATAAAAAAGCGCGCCGATTCATATTTCCTCCTGCCTCAACACCATAAACGAACGATATTGCCACGCACCGTTTGCAGACCGACTTTTTGCGAAAGATAGCCTCGGGGCACGGTTTTGTCCACGCGGTGAGCGCACGCCGCTCAAGGCTATCGCATTGACGGGGGGGCCTTGGATGTCTATTTAGAACATCAGCAAAGCTGTTTTTTTATCTTTTATCCATGACAAGGCTTTCCATGACGTACACAGATATTTTTTTTGATCTGGACGGCACGCTGACGGATTCCAAGCCCGGCATCATCCGTTCCGTGGAGCATGCTTTGGATTTTTTTCATATTCATGTGCCGCCGGAACAGCTGATCCCCTTTATCGGACCGCCGCTACACGATTCCTTTGCGCCTTTTTTCGACAATGACACAGCGCGCGTGGATCTGGCTATCCAAAAATATCGCGAATACTACAGCGTCAAGGGAATTTTTGAAAATAGCCTTTATGACGGCATTACGGACCTTTTGCGCGGGCTTCAGGCTCTGGGCCGCCGACTCTGCGTCGCCACCTCGAAGCCGGAACCCTTTGCCAGGCGGGTTCTGGAGCATTTCCGGATCGACGGCTTTTTCTCCTTTGTGGCCGGGGCTGAACTGCACGGCCCGCGCAACAACAAAACGGAAGTCCTGCGCTATGCCTGTACACAGTTGGGTATTGAGGACATGAATCCCTGCCTGATGGTCGGGGATCGCAAATACGACGTACGCGGTGCGCATAACGTGGGCATGGCCTGCGCGGGCGTTTTATATGGCTACGGCCCGCGCGAGGAACTGACGGAAGCCCGTGCGGAGTATCTGTGCGCCAGCGTGGACGATCTGGAAAAGTTACTGCTGGCCGATGCGCCGGGAGCCTGAACCGGAAACAGAATGAAAAAGCGTCCCGCTGTCTGTAGACAGCGGGACGCATCATTTTTACGTTCGCGGGGTTAGAGCAATTTGCGCTTGAAATTATCGCTTAACGGCGGAGTAAATTGGCCTTGCGATAATTTCGCGGTGCGGATTTTCACGGAAAATCCGCACAGAGCGTTGAGACATTTTCAATATCAAAACGCTCTAAAAGGCTAACAGCCGATGTCCCAGTCCAGCCCGAAGGTGTCGTGCAGAATACGCACGGCCAATTCAACGTATTTTTCCTGGATAAGGATGGTAATCTTGATTTCCGAGGTGCTGATCATCAGGATATTGATGCCTTCCTGGGTCAGGGCCGCGAAAGCCCGCGCCGCCACACCGGAATGATTGCGCATGCCCACGCCGATGGCCGAAACCTTGGCCACGCTCACGTCGTGCAGCACTTCTGAAGCTCCGGTCTTCCGGGCCACTTCGGTCATCAGCTCCAGGGTCTGCGGCAGGTCCTTGCGGGAGATGGTGAAGGTCATGTCGGTATGGCCGTCTTGGCTGGTATTCTGGACGATCATATCCACCAGAACGCCTTTTTCAGAGAGCGGGCCGAATACCGCCGCAGCCATTCCCGGCACGTCGGGAAGATCGCGCAGGGTCACGCGGGCCTGGTCTTTGTCATAGGCAATGCCGGAAACAAGCACAGCTTCCATGCTGGAGTCCTCCTGGGTGACAAGAGTGCCGGGATCATCACTGAATGTGGAACGCACGCGTACAGGGACTTTGTATTTCTTGGCAAATTCCACGGAACGGATATGCAGAACCTTGGCCCCCATACTGGCCATTTCCAGCATTTCCTCATAGGCCACGCGGTCCATTTTGCGGGCAGTGGAGCAGATGTTGGGGTCCGTGGTGTAAACGCCGTCCACATCCGTATAGATTTCACATTCCGCCGAATCCAGAGAGGCTGCCAGAGCCACGGCCGAGGTGTCCGAACCGCCGCGGCCGAGGGTGGTAATGCGCCCGTCCTGGGTGCAGCCTTGGAAACCGGCCACCACCAGCACATCGTACTGGTCGAGGTAGTTGCGCAGGGTCTTGCTGTCAATGGCGAGGATGCGCGCACGGCCGAAATCGTCGTCCGTGGTGACGGGAATCTGCCCGCCCAGCAATGAACGGGCGCGGATTCCGGCATCTTTGAGCAGCATGGTGAAAAGGCTGATGGAAACCTGCTCGCCGGTGGAAACCAGCACATCGCATTCCGCCTTGTCCGGCGCGGGCGACCACTCATCGGCCAGGGCCAGCAGTTTATTGGTGTCCCCGGAGCGCGCCGAAAGCACGGCGACGACCTTGCTGCCGCGCTTGAGGCCGTCCTGCACCTTTTCACGCACCTGTTTCATGCACTCCAGAGTAGCCACGGAAGTGCCGCCGAATTTCTGTACGAGAATTTTCATGCCTGTATCCATTGTCCACGATTTGTTACAGTGTGCAGACGTTCCCTGCACATCGGGACTCATCCGTCGCCCTCCGGCCACTGCGCGCACAGGTCGCACAAAAGCTTCGCAGCGCTGGAACCGTGGGCTTGCAGCGTCAACAGGCGACTTTTTTCGCATGCCTTCAGCGAGATGTCCAGAATTTCTTCCGGCAGATCCGCCGGAGAAAGGTATTCGGCCCATTCCACCACGGTCAGGACGGCGGGATCTTCCAGACCGTCCAGAATTTCATCGGGCAGGCCGCCGACACTGCGGTACAGATCGCAGTGCAGTACTGCCGGTGTGGTGGGGTAGTGATTACAGAGTGTGAAGGAAGGGCTGGCTGTTTCCGCTTTGTCGCCGCCGGGCAAAGCCTGGACCAGCGCGCTGGTCAGAGTGGTTTTGCCGCTGCCCAGCGGACCGCGCAGCAGCAGCGCCCGCACGCCGGAGCCCGGCAGATGATCGGCCAGCCAGTGCCCCAGACGGCGCGTCTCTTCAAGATTGTCCAGTCTTATTCCGGCCACGGCAGCACCTCCCGCTCCGCCTGGTCCGGATTGCCGTGCGCGAAACGCGCCCGCACCCGAGGCAGGGTGTCGGCCAGTTCAGAGGCCCTGTTGCCGCGTTCCGGCCAGAAGGCGGCGCAGGCCCGTCCCGCCAAAGCATGCAAGGCCACGCCCAGGCCCGCCGTACACAGGCTGGGCCGGGCCGAGGCGTCGCCGAGTGCCAGCAGTCCGCCTAAACAACCCGCCAGTACATCGCCCGAGCCGCCCATAGCCAGCTGGGGCACATCGTAGGGGCTGATCAGCAGAGGCGCGTCAGCTTGGCCGACGAGAGTGCCCGCGCCCTTCAGAACTATAACTCCCGCGCAACGAGTGCGAAGAGTGCTTAGAGCGGCCGGTCTGTCGGCCTGGACAACGGCCGTGTCGCACGCCAGCAGGGCGGCGGCCTCGCCGGGATGCGGCGTCAGGATGTCACGGCTTGTTATCCGTTCCAGCAAATCCGGGCGGCGGCCCAGCAGTATCAGGGCGTCGGCGTCGAAAACCGTGGGCGGACGCCGGGGCATATCCAGCAGGGCGGCCAGGAAGCGGGCGGCATCCTCACCGCGCCCCATGCCGGGGCCCACGACCAGGGCCGTACAACGCGCGCAGAGTTCCCTGAACTCTTCGGACAGCGTGCCGGGCCATTGGCGCTCGCCGGGTTCGGTCAAGGCCAGAGTCATGATTTCCGGCCAGCCGCTTTTGATCTCCGGCAGCGATGCGGCAGGGGCCGCCGCCGTCACCAGACCGGCACCCGCGCGCAAGGCGGCCCGCGCAGCCAAGTGAGCCGCGCCGCTGAGTCCCGGCGCTCCGCCCAGCACCAGCACATGGCCGAAACTGTTTTTATAGCTGTTTTCCGGCAGCGCGGGCAGGGCGTTCAGGCAATGCCCGTCCAGGAGATATGCGCTGCAGGGGCTCGTGGCGCGCACCACAGCCGGAATGCCGATGGCGCGGACATGCAGGCGGCCGGTCCAGGGACGCGCCCAAGGCAGAACCAAACCGGGCTTGGCCGCCGCGAAGCTGACCGTGGCCGTGGCCTGGACCGCTACGGGCGAAGGCCGCCCGCTCACGCCGTTAAGCCCGGAGGGAATATCCAAGGCCAGCACAAAGCAGGAGGGCGCAAGCCGGTTGATGCGTTCAATAACCTCCCGCAGGGCGGGCCTCAACTCACCGCTGAAGCCGGTGCCCAGCAGGCCGTCCACCATGATGGCCGGAGCCTCATGCCGGTCGTGCCAATCGTGGCGGCCCAGCGAAGAGAACGGCACCCCGGCGGCCCTGGCTATACGGATGTGTTTGGCGGTAACGCCTTTGTAAGCGCCCAGGGCCTTGGCGTGCAGTACCTGCGGCCGCGCTCCGGCATCCAGCAGATGGCGGGCCAGGCAGGCGGCGTCGCCGCCGTTGTTGCCGCTGCCCATGAACAGCCAGACCGTCTGCCCGGAAAGTTTCGGGCAATAGGCGCGCAGCACGTCAAAGGCCGCCCGGGCCGCATTTTCCATCAGCATGACTTCCGGCAGGCCCAGCCGTATCGCCGCCGCGTCCCAGGCCCGCATTTCCTCGGGAAACGGCAAGGGGGGCAGAGCGTTCGGAAATTCGCGAAGACTGCGCATTATGCCTCCAGAATGACGACGGCCACCGCCACGCTGCGCTCATGACTGATAGAGAGACGACAGTGCCGGACGCCCAGGCTTTGGGCCCGCTCAAGGGCCTGATCCAGAAAGCGGAGCAGGGGTTCCCCGAGCGCAGTGCGACCCGTTTCAATCTGCCGGGGGCCGATGCCCTGGCTGAAGCCCGTGCCCAGAGCCTTGACCGCCGCTTCTTTGGCCGCAAAGCGCCCGGCGATGTAGGGCAGGGCCTGAACGGGCAGGGCAGCCAGCTCCGCCGGGGTAAGAATTTTTTCCAGAAAGCGGCGTCCGAATTTGTCGTACACCTTGGCAAGGCGCGCCATTTCGGCAATGTCGATGCCCAGTCCGACGATCATGACTCTACCCCCGGCAGTCTGCTTACCCGACGGTTGCCCGCTGAAAAAAATTAACATATACTATGATATTCAAGAACACTATTCTGACCCGTTCAAGGCCGGGACGTCAAGCGTGGCGCAAGGCCGGAGAACACAGGGAGAACAGCATACCATGAAATTGTGCATTGTCGGTACAGGCTATGTGGGACTGGTCAGCGCCGCCTGCTTTGCGGAAATGGGCAATACCGTGACCTGCGTGGACGTGAACCCCGCCGTGGTGGAAAAACTCAATGCCGGTTCCGTGCATATTTTTGAACCCGGCCTTGAGCCCATGGTGCAGCGCAGCCGCGCCGACGGTCGGTTGTCCTTCACCACCAGCCTTGAACAGGGCATTGCCGACGCGGACTGCGCCTTTATCTGCGTGGGCACGCCGCCGCAGCCGGACGGCTCCTGCGATCTGAGTTACGTGCGCCAGGTAGCCGCTGAAATCGGCCGTCATATGCAAAAGGAACTGGTGGTGGTGGACAAATCCACCGTGCCCGTGGGCACCGCCGACATGGTGCGCGGCATTATCGAGAAAGAACTGGCATCGCGCGGCCTGGATCTGCGGGTGGATGTGGTGTCCAATCCGGAATTCCTCAAGGAAGGCGACGCCATTTCGGACTTCATGAAACCGGACCGCGTGGTTCTGGGCACGGATTCCGAGCGGGCTGCTTCCATTATGCGCGAATTGTACGCTCCCTTTGCCCGTACCCGCGAAAAGCTCATCGTGATGCGCGTGCGCAGCGCGGAAATGACCAAATACGCCGCCAACTGCATGCTGGCGACCAAGATTTCCTTTATCAATGAAATCGCCACGATCTGCGAAAAGGTGGGAGCCGACGTGCGCGACGTGCGCACGGGCATCGGCTCTGACTCGCGCATCGGTTACCAGTTCATCTATCCGGGCGTGGGCTACGGCGGCTCCTGCTTCCCCAAGGACGTCAAAGCCCTGATCCAGACGGCGGAAAGCGCCGGGGTGGAGCCCATGCTGCTCAATGCCGTGGAAGCGGTCAACGCCCGGCAGAAAAAGCATATGGCCGAACGCATTCAGGACTATTTCGCGCCCCAGGGCGGCGTCAAGGGCAAAACCCTGGCGCTCTGGGGACTGGCTTTCAAGGCCAATACCGATGACATGCGCGAGGCGGCCTCCATCAGCATTGTGAACGCGCTGACCGCCGCGGGCATGAAGATCCGCGCTTTCGACCCTGTGGCTGCGGATAACGCGCGCCGTATTTTCAAGGATAATGCCCTGGTGGAGATTCTGGACGACCAGTACGGCGTTTGCCGGGATGCCCAGGCTCTGCTGGTGGTGACGGAGTGGAACCAGTTCCGCAATCCGGATTTTGACCGCGTCAAATCCCTGCTGACCGCGCCCCTGCTGTTTGACGGGCGCAACCTCTATTCTCCCTCGGCCATGGCCGAGCGCGGCTTTGCCTATTTTTGCATCGGCCGCCCCACGGCGGCTGTGTAGCCCTTATTCGATCAGAACGTGAGCGGCCGGGGCTGTGAAGTCCCGGGCGCTGCTCGTTTCATATCTCCTTACATGGTGCCGAAAGCCCACCACCAGGCCAGTACGGGTAACGCAAGGGCCAACAGGCCAGCCGGAATCTGCGGCAGTGCGGGCCAACCGCGCCGTAAACGCCAGCCTTCAGCCAGGCCCAAAGCCAACCCGCAGACCAAGCCTGCCACATGGGCCGCGTAATCGGTATTTTCACCTTCCGTTCCCAGCATGGCCAGCAGGGCCGCGCCCGCCGCAATGGGCAGGACAGCCTTGCGTCGTTGCGCTTCGCGGCTGGCCATCAGACCCGCCAGAGCGCCCACCGACGCAAACAGGGCCGTGGAAAAGCCCAGGCTCACGACGGCCCGGGGTCGCAGGAGCACGGTCAAAGCGTTGCCCAGGATGCCGCCCAACATTGTCAGCCAGACGGCCCGGCCCACACCGGTAAGACGCGCCAGCAGGGCCAGAAAAAGCGCGCCGAAGGCCACATTGCCCCAGAGATGGCGCAGGTCGGCGTGCAGGGTCAAAGCCGTGGCCAGGCGGTAGAATTGTCCGTAAACACGCACCAGCACGTTGTCCAGCACGCCGACACTGAACCAGGTTTGCGGCGGCGGCAGAAAATCCGGTGCGGGCCACCAGCCCATGCGCAGGCCGTGCCAGAGGATCAGCGGCAAAAGGAAAAAGGCCGTTAGACCGCCATAGGGATGCACGGACAAAGGGGGCAGAGCAGAGGCAGACCCCCCGCGCTCGGCATCGAAATCCGTCACTTCCTTGAGCGCCGCCTGTTCCAGCAGAGGCGGCACATAGATGTATTCCCGTCCCTGAAACACGCTCAGCACATGCGGTATGCTGCAGGCGCTGAGCACAAGTCGCCAATCGCGCCGCTGGGTATAGTCGGCCAGGCCGGTAGGGCCAGTAATGTTGCGCCAGAAGGACGGCAGACTGCCCGGCCTGCGCCGGACGGCCCAACGGCTTCGGGCATGAAGACGGAGTGAGGAGGGGGAATATGCGGGCATTGATAAAAAAAGCCCCGGCAGCGGACTGACGGGGCCTATTGCGACAGCCTAAAGAAAAACTAACCCTGCTTGCGCGCTGCGGGCTTGGTCACGGCACCCGAACGCAGGCAACGGGTACAAACGGTCAGGGTACGCACGCTGCCGTCCGGGAACTGATGACGCACGCGCTGCAAATTGGGGTTGAAGCGGCGTTTGGTCTTGATATTGGAATGGCTCACGAGATTGCCGACCTGGGGCTTTTTGCCGCAGAAATCGCATTCCTTGCTCATACAATCCTCCGTATATGCAAAAAACAGTTCACTTCAATGCGGCAAAACCGTGGCCCGGCGCTGTGACGACAACAGCATTCATTAGCGGGCATGACCGCGCGAAACGATTCTGTAGCGCATGGGGCGGAAAAAGGCAAGACTTTTCCTAAAAAGAAAAGCAAGCCCGCAACTATGCCGCCCCGCCGTTCAGGAAACGGTTCTGAAAAACCGTGGCGGGCATGGGCCGCCCGAAAAAGTAGCCCTGGATATAGTCCAACTGCATGGGACGCACCAGTTGCAGTTCTTCTTCCCGCTCCACGCCTTCGAGGCAGACCTTGATGTCCAGATCGTGGCAGAGTGCCACTACAAAGCGGATGAATGTGGCGTCAAAGCGGCTGTTGAGGATATCGCGCACAAAGGCGCGGTCAATTTTAACGGTATCAGCAGGGGAAGTTTTCAGCATGCTCAGCGAGGAATAGCCGGTGCCGAAATCATCCATGGCGATACGGATGCCCAGGCTGCGGATTTTTCTGAAAATCTCCTGCAAGACCGCATTTTCCCGGATCATGCAGCTTTCGGTGAATTCCACCACCACATTGGCGGCGTTGAGGCCGGTCTTTTCCAGGGTAGTTTTGATGAAGGGCAGCATATCGCTGGAAATAACCTGCAAGTAGGAAAGATTGACGCTGATGATGAAATCCGGCCGCCATTGCGTCCATTCCTTGCACTGGCGCAGAGCCTCCTTGAAAACCCATTGGCCGAAAGGCACGATCAGGCCGCTGTGCTCCATGAGCGGAATAAATTCGGCAGGGGAGACCGCGCCGTATTTTTTGCAGTTCCAGCGCGCCAAGGCCTCGGCACCCACCAGTCGGCCGCCGGTCGCCGTAACCTGCGGCTGATAGAAAAGCTCAAAGCCTTCAAACTGGCATTCGATGCTCTCACGCAACAATTCCGTAAGGTCCAGAGCGCGCTTCTGGTCCTTGCCGAGTTGCTTGTTGAAAAAAGTGATCCGGTTGCGTCCGTTCCGTTTGGAGCTGGCAAGAGCGCATAAGGCGGCCTGCAACAATTCTTCATGGCTTGAGGCGTCGTCAGGATAGCGCGCGTAACCGGCGGAAAGCGGGCAGAAGTATTTCTTGCCGTCATATTCCTGCTGATAGCGGAAGCTTTCAGCCACGGCGTTGTAGAATTTCTGCGCGTCGTCCGAATTCTCGTAGCGGACGACGGCGAACACATCTCCGTCCAGGCGGTAGAGCGACGCGGCTTCAGGCAGCATGACCTGGAGTTTCTGGGCAATGATCCGCAACACCTCGTCGCCGAACGTCCGGTTGTGCAGGTCATTAATGTGCGTGAAGTTATCCACGCCCAGCAGCATGAGACTCAGAGACGCGGACGGGCGGTTGTGTATCGCCTCTGTGACGTCTTCTTCAAATTTTATCTTGTTGTGCAGGCCGGTAATGTGGTCGATTTTGTTTTTCTGGCCCAGGTTGGTGATGAAACCGGCAAAAAGCGCCGGCTCACCGTTTTCATCCCGTTCCAGATACCCACGGCAGCGTACCCAGACCCATTGCCCGTCGCGGTTTTTCACCCGGTATTCCACGCAGTGCGTGTCGGACCGGCCGTCGGCGATGATCTGGTTGGATTCAAGAAAGGCGGCCTTGTCGTCAGGATGGACCCGTTCGCCCCAGACTGCGGCGGCATTGGGAACAACTTCGCCCGGCAGGCCGAAATCATTGACCATGGCTTTGGAATAACGGAAGACGCCCGACGGCACTTTGGAGACATAGACATAGGCGTCCGTGCTGCGGGAGAGGGCATCGTAAAGCTGGGCGGCGCCGCAGCTCAGGCTGTCCTCGACAGCGGCGGGGCATGCTTCGCGCAGCCGCCGGGCGGCCAGTTTGATATGAGCCTGTTTTTTCTGCTCATACATGCTTTCATCGGCCTTGGAGAGAATGGCCGTCAGGGCCAGCTGCATGTCCGGGCGTACCTCAAAACAGCCGAAGCAGAAACTCAATTCGTGTTCCAGGCGCAGCGCGGCTCTTCTCGCTTCCAGATTATGAAGCACATTTTTAAGGCTGAGGGCCGCCGTGTGGCGGTCCAGTTCATGAAAAACAACCACGAACTCGTCGCCGCTCAGGCGGAAACAGAAATCCGCCCCGGACAGACCGGCTTCAATTTCCCGCGCCACAAGGTTGATGGCCGCGTCGCCGACCATGTGCCCGAAGGTGTCGTTGATATTTTTAAGGTCATTGACGTCAAGAAGGGCCACGATAAGCGACGCGTCTCCGGCCCTGGCCTCGTCGATAGCCTGGGCCAGCCTTTCAAGACCGGCCCGGCGGTTCAGCAGGCCCGTGAGATCGTCGCGGGAGGCCTCGCGCCGCAGGCGTTTGCTGTCGGTGATGTCAATGGATTGCTGCAAATGCACCAGCGATCCGTCGCTCCAGCGCATCAGGCTGTCGTAGTTTTCAAAAAAACGGCCCGTCCGCGTATTATGTTCTTCCCAGCGGTATACGGAGTGATCGTCAAGATGAGCGCTCAGATGGTTCACAGGGCAGAATTCACAACGCCGTGACTTGTCGTTCTGCAAAACTTGCCAGCAGATTTTACCCTCAGGCTTTTCAAGCTGGAAGATATCCTTCATGAACTGGTTCATGTAAAGGATACGGTCCGTCTGGGGATCCGTAATGTAAATGCAGACCTTTACCCGGTCCATGGCGGCATTGAAAATACGGTTATGGAAGGCTTGGTGAGAGCAGTAGGCCTGACCGGCGCTGAAAAGACCCAGCAGTGTGGCGAACAATTCCATATAGCGGCGCTGTTCGGCATCCCAGGGCGCATCCCCAGGCGCTCGGCTGAAAAGCGCAAAGCCCAGCGCCTGTCTGTTCTGGTCCCGCAGAGGCCATGCCATGCCCTGAAAAACTTTTTGAAGGGAACCGGGCAGACAGGCGCGCAATGCGCCCGCTGTGGCGTCCGGCTGATCTTGCAGGCCGCACAAGCGTTCAAAAATTTCCTGCCCGCTGAATGCCCTGCAGAGCTTCTCCTCCGGCAGATCGGGCGAGACGCTCCAGGCAACCGGGTTGAGGTGGAGATCGTCTTTGTCCCGGCGCAGAACAATCAGGGCGTTGAGGGGCAGATATGCGCGCAGAATTTCGACCAGTGACGGCAGAAGGGCGGTCAGGGATTTTTCATAATCCAATCGCCCGGTTACCGCATCAATAAAGCCGAACAGCGCGGCATCGTTGCGCATATGGTCCATTTCCGTCCCTTTGATGCTGTATGTAGTGAATTATTCTCCGGGCCCGCCTCCCTTTCGTCAAGTAAAAAATCCGAAGTTACTCGGAAATTTTCACCGCCACGGTAGTGACAAAGAAGAAGAAAAAACGAAAAAAATTTTTCTCGTGGAGAGTCGTGCAGGAGCCTCAACGATAGGTATAAGATCAATTATGGCACTGGCTAGTGGCGACTTTGCAGATTGTCCCAGCCGGCCCCCGCGTTGATTACAGCAAGGGATTTACCTGCGCCCCGCTTCGGGGTAGGAGGTCGCATTCCGATCTGCTGCAACTGCCAAGGGGGCCGACGGTGGAGGATTTCGACATCATTATCGTCGGCGCGGGACCGGCGGGCTCTTGTCTGGCCCGTCTCGCCGCCGGGCTGCCGGGTCTGCGCATCGCTCTGCTGGACGCCAGAGCTTTGGACAGCGAAATGCCTTAAGCGGCAGGTGCTTTACCGCCCCTTCCTGCGCCGTCTGGTCATGCGCTCCGGGCTGAGGCATCTGCGCTGCCTAGAGTCCTGATCCGGAAAGGCGCGGTTCAGCAGATGCTTACGATGGGGAGAGCGTCACAGGGGTGAATGTGGGGGGCACTGCGAATCAGCTCCGGCTCCGCTGATGCGGCCAATTCATCGCGCTCAGCTCCCGAGTAAGCTCGTCCGCAAGCTCTTCCCTGCCCGGCAGCACGGCCAGACCAAGCTGAACCCGCAGCAGCGCGGCTTCCGCCAACGGCGCAAAGACAAGGCCTTTCCGCTGGATGGCCGCAAAGGAAACCGGCAGCAGTCCCAGGCCCTCGCCGGAAGCAATGCGCGCCAGCAGAACATCATATTCCGCCGGTTCTTCCAGATAGGTGGGGGCAAAGCCCACATGCGCGAACACGCCCCGCATATGATCAAAAAAGGCCGGATTGCTCTCCCGGCGGAACCAGAACAAAGACTTGCCGCTCAACGCCCTGAGAGGCGGGCTGCCATGCCGGGCTTCGGGCCAGCTTTCGGGCAGAACCGCCTGCAACGGTTCGGCATACGGCAAAGGCCGGAGGGCGAGGCCGGGGGCTTCCAAAGGCAGAGCCACCAGCGCCGCGTCCAGCCCGCCCCTGCGCACGGCCCGCGCCAGACGGGGCGAGGTTTCCCGCGTCACGCGCAGCCGTTCGCCGTACCGGCCGCGCAAATGCGCTTCCATGCCGGAAAAAACTCCCTGTTCAAAAGCGGTGGTCAGACCCAGAGCAATAATGTTTCCCACTGGCTGCGCCAGATCCGCCAACCGCGCGAAGGTTTTTTCCTGCAGGCGCAAAAGCGGCCGGATGATCTCCAGCACCCGCGCGCCGTCCTTTGTCAGGGTCAGCCCCTTGGTATGCCGGACAAAGAGCGTCAGCCCCAGGCGCTCTTCCAGCTTTTTGATCAAGCGGCTCAAGGGAGGCTGGGAGATCAGCAGCCGTTGCGCCGCCCGGTGCAGATTGCTTTCCTCGGCCGCGACGGCAAAACAGCGCAGTGCGTGCATGTCTGATGCATTGGGCGGAATATTTGTCATACCTGAAAGGTATCGCAAACAACGCACGATGAAAAGCCTGGACAGGCTCCTATAACGGGGAAAAAGGAGAAAGACATGCATTCCGAACGTTACGCGACCGGTCTGAACATTCTGCGTCAAGTGGACGGCAAGAGCGGCGAAGTCGTGCTGGAAAGCCTGCGGGATATCGCGCCCGACTTTGCCCGCTACCTCATTGAATTTCCGTTTGGAGACATCTACGCCCGCCCCGGACTCGATCTGAAGAGCAGGGAAATCGCGGTGGTCGCCGCCCTGACCGCCTTGGGCAACGCAAGTCCACAGCTCAAGGTGCATATCTCCGCCGCGCTGCATGTGGGCTGCACGCGGGAAGAGATTGTGGAAGTCATCATGCAGATGGCCGTATACGCCGGATTCCCGGCAGCTCTGAACGGCCTGTTCGCCGCCAGGGAGGTTTTTGCGGTTCACGCTGAGGCCTGAACAAAGCAATCCGGACGGGTGAACGCTTCGCGGCGCTCACCCGCCGCCGGAAGCGTGTGCATCGCTCCCGTCCGGAGCGCCTGCGGGGCGCCTCTTGTCCGGTAGGCATGCGAGCCCGATCCCCAGCAGCACAAACAACAGACCGAACCAGTAGGCTCCGCTGATACTCTCATGCAGCACCGCCCACGAAAGCAACACGCCGGTGAGCGGAACCAGGCCGGTGAACGAAGCGGCAATCCCCGCCGGAACAACGGCAATACCTTTAAACCAGAACACATAGGACAGAAAGGACACGAAAATTCCGTAATAGCCGATGCAAAGAGCCGTGGAAAACGGCATGGCCGCAAAATCATATTCTCCGGCCTCATACACGGCGCAGGGCAGCAGGCAGAGGAAGGCGTACAGGGAAATCAGCGCGGTTCTGCGTAGCGCCGTCAGCTGCCCGCATTTTGCCCTGCTCATGACTGAAAAGCTGGACTCGCAAAGAACGGCGGCCAGAATCAGACAGTTCCCCAGAATGGCATCGGCCGCCTGTGAGGCATCATTCAAAAAAGGATGGAGATTGACGGCCAGAATGCCGATGGACACGCTGATGGCCCCGATCACGCGCTTTCCGGATATTTTTTCGCGCAGCAGCACAAAAGCCAGAAACGCGATGAGCGCCGGGGCCGCGCTGCTGATGAGCCCGCCCGCCGCCGCTGTGGTGTGGCGCAGCCCCCGGAAGATGAATGCACGGTACAGAACGATCCCGAACAGGGCCTGCAACAGAAGCGCAAGATGGGTTTTGCCGTCTGTTTTCCATGGACCGCGCCGCTGCCGGAAGGCCAAAGGCAGCAGGATCAGCAGGCTGACGAAGATGCCCAGCTCCGCGGCGAGAAAGACCGGCATAGACGCGACCATGCATTTTCCGGCCACTACGGCGCTTCCCGCAATGCTCATAGCCGTTGCGAGAAAAAGATACGCCTTTATTCGCTTGTTTTTCATTGTCCAGCCCGGATGTGATGCTAAAAAATCCGAGGGAAGGCTCCGGCATCCTTGCCAGAGCCGCCTTGCCTCTTTCCGGTGGCCACTGTAGTGTGGACAAAGTGGATAAAAAAGATCCACTTTCAAAGAACTTTGACCATACCACTTGAGGTGGTTGATTATGTGGCTGGAGCTGCAAACAGGCATTGGCGTACCGTTGAGCAGGCAGGTTTACGAGCAGGTAAAGGCCCTGATTCTGCGCGGCGATCTGAAAGCGGAAGAAAAACTGCCCTCCAGCCGCACCCTGGGCAAAGATCTGGGAATAGCGCGGCACACCGTGCTTGAGGCATACGAGCAGTTGCTTGCCGAGGGCTATCTGGAAGCGCGCCACGGCTCCGGAACCCGCGTTGCCCACGGCATAGCCGCCGTCATGCTGAAGCCGGGAACCGCCGTCCCCCTCCCGGCGCAAAAACGGCCGCAAGCCCACGTTATTGAAACAGGCTGCGTCAATTTCCGTTCAGGCATTCCGGCCCTGGAGAACTTTCCTCAAAAGGAGTGGGGCAGACTGTATCGGGGTATTTGTGAGAGTCTGCCCGGCCGCGCCTTTCGCTACAGCAGTCCCGGCGGCGTATGGGAGTTGCGTGAAGCCATTGCGGCCTATCTTTTCAGGGTGCGCGGCATCCGCGTGCCGCCGGAGCGGGTGATGATCACTTCCGGTTCCACGCAGGGTTTACGGATTGTGGCCGGGCTCCTGCGCGGGGATGGTGACACGGTGCTGGTGGAAGATCCCGTCCACACGGGACTGCTGGAGGTCGTCGCCAGGGCCGGATACGCCGTGGAGGGGCTGCGGGCTGATGAGCGCGGCATGGATACTTCCGCCCTGGAGACATTCAATCGGGAAAAAGCGGCACGCATCGCCTTTGCCTATGTGACGCCATCACACCAATATCCCTTGGGTGGTGTGCTGCCAGTGCAACGCCGCCAAGCCCTGATCAGTTTTGCCCAAGCGTTTGGATGCCGCATTGTGGAGGACGATTACGACAGCGAATTCCGCTATGAAGGCGCTCCCCTCAGTTCTTTGTATGAACTCGCTCCTGAGACAGTGGTCTATCTGGGCTCATTCAGCAAAATACTCGCACCTGCCATGCGCCTGGGCTTCGCCATCGTGCCGGAAACTCTGCAAGAGCCTTGGAGGCGGGAAAAGCTATACACGGACGTGCACACAGACGCCCTGTCGCAACATGCGCTGGGCGCTTTCATCAGCGGGGGCGGTCTGGAACGGCATATCTGGAAAATGCGAAAGCTGTATCAGCGCAAACGGGCGCGCCTGCTGCAAAGCCTGGCGCGGCACTTCGGCGATCGCTTCGAGCTCAGGGGACAGGCTGCGGGCCTGCATCTGGTGGCGGCTTTTCCGGGTGTTGTTTTTACAAAGGAACTTCTGGCCCGGCTTCATCAGCGCGGCGTCTCGGTCGTGCCGGTTGAGGCATATTCCCTCTGCCGGGACGGCGCGCACGGGCACGAACTTATCCTGGGCTATGCGCACTTGAGCGAGGAAGAGCTGGACAGGGGCGTGGAGTTGCTCAAGGAAGGGCTTGCCGCCCGTTAGAGACGCGACCGCGTTTGCAATCCCTATTTACGCAACAGCCTCAAAACCTCGCTGTTGTCTTCAACTGTTTCAAACGCTGCGCGCAGCTCTTCGGGCAGTCGGATCGGCCTGCCGCTTTTAAGGTCGATATAGACCCAGTTGGTTTCCGCCTCGGCAAGCAGCGTCTTGTCCGCGCCGCGCCAGAACAGATAGCGGCGCAGGCTCTGCCGTGGCGCGAATGCAGAAACCCAGGTGGCCGCCGTGATGACTTCGCCCAGAAACGCCGGGCGCTTGTAGGAAATGGTGTGCTGCCTGACCACCCAGCTCTGGCCCACGGCCTCGTAGCGCTCCATGCTCCAGCCCACGGAAGTGGAGTGCTGTATTGCCAAATCCTGCATCCACTGCACATAGCACAGATTGCTCACACGCTTCTGAATGTCGATATCCTGAGCTTCGACTATAATTTCTTGTGTAAATATGCGCATTACTTTCTCCCTGGTCCATAGGGGACGAAAACGAACGGTCGTTCCCGTATCCTTTCAGTATTTCATAAGATCCTCACTACTTCAACGGTCCTGTCACCTGCTTTCATCAGGGCATTTTTACAGGATCATTCCGCACCGCCTGATCCGGCAGAATCGCCGTTATAAATAGAAGATTCCCGGTTGGATAGAGCAAAAAAGAAATACCGGGGAATACTATTTTTCTATAGCAATCTGTCTATGTTTTGCTATATTGAAACCATCAGACCCATCTGATGATATTATTCAAAGGAGGGTGTTTATGTTGATGGAAGCGGAATGCGAAACCTTGGTAGCTGGCTTCGACCGTGAAACTCGTCTTGCCCTGGCCCATTCAGCCTGCCTGATGCTGGCGCTGGACCGGGAGCTGTCCCCCAAAGATGCGGTAGCCGATGCATGCCAGGTTTTTTCCACCGTATTCCCAAAGAATGAGAAGGAATAATCAAGAAAGCCGGAGCGCTGGAGGATCGTCCTTATCTGCGCAGGCCCCCGGTTCCACCGGAACCGGGGGCTCTTCATTATTCGTTGGAATTTCTTCACGCGGTTTCGGAGGACGCATGTTCGGATGATCCGGCTTCTGGTCCGACCGCTTATCCGGTTGCGGTTTCATATCAGGATGAGACTTTTTGTCCGGGCGCGGCGTTGCATGGGCGGGCTTGTTCGGGGCGGCTGCGACTTGTGCTTCGCCTCTTTCGGGAACAAGGGGCTCAGTCGGTGCGGAAAGCGCCATTCCGGACGCGCCCACAAAGCCCAAAAAGGCCATTACAAAAATCGCTATGAATTTTTTCATGCTGGAACGCCTTTGAACCAGGTAAAACTCTGTGACCTTAGAATAATGAAAAAATGGATAATGGGTTGTTTTTATATGAAAATTTGCAGGGCGCCAACTTACGGTGCCTTTTTTATTTCAACGGCGTGCAGCTTGACTTTTTCCAATCTTCCCGCATAGACTTTTCATACTACTTCTAGGCAGCGGGTGTACGGCTGGTTTTTATCGTGCACACTGCCCGGCGTTTTATGCTGGGTTTTCTTTTGTGCGACTTGTCGCCATCAGCATACTATTGCCGGGTCGATAGCTCCTAATACAATACCTGCAAGGGGAATAAGAGCAGCGTTCCTAGAACGTAGTTGAGTCCCGGCATTTCTCATTTCTAATGCCGAAAACTAAATCTAGGAGTTTTTCATGTCTGAACCCATCTCCCTTTCTTCCCCATCCGGCCCAGGCAATCCCAGAGACGGCGACCAGTACCGGGAATATTACATCCCGATAAGAAGCGTTGAGGAAGAACAGGAACTATTGGAAGAATACGAAACGGATAGATTCGCCCACGCTTTGCGGGAAATCTACAATGAATTTTATTTGATGATAGAGCTAATGCGGGGCTATGCGGAAAACAATAACGATGAAGATTATACTTATTTTCTGCTTGCGCAAAACCTCCAAAAACCCTTGGACAGGCTGAGTCTTGCTTGTTCCACGATTGTGGATTGGGAATTAGTTTGTAGGAGGACTATCGGGGTAACCTCTTAGGCGGCTCCTAAATTTGTTAGAGAAAGGCCCCCCGGCTATGCCGGGGGGCCTTTTCGCGCGCTTGTGCGCTCAACTGGCTAAAGCCATAAACAAAAAGGCTCACGGGTTTCATTGAAACACCGTGAGCCTTGCTGAAACAGGGGGTGGTGGAGGCGGGGGGAATCGAACCCCCGTCCGCGAATACTCCACGCGAAGCATCTACAGGCTTAGGCCAGGATTAAATCTCGCCGCGCTGGTGGCCCCTGACCAAGCGCAACGCGGCAAGCCCGCCGGTGACAGTCTCACGGAAAACCCCGGCGAGCGCCGGTTTCCGCCAGCCTGAGAAATGTCGCCGCTCGGGATTATCAGGCGTGGTCCCGAGCAGCGCGACCGGCTATGCGGTCAGTTGCCTCGCTGACTAGGCAGCGTAAGCGTAGTCGTAATCGTTGTTGGCAATTACTGTGTTGCCGCTTTTTTACGAGGCCAGCGGCGCCTCGGCCTGCCGCTCCGGCTTCTACATCCACGTCGAAACCAGTGCGCCCCCATATTCGGGTAGGTAAATAGAATAAGCCGCTTGCGCTCGCTTGGCAAGCTCAGCGGACATAAAAATGCGAAAGCGGGCCCTTGAGACACATATGATAGCGGCTGAACAAGGGGTTGTCGGCCTCCTGTTCCGGTTCCCGCAAGGCGGTGTGGGCCTGACAGGCCACTTCCACGCCATGCGAGAGCAGGGCCAGCCGGGCCAGTTCCTGAAAGCGGCGTTGCAAGGCGGGCTTGCGGGAAATGAGTTCACAGACTTTTTCCGCATCGTTGTCGCTGCCTTCAACCACCAAGCGGCCCTCCGGCGAGAGGTAAAGATGCAGGCGTTCTTCCAGCTCCAGCTTCCCGGCGTCCAGTTGCCCGTGCAACAGGGCCATGAATGATTCCTGCAGGCTGTCCAAATGCGCCTCCAGGGCTTGCGAAAGTTCACGGCCATCCCGGCTCAGGCTTTGCAGGGCGTGGGATGCTCTGCCCCCCAGCGACAGCGGCGCAACATCGCCGGAATCGGACTCCACAGCCGCCGCAACCGAGGCGGAAACACCGGACTGCATATGGACCATGCTGGTGAGGTGGTTCTGATTGTCAGTATTCACGAACTCCTCCAGTGGAGTGATTTCTCCGGCATACAATGCTCTTGGATGTCCCCGGCTGTTTGCACGAACATCCACGGCTATTTTTTCCCTTGCGTCTGCTTACCCCGCACTTAAGCAAAATAGGTGCCAGCACAGCTTGAGCTTTCCATCGCCCTTAAAAGTCTAGAAAAATTTAAGAGAGGCGGCCCAGCCTATGGGAAAAGCAGGGCTATGCCGTATGCGTTCCCGGTTCCGACGGCGCGTTTTTGACGACTTTTCCACGGGAGATTTCAGTCCGAGAGCGACGGAAGACCGGCAGTGCGGCAAAATTTGCCAGTGGCTGTGTGTGGGGAAGGGAGCGAAAAAGAAAAGCAGTGGAACAGCGGAATCAGGCTTCCAAACTGCGCGCCAGGGCTTCACCCTGAGGGCCGCCGCCCGCCATCCGGGCCAATTCCTCATGCCGGGCCGGGCCGTCAAGCGGCGAGCAAAGCGTAAAGGTGGCATCCTCGCGGACCACTTTACTGATCTGAAAATGTTTGCGCGCCCGCGCGGCCAGTTGGGGCCAGTGGGTGATCAGCAACATCTGGCGCTGTTCGGCCAGGGCATTGAGCTTTTCCGCCAGCTTGTTCAAGGTCAGGCCGCCCACACCGGCGTCCACCTCATCAAAGATATATGTGGCGCTTTCCGCGTCCCGGCGCACGCTGGTGAGGGCCAGCAAAAAGCGTGACAGTTCGCCGCCCGAAGCGATGCGGTCCAAGGGCTGTGGAGGCTGGCCCGGATTGGGGGCCCAGAGAATGCGTACCCGTTCATCCGCGACGCCCGGCCAGAGTTCCTGCGGCACAAAATCGGGAATCACCCGCACCTGTTCGGAAAAGCCCAGATCGCGCAACTGGTCTTCCAGGCTATGGGCAAAAGAGCTTGCGGCTTCCCGGCGTACAGGCCGGATACGTTCCACCACAGCCGCCAGTTTTTCCGCCAGCGCGGCTTCTTCTTTGGCAAGGCGCGAGAGGTCCAGCGCACAGACGTCCAGAAAAGAGAGGTTCTCTTCGATTTCTCCGCGCAGGGCAAGGATTTCCGGCAGGCTGCGCCGCAGCTTGCGCTTAAGCTGGGCCAAAGCAAAGAGGCGTTCCTCCACCTTGTCCATGTCCATTTCCTCATCGGGCAGGGGAGGGCGGCGCAAATGATTGCCTAGGTGCACCAATTGCTGACGCAGAGCGGCAACAGCCTCGGCCTCCGGGGCCAGAACCGCGTCGTCCCGGCTCATGGTATGGATGAGGCGTTCAAAGCGCCCAAGCATATCAAGCAGGCCCGGCCCGTCCTCGCCGTGCAGCAGCGTCAGGGCGTTCTCATAATTCTCCCGCAGATGCTCCTGCGAGCGGACCTGGGCGCGCAATTCTTCCAGATGCTCTTCCTCGCCTTCTTCAGGCGATACTTTATCTATCTCCTGCTGCTGCATTTCCAGCAGGTCGCGCCTGTCGGCCAGGCTGGCCTGCTTTGCCGACAGGGCCTTACGCCGGGATGAAACTTCCTGTAGTTGGCCGAGCAGGGCGTCGCGCTCTTCCAGCAGCTCGGGCCGGGGAAAGGCACTCTCCATCAGTTTGGCCTGAAAAGCGGGCTGCAAAAGTTGCTGCTGGCCGTGCTGGCTGGTGTGCGTCACCAGACGCGCGCGCAGATCACGCAGGCTTTCCTGTGAACTCAGGGCGTCGTTGATGTATAAGCGGCTGCGGCCGCTCTCGGCCAGCAGTTCGCGCCGCAACACCAGATCCTGATCGTCAAGGGTGAACAGCGCCTCCACCTGGGCCCGTTGCGCGCCGGGGCGCACCATTTCGGCGCTCAGCCTGTCGCCCAGCAGAAAGCCCAGAGCCTTGAGGATAAAACTTTTACCCGCGCCGGTTTCGCCGGTAAGCACATTCATGCCCGGCGAAAAGTCCAGCTCCATATCTTCGATCAGGGCCAGATTACGGATGCGCAGATATTCCAGCATGGTTGTTTACAACTTCAAGCGATAGATTAAATATGTGCCGCTTTTCAGGCCGCACAGGCCTATGCCGCCGCATTCATACTAACAAAACAGGTTGCCCAAGGCAAAAGGGCTATTGCTTGAGACGCGGGTCCAGCAGATCGCGCAGGCTTTCACCCAGAAGATTATAACCGAGTACAGTGATCAGAATAGCCAGGCCCGGATAAACCGAGAGCCAGGGCGCGTTTTCGATGACGGTTTTGCCTTCCATGAGCATATTGCCCCAGCTGGCCGTGGGTGGCTGTACGCCCAGTCCCAGAAAACTCAGGCTCGACTCCACCAGAATGGCTCCGGCCACGCCGAGAGTGGCGGTGATCAGCACCGGCGCGAGGGCATTGGGCAGAATATGGCGGAATAAAATCCGCCGGGTGGGGCTGCCCGCCAAGCGTGCGGCGGCCACGAATTCGCGTTCGCGCAGGCTGAGGGCCTCGGCGCGCACCAGACGGGTTACGCCCATCCAGGAGGTCAGGCCTATGACAACCATGATATTGGTAAGGTCGGGCTCCAGAAAGGCAATGACCGCCAGGATCAGGAAAAAGGAGGGGAAGCAGAGCATGATGTCCACCATGCGCATAATGGCTTCATCCACCCAGCGCCGGAAGTAGCCGCTGATCAGGCCCAGCACCGTACCGATGCTGATGGAGATGCCCACGGCCACGAAGCCCACCCAGAGAGACACGCGCCCCCCGTAGAGCAGGCGGGAAAAGACATCCCGCCCCAGACGGTCGGTGCCCAGCCAGAAACGGGAGGAGGGCGGTTCCAGAATGTTGTCCAGATGCTGGGCTGTGGGCGGATAGGGCGCGATCAGCGGGGCGCAGAGGGCCGCCAGAGACATGAACAGCACAATGCCCAGGCCCAGGGTAAGCATGAGGTTGCGCCCGAGCAAGCGCTTTACGGCGGCGGGCAGCATCAGTTCTGCTCCCCGGAGGCGCGGATTCGCGGGTCGGCCAAGCCGTAACAGACGTCGGCCAGCAGATTGCCCGCCAGGGTGAGCACCGCGCCCAGCACCAGATTGCCCATGATCATAGTGTAGTCGCGGGCCATGACCGCCGAGTAAAAGAGCTGCCCCAGGCCGGGCAGGGCGAAAATGGATTCAATGATCACGCTGCCGCCGATGAGCCCCGGCACGGAAAGGCCCAGCAGGGTGATGACCGGCAGTAGGGCGTTGCGCAGGGCGTGTCGCCGGATGATCAGGCTCGGCGGCAAACCTTTGGCTTTGGCCGTGAGGATGTAATCCTGGCGCAGCACTTCCAGCATGCAGGCGCGCATATAGCGCGACATGCCGGCCAGACCGCCGATGGTGTAGACCAGAATGGGCAGCGCCAGATGCCGGGCCAGATCACAGAGTTTCCCCCAAGGGCTCAGGCTGGCGTAATCCATGGACGTCAGGCCGGAAATAGGCAGCCACTGAAGATCGATGCCGAAGAACATCATCAACAGCAGGGCCAGCCAGAAGGAGGGCATGGCAAAACCCAGAAAGACCAGCACGGTCACGCTGCGGTCCAGCAAGGAGTTACGCTTGCAGGCCGAGAGTATGCCCACGGGAATGGCGATGATCAGGGTCAGCACCAGGGAAATCACATTCATGGACACGGTCAGGGGCAAGCGCTCCAGAATTTTGTCCAGCACGGGCCGCGCGTCCGCGGACATGGAATTGCCGAAATCAAAATGCAGCAGGCGCAGCAGCCAGTCCCCGTACTGAATATAGAGGGGGCGATCCAGGCCGTAGAGCGCTTCCAGCCGCTGGCGTGCCGCTTCGCCCGCCAGGGGGTTCAGGGTGGTTTCCATGTCCGTCGGTGAGCCGGGGGCCAGATGGATGACCCAGAAGGAGATCAGGGTGATGCCCCAGAGCACCAGTAACATCCAGAGGGTTTTTCTGGCGGCTCTCAGGGCAATGGCCGCGATGCGGCCCCGGCGGCCGCGGACAGGGGAAGGGGACTGACTCATAGAGGGAAGGGCGGCTTACTCCGTCCGCGTCAGCCACTGGCGCATATCCGCCACTTCCTTTTGCCACTCCGGCGAAAGGCGCAGCTTGAGAAAGCGGGCGTACAGAGAGTCCAGCAGGCCGACACAGACCTCCATCAGATAAAATTTTTCCAGCAGCAGGGCGTCGGGATCGTCATCGCTGTCGCCCTTGTCCAGTTTGGGCGTTTTGAGGCTGCCCAAGCCGAAGTCCTCGGCCTTGAGCGTGAGCTGAAAAGCCAGTTCTTCTTTTTCCAGGCGGATCAGGGCCCGGCTGACCTTCTTGCCCGTGCCCAGGCCGAAGCGCGCCTCGCGCAGGGGTGAAAGCGAGCCGGAAACCGAGGCGGTTTCCTTGGCGTCGCCTTCACCGCCCTGAACCACGATGCGCTGTTCCATGGAAACGGCAAAAGGCGAGCCTTCGCTGTCCGTGAAAGCGCCGGGCGCGGTATCGCTCTGGTACCAGAGCCAGGTCAGAAATTCCTGCCCCAGAATACTGTCGGTGGATTCGCCGGAAATGGGCATATTCATTTTATAGAGTTCTCCCTGCTAGTGTCCAATTTGAAAAATTAGACACGGTAAAGCCGCCGTGAGTCCACGAAAAACCAGGGTTTTTCGCGGACGATCCTGCTAAAATTGAGAGCATAATCATGCTCGAAATTTTGCAATCAGACACTAGGTGAGCAGCGCGAATTGGGTTGCTTCAAGCTGGTCCAGACGGATGAGGCTTTCCTCGTCCAGCATGGCGGCCGCCAGATTATACGGCGTCAGTTGCTCCAGATGCAACTCAAAGGTTTTCAGGAATTCCTCCATGAAGAGGTCGATCATCTTGTTCTGGGTGGAGGCGAACCAGACTTCATTTTTGTCCGTGGCCCAAAGCACGTTGAATTCGCCCGGCACCGGCAGGAAACGCTGACGCAGGCGCAGCATGACCTGCTCCTTGAGTTCCTTTTTGCGTTCACGGGAGATAAAGGTCTTGTTCTGTTCGCGCATACGCTCTTTTTCCTGGCGCAGGGCCAGGGCCAGATGCTTTTTCACCACGCCCGCCGGAATGCGCCGCATGTCCAGGCGCAGGGAAAAGACGATATAAGCTCCTTTCTGAGGCGGTGCGGCGGCCCATTCCGAATCCAGCATATCCTCAAAGCTGACCCAGCCCTGAGCCTGCATTTCAGGGATATCGTCAATGTCGCGAAAGGCGAATTGCTTGAGCTTATCCGGAATCTGCTGCCAGAGCTCGGAGGACACGGGGTCCAGAATACGGAACCGGGTAAAACTGCAGGTGCTGTTGGCAAAGCCCATGAAAACTCCTTGGGATTGGAACACAAGACCGGTTTGTGTTGTACGTCAGAGCCGCCTTGTCGGCAAGCCCCGGCCCCGACCATCCCGGCAGTTCATCCCGAAGATGCGGGTGCGGGCGATCTACGTCTTCAGAGGTCGACGTAAATTGAGATAAATGTCCCATAATGATAATTATGTAAACTTTTGATTCCCAAGCAGCGGCGAATCAGGGAATCGCGCTTGACGCGGTCCCCCTCTTCCAGCACGATGCCCTCACAGCCAGCCAGGAGCCCTTCATGTCCGGAAAATCAAGGCCTCACACCGTCTCCACACGACGCCCGTCACAGGCGCCGCGCACGCATGCCGCCGACCGGGCTGATGTCCGCCGCGCCGCAAGCGTGCCGCCGGAAAGTGCAACCAGGGACAACGTGACAAACGGCGTGCGCCTGAACAAGGCCATTGCCGCCGCCGGTCTGTGCTCACGGCGCAAGGCCGACGAGCTTATTCTTGCGGGTCAGGTACGGATCAACGGCACTCTGGAGGAAAATCCGGCCCGGCGTGTACTGCCCGGTGATCGCATCGCGGTCAATGACCGGGAGCTCGCCGCCGTTCAAGAATATTATTATCTGTTGCTGCACAAACCCGTGCAGACGGTCTGCACGGTGAATGATCCCGAGGGGCGGCCCACGGTCATGGCATATCTGCCGCCCGAGGTGCGTCATCTGCGGCTCTATCCCGTGGGACGTCTGGATTATTTTTCAGAAGGCCTGCTGCTGCTGACCAATGACGGCGAACTGGCCCAACGGCTTACTCATCCCCGGCATCACCAGCCCAAGACCTATGAGGTGCTGATTCGCGGGTCTGTGCCGGAAACGGCTCTGGCGGTCATGCGCCGGGGCATGCGCCTGGACGAAGGCCAAGCCTTGCTGCCGGTGGATGTGGAAGCGAAAACGGCTGAGAACGGCAATACCCTGTTGCGCATGGTATTACGCCAAGGCGTCAATCGCCAGATACGGCGCATGTGCCGGGATCTGGGCCTGACTATTCTGCGTCTGCGCCGCGTGGCTCAGGGGCCATTGGCTTTGGGCAGCCTTAAGCCGGGCGCTGCCAGGGCATTGGCCCCCGGAGAAGTGGCCGGTCTCAGGCAAAGCGTCGGCTTGCCGTCCCAAGTGTAACGCCCTGCTCCAGGACAATTTAACATTTGAAATGCTCGTTTACGGCAAGCAAAGCCCGCCTACTCGCATTTCGCGCGGCAAGGATTTTGTCTGCAAATCCTTGCAGGGCAGTTCGCGCATGCAATGCGTCAACTGCCCGATTGCTGGGCGTATTGTGCAATGCCGATGACCCAAAGCGCCGAGAGGACCAGATGGATCTGGAAAAGGCGTGGCCTCTTAGCGCTGAGGCTCAGCCCCATCCCCACGAGATACCAGAGAACCTCTCCGGCCATGCAGCTCACATAGACCGCACGCGAATGATACCACGGCAGACCGCTGACAGCCTCACTGCCGAACAGCCACTGGTATTGCGGATCGTGGAATGCATTCCGGATTTCATTTAGGTCCATGATGCAGAAAAAAGCGCAGACAGCGGCCCACAAAACGCGCGGAAACATGCCGACACGAAAGTTGCTGTGGCAGGCCTGCCCGTCCCCGCTTTTCACCATGCCCTACCCTTCTTTTTTCAGCTGGCGTTCCAAAAAGTCGATGGCGTCCTTTTGCAGAGCGCAGAGCTGGGCTTCGCCTTTGAAACTTTCAGTATAAACCTTGCAGATGGCTTCCGTACCTGAAGGGCGCACGGCAAACCAGCCGTCTTCGCTGCTGACTTTGACACCGCCGATGGGCGCGTCATTGCCGGGCGCACGGGTCAGCACACTGGTCACCGGCGAGCCTCCCAAGGTTTTCAGATGCACGCTCTCCGGCGTCAAAGCCTTGAGCAGCACGCGGGTGCGGTCGTCGGCGGGCGCGTCCAGACGCTGATAGACCGGTGCGCCGAGCTTTTCGGTCAGCTTTTGGTAGATTTCACTGGGAGATGCCTGTTCCTTGGCCATGATCTCAGCGGCCAGAAGGCACATCAAGGGGCCGTCCTTGTCCGTGCTCCAGGGGGAGCCGTCAAAACAGAGGAAGGAAGCCCCGGCGCTCTCCTCGCAGCCCAGGCCGCACCGCCCGTTGAGCAGATAGGGCACAAACCACTTGAAGCCCACGGGCACTTCCACCACGGGCCGCCCCAGCTCCTTCCCCACTCTGTCCAGCATGGCGCTGGTCACCAGGGTTTTGCCGATGCCGCAATCCTTTGGCCAGCCCGTACGGGTACGGAAAAGATGCCAAGCCGCCACAGTCAAATAGTGATTGGGGTTCATCAGTTCCTGGCGGGTCACAATGCCGTGGCGGTCGGAATCCGGATCGCAGGCAAAGGCCAGATCAAAGTCGTCGCGTATCTCCAGCAGGCGACTCATGGCATAGGGCGAGGAACAATCCATGCGGATTAAGCCGTCTTTGTCGCAGGGCACAAAACGGAAGGTGGGGTCCACCTCCTTGTTGACCACGGTCAGGTCCAGGCCATAGGTCTCGGCAATGGGTTCCCAAAGCGGCAGGCTGGCCCCGCCCAAAGGGTCCACGCCCAGCTTGAGGCCGGAAGCGGCAATGGCCTTCATGTCCAACACCTTGGGCAGATCTTCCACATAGGCGCGGGTAAAGTCGTACTCCTCCACCAGGGAGGATCTCTGCGCCGCGCGCAAATGCACGAGCTGGACGTTGCGGTTGCCGCTGTCCAGATAGGCGTTGGCGCTTTTTTCAATCCAGGCCGTGACTTCGGTTTCGGCCGGCCCGCCGTGCGGAGGATTGTATTTGAAGCCGCCGTCGCGCGGCGGGTTATGAGATGGGGTGATAATAATGCCGTCGGCCAGACCGCTGCTCCGTCCGGCGTTCCAGCGCAAGATGGCGTGCGAGACGGCTGGGGTTGCGGTAAACTCGCCGTTTCTGGCGATGCGCACACTCACGCCGTTGGCCACCAGCACTTCCAGGGCCGAGCGGAAGGCAGCCTCGGACAGGGCATGCGTATCCCCGCCCAGAAAAAGCGGGCCGTCAACGCCCTTGGCTTTGCGGTAGTCGCAGACGGCCTGAGTGATGGCGTAAATATGCTCTTCGTTGAAGGTATGCAGCACCGATGAGCCGCGATGCCCGGAAGTGCCGAACGACACGCGCTGAGCCGGGATCTTGGGATTGGGAAATTCGGTGTAATAGGCGCTCATCAGCGCGGGGATGCGTTCCAGCTTTTCAGGAGCGGGCAAATGCCCCGCGTCGCAATGGACAACAGCCATAAAGAACCTCCGGCATAGATACGTTATCTCTACGCCGGAACGAAGCGCGCTGCAATCCTTGGGCGAGCGCTCAAACGGACCTTTGCCTTTCCCCGCATTTTTTTACGCATGGATAAAAAAAGGGCTGTCTCACTGGGAGACAGCCCTGGTTGTCATTGGAAGGGCGCTTACTTGCCGAGGGGGATGGTGCGGAAGTACACATCTCCGCGCCGTTCAATCTGCAGCATAATGGCCCCGCGCTTCACGCCCACTTCTTTGACGATCTTGGAAAGGGCTTCCCCGCTGTTCACGGGCTTCAGGTTGGCCTTGAGGATCACGTCGCCGGGACGCAGATCCGCTTCGGCGGCGGGCTTGTCGGGATCGACGTCCACAATCAGCAGGCCTTCATCCTTGCTGAGCTTCATCTCGCGGCGTTCCTCCTCCTTGAGGGGGCGCACCGAGAGGCCCAGAAGGCCTTCGTCCTGCTGCTTCTGGCCCATGCCGGGACGACCGTCGTTCTGGCCGCTCTTGCGTTCGCCCAGCGTCACCTTGAGGTCGAAGTTCTTGCCGTCGCGCCACACGGTCAGCACAGCGGTGCTGCCCGGGGCCTTGTCGGCAATGGCGCGCAGCAGGGCCGCGGCGTCTTCGACATCCTTCTTGTCCACGGCGATGATCACGTCGCCGTCCTGCACGCCGCCCTTGGCGGCGGGCTCATTTTCCATGACGCTGCCCACCAGGGCACCCGAGGGCTCTTTCATGCCCAGAGCCTTGGCGGTGTTTTCATCCATGTCCTGGATGCTCACGCCGATCCAGCCGCGGCTGATCTTTTTGCCGCTCTTGATCTGATTGATAATCTTGGCGGCCATATTGCTGGGAATGGCAAAGCCGATACCCTGGCCGCTGGCGATGATGGCCGTGTTGATGCCCACCACCTGACCGGCCATATTCAGCAGCGGACCACCGCTGTTGCCGGGGTTGATGGAGGCGTCGGTCTGGAGGAAGTTGTCAAACGGCCCGGAACGGATATTGCGGCCCTTGGCCGAAAGGATACCCGCGGTCACAGTGTGGTCCAGGCCGAAGGGATTGCCGATGGCCAGCAGCCATTCACCCACCTTGAGCGCGTCGGAATCGCCGAAGGTCAGGAACGGCAGGGGCTTTTTGGCGTCCACTTTCAGCAGGGCCAGGTCGGTTTCCTCATCGGAACCGATCAGCGTGGCCTTGAGGGTTTCGCTTTTGCCGTTGTCTTCATCCAGAGTGACGTGGATCACGTCGGCGTCGGCCACCACGTGGTTGTTGGTCACAATGTAGCCGTCAGCGGACACGAGAAAACCGGAACCCAGCGATTTCTGCTTCTGCTGGGGCCGCTTGCCGCCGCGCCCTTTGCCGCCGAACTGGTCAAAAAACTTTTCAAAGCCGGGGGGCATATTGCGGAACATTTCACCGAAGAAATCTTCAGGGCCGCCCCCGGAGGCCTTGCGTTCCGTGCCTATATTGACCACAGCCGGGCCACTTTTCGCCGCCAGCTCGCTGAAGTCGGGCAGATCCGCCGCCTGCGAAAGCTGTGCCGAGGCCAGGAAGGCCACGGTAAGCAGTGCGGCGAGGTATTTTTTTACAATCATGGAACCACTCCTCGTTACTTTTTTTGCATGGCCTTTTGCAAAGCCTGTGCCATAATGCCCATTCCGTTGCCGGAAGAGGACGACCCGGCGGAGGCATGCTGCTTCCAGGCTTTGTCCTCGGCGGACGCGGCGGCTTCGGAGCCTTCCGGGGCCAAGCTGATGCGGCGAGCGGCACTGTCCAGATTTTGAACAATCAGGGTCACGTTGTCGTCCTTATCCAGCTTGCTGAACTGAGCGGCGTTTTTGGCGTTCTTGATCACGCCTGCGGGCAGCAGACCGGTAATACCGGGGGCCAGGGTCACAAACAGGCCATACTGGGTGCGGCTTTCCACCGTGCCGGTCACCGTGGAGCCCACGGCAAAGCGCTGGGCCGCGTCCTGCCAGGGGTCGCCCTCGGCGTCGCGCAGGCTCAAGGCAATGCGCCGCGTCTCGGTGTTGACGTCCTTGATCTTGACGGAGACGGTCTCGCCCGCGCTGAGCACTTCCTCGGGCTTGTTAACCCGCTTGGCCCAGGACATTTCGGAAACATGAATCAGGCCTTCCACGCCTGGCAGCAGCTCGACGAAAGCGCCAAAGGGAGCCAGGCGCACCACCTTGCCCTGCACCACGGCACCCGCGCTCAAGCGTTCCGGGGCATCCAGCCAGGGATCGCCCTCGGCCTGCTTGCGCGAAAGAGAAATTCGGATCTGGCCCTTGTCGTTTTTGCTGATGCCGAGCACCTTGACCCGGACAAGGTCGCCGGGGGACACCGCTTCGTCCGCCGCGCCCACGCGGGACCAGGACAGCTCGGAAAGATGGATCATGCCTTCCACCGCCGGAGCCAGCTCCATGAACGCGCCGAAGGGAGCCAAGCGGGTGATCCGCCCTTCCACGGTGTCGCCTTCCTTGAGGGTTTCCAGCAGTTTGTCCAGATTTTCCTGGCGCTCGCGTTCCAGCAGCGCACGCCGCGAAACCACGACGTTCCGGCCCCGGTTTTCAACCCGGATGATCAGGAACTGCATGCCGCGCCCCACCAGGGAGTCGGCGTCGCCCGAGGAAGCGTCCATCTGGCTGCCGGGACAGAAAGCCGTCTTGCCCAGCACTTCCACCGTGTAACCGCCCTTACAAACGGCGGTCACCCTGCCGTCCACCGGCAGGGCGGCGTCGCGGGCCTCTTCCAGCGCGGCCACCCCGCTGCCGCTCATGGAGCGGGACAGGCGGATTTCCTGCGGGGAGACAGCAATGACCCAGGCTTCCACGCTGTCGCCAGGTCCCGCGCTTTCCTTGCCCTCGGCATCCAGAATGTCCTTGCGCTCCATGATGCCGTCCACCTTGATGCCCATATCCACAAAGACGCTGTCGCCGGTGATGGCAATGACGGTGCCGCTGACCTTCTGGCCCGGCTGCAAACGGCCGGAAGAAGCGCTGTGCGCCGCCAGCATGGCGGCGAAATCTTCAGTGGCTTCTTCCTGCGCGGGGCTTTCTATTTTTTCCTCAGTCATATTTCCTGCTCCTCCAAACTGGGCATTTTGTTAAGTTGGTAATCATAGCCTATCCTTTTACGGATGACAATGAAGACCCAGGCCGCGCGGCGTGCGGATTGCGGCCCGCCATATGGTTTCCGGGGCATAAGGGGACGGAATTTTTTCTAGAAACTGAATGAAAATTTTACACATGCATAATTTTTGACCAGCAGTCGGGCGGAAGAGATCGCAGCAGGCTATCCGGATTTTTCAGCGACACAAGCACACATCCCGTTTTGCGGCAAATTTTTCTTTATGGAAAACTTGAAATATTTTTTTACAACCTCACCATGAGCGACGCTGCTCAACGGGCGGAATCGAACCTGCGCATCAATAGAACCGGCACGGCGGCCACCGCCGCCACCACCGCCATGATCGCATAGATGGCATTCATGCTCCAGGCGGAGGCCAGGAAGCCGAAAAGAAGCGGGGTCAGCATGTTGGTTATGCCGCGCAGAAAGGAGTTGATGGAGAACACGTCGCCGTAGGAGGCGGCATCCCGTACGGGTTCGGTGATGATGGCCTGGATGACCGGAACGGTGCCCTTGGTCACAATGCCGAGCAGCAAGGCGATGCTAACGATGAGGACAAGCTGGTCCGCCATGATCAGGGCACAGAGCAGGACCGTCAGCAGCAGTTCGGCGGCTACGAAAACCTTTCGCGGTCCGAAACTGTCCACAAAGCGGCCGCAGGCCATCTTGCCGAGAAAAGAGCCCACCGAAAACCCCAGGGCGAAGGAACCGATGATTTTAGGGTCCACCCCCTTGCCGATCAGCAGCAAGGGCAGAAACGTGAATATTCGATCGTTGCTGAACGCGTTCAGAATGCTGGCAAGCATGGCCAGGAATATTTCCCTGTCCTTGAAGATACCGAACGCGGGAAAACTTCTGCCTCCGGAGGCTTCCTCCCTTGTTTCGGGGCGTTCGCCCCGGCAGGAAAAAAAGAGCCAGAGCGCGGCAGCGAGCGCCGCCGCCCCGTATGTGATGCAGACGACCCTCCAGCCCGGAAAGCCCCCGAATGAATATGCGGCGGCAAAGGCCGCCAGGGAAACCAGGGGGATTCTGCCCACATCGCCGATGGCGGTGAAATCGCTCATGACTCTGCCCAGGCGGCGTCTTTCGGTGTGCAGCGTAAGGTAGGAAAAGGCAATATTATGAAAGACGTTGTAGCCCGCCACGGCCAGGATAAAGCACAGGCCGGCGACCACGATGTTGCCGGAGAAGGTGGCCGCGCAAAATCCGGCCCCGCACACGGCTGTCACCAGGGTGATGGTCTGCATGAAGCCCAGTTTCCGGGACAGAAGCAACGTGCCCAGACCGGCTGCCGTACCCGCGGCGGTGCCCACGGAGACGATCAGACCCACCGCTTTTTCGCCTTCGCCAAAGGAAATGACCATAAAAGCGAGCAGAATGGGAACCGCGTCAAAAAGCCCGTCAATCAGGATATGGTAGGCATTGAGCAAAATATAGCGGGCGCGGGAAAGCATGGCATCTTCCTGTGCGGGAATTGTGCGGACGCTGTCCACAAGCGGTTCAGGCAAGCCGCGCCGATAAGGCTGACGCGCGGGCGGATATGGCGTCCGTTCTCGCGGCCGCCCAGCGGATATTTTTTATGTTAATCCACCCAAACAACACCACTTTTATCCAGCTGTCAAAGGCTTTCTGAACGCGAGGGAAGTTCGGCGCGGAAACGCCAGGGGCCTTGTGTTTTATAGCGGCGCAAGACCCTTGGGGCGAGGGTTTTCCATGGAAGTTGCCCTGCCCTCCGGTCACGAGGATAGGCCCACAGACCATACACGCTTATCGCCGGGAGGATTGCGGAGTTTTTCCCGGTGGTCGGCAACAGGATAGAAAAAACCCTGAACAATTATGCTGTTCAGGGTTTTTTCTATCCTGTTCAGGACGAAATTTGGTAGCAAGGGAGGGATTTGAACCCCCGACACTGCGGGTATGAACCGCATGCTCTGACCAACTGAGCTACCTTGCCGTATTGCGCCCCCATAGTGGCGCGTCGAATTCTTTATACAATTTGCCTGGGCTTGGCAAGCGCTTTTTGTACCATCCGTCAATTAACCATAAAATAATAGACAAAGGGCGCGAGCAGCAAACGATAGACGGCAAAGGGCACCAGGGTCATCCGCCCCACCAGGGCCACGAAAACTTTGACCGCCAACAGGGCGGAAATAAAGGAGCCCACTATGCCCACCGCGAAAAAGGGAATGTCCGCCGAGGTGAACAGGCTGAGATTCTTCAGCATGTCAAAGCCCGTGGCGGCCACCATGATGGGCACCGCCGCGATAAAGGAATATTCCGCCGCCAGCGGCCGCTTGGCCCCCAGCAGCATGCCGCCCATGATAGTGGCCGCCGAGCGCGAAAAACCGGGCCAGAGGGCCAGGCACTGGAAACAGCCGATGCCCAGGGCCAGACGCGGCGTCATGTCGTCCAGGCTGATGCAGGTGGGCTTATGCTTGCGCCGTTCCACAAGAATCATGCACACGGCCCCCACCACCAAGGCGATAAGCACGGTGGAAGGCCGGAACAGATATTCCTTGATCAGGGAGTGGAACAACAGGCCCATCACGCAGGCGGGCAGCGAGGTGAGGACCAGCAGCCAGATGCCGCGCATGCCCGCGAAGCGCACGTAGGGCTGCGGCTGGACCAGGCCCCAGAAGCGTTTCCAGTACAGCACCACCACGGCCATAATGGCCCCGAGTTGAATCACAACCTCAAAGGTGGCGGCCCGCTCTCCTACAAAATTAAGCAGATCGCCCACAAGAATCAGATGCCCCGAGGAGGAGACCGGCAGAAATTCAGTCAGGCCTTCCACGATGCTCAGAATAAGGGCGGTGAGCAGATTATCCATATTGGGTCTCCGGGCGGCCCGCCGCGCTGCGCGGCAGTCCGCTGCTTTTCGATCCGGCCGTGGCACAGTCGTTTACAACGCGGCATTGCCAAAAAGCCGCGTCGTGGCTATCTAACAGAAAAAGTGAGGATACCCCGATGCCGACCATCATGCCCCAGAGCGAACTTGTGCGCAAAGCTATTGCCTATCTGAATGAGGAACACAAACGCGACCCCCACAAAAGCCTGTCCAGCCTGCTGGACGAAGCGGGCATGCGTTTCAACCTTACGCCTGTGGACGCGGAAGCTCTGGAGTTTCTTTTCCGCAAGGAGCAGAAACGCGACTAAGATCCGCTTTTTTTCTTTGCTAGGGCCTCCTGACACTACTGGGATTTTGTTCGCTGGCAAGGAGAACGAGCCTTTTATGCAGGGAGTGTACTTCTTATGGTACTCGACCGGAATAAAAGGCGAAGTTCAACAAAGCCAGCGGGCAAAAGAACGTAGTGTCAAAAAGGTTCTAGGCGATTTCGCTGCCGTCGGGAACGGCCTTGGCAACAGCCAGCAGGCTGAGCTCGTCCCCGCCTTGGGCGGTAAGCACCATGCCGTGGGACATCAGGCCCCGGATCTTGCGCGGCGCCAGATTCAGCACGGCGCAGACCTGTTTGCCCACCAGATCATCGGGGGCGTAATATTCCGCCAGTCCTGAAAGGATCTGGCGCAACTGCCCTTCCCCGAAATCGATTTCCAGACGGAGGATACGGTCCGCGTTGGGATGCCGTTCCGCCACGCGTACCGTGCCCACCCGCAGGTCCAGAGCCTTGAAGTGATCAAAGTCCACCTCGGGCCGCCCCGCTGTTGCGGCGGGCGCGAGAGCCGCGGCTTTGGCCTCGGCGGGCTTGTCCGCTTTCTTTTCTTTATGTTTTTCTTTAACCTTCGGCGCGGGCGCCTTGTCCCCGTCCGCGTCGGTATTTTTCTTCACGTCGATGCGCGGGAAAAGATTGGACGTTGCCGACACCTGCGTGCCAGCTGACAGCCCGCCGAAGCAAATGATTTCATCATCCAGGTTGGGCACCGGGGGCAACCCCTCTTCCACGGGCTGGCCCAATTGTTCCAGCATCCGGCGGGACGCGGCGGGCATGACCGGCCAGAGGCAGAGCGCAACTTTGCGCATGGCCGCCAGCAGAATGTACATGACCGTGGCCAGCCGCTCCATATTGCCCTGCTTGTGCAGGGCCCAGGGGGCCTGGCTGTCCACATATTTGTTCAGGGCCCGCACCAGCTCCCAGAGCGACTCCAGAGCTTGGGCGAACTGCACGTTGCCGAACAACTGGGAGAAATTGCGCATGGCCGTGGCGCACAGTTCCACCATGGCCTCGTCTTCCGGCTCGCGCTGTTTGGGCTGGGGCACGCAACTGCCGAAGTATTTGGCTGTCATGGAGAGCACCCGGCTGAAAAGATTGCCCAAGTCGTTGGCCAAGTCAGCGTTGATCCTGCCGATCAGGGATTCTTCGCTGAAACTGGCGTCCGAGCCGAAGTGCATCTCGCGCAACAGGAAGTAGCGGAAGGCGTCCAGCCCGAAACGTCGGCCCGTCTCCAGGGGGTCCACCACATTCCCCAGAGATTTGGACATCTTGGTATCCCGCGAGAGCCAGTAGCCGTGCACATTGAGGTGCTTGTACAACGGCAGGCCGGCGGCCTTGAGCATGGTGGGCCAGAATACGGCGTGCGGTTTGAGGATGTCCTTCGCCACCAGATGTTCGCCGGGCCAGTAACGGACGTATTCGGCCCCGTCAGGCCAGCCCAGAGCGCTGATGTAGTTGATCAGGGCGTCGAACCAGACGTAGCAGACGTAATTCTTGTCAAACGGCAACTCAATGCCCCAGGTCAGACGCGTTTTCGGGCGGGAGATGCACAGATCCTCCAGCGCGCCTGATTCCAGCATGGCCAGCACTTCCGAGCGGTAGCGCTCGGGCCGGATAAAATCCGGATGCTGGCTGATATACTCCCGCAGCCAGGGCAGATATTTGGACATGCGGAAGAAGTAATTCTTTTCGCTGATGAATTCCGGCTTGGTCAGATGCTGGGGGCAGAGGCCGTTTTCCAGCTCCTTTTCCGTGTAGAAGCGTTCACAGCCGTAACAGTAATGGCCGCCGAACTCGCCGAAATAGATGTCGCCGGCGTCATACACTTTTTGCAGAAAGTCCTGCACCGTGCGCTTGTGCGCCTCGTCCGTAGTGCGCACGAAACGGTCATTGGCAATGCCCAGTTGCGGCCAGAGCGCCCGGAAACGGCCGCTGATATCGTCCACGAATTCCTTGGGAGTCTGTCCCTGTTTTTCGGCGGCCTGCACGATCTTGTCGCCGTGCTCGTCCGTGCCGGTCAGGAAGAGCGTGTCCTCGCCCAGCAGTTTATGGAAGCGGGCCAGGGAATCCGCCACAATGGTGGTGTAAGCGTGCCCCAGATGGGGATTGGCATTGACGTAGTAAATGGGCGTGGTGATGAAAAAACTTTTCACACAAGGCTCCGTGCTGTTGACTTGAACCCAAATACGCTATTCGTTTTCCGGGCGTTGCGCAGGCTTGCGCCGACGCTTGCGGCGGCCTTTGCCCGCTTCGCCGGCTCCCGATGGCCCGGCTGGTCCGGCGGGCGC